>WFLX010009892.1_pt1 | contig 11654 bp, 5 predicted proteins | sample 4967041 | NCBI WGS metagenome assembly WFLX01 (sample SAMN12857096, study PRJNA449069) | gut metagenome | isolation source: stool from male and female vole | host: Microtus ochrogaster | place: USA:Florida | collected 2017 | reverse complement strand
GCCGCTTATGCTGGTGGTGGGCGAGATGGACGACAATGTCGATCCGGCCAGCACCATGCAGGTGGTGAACGCGCTGATAAAGGCGGGCAAGGATTGGGAAGCAATGCCGTCGCGACCATTTGACTCATGCTCGGCGATGAGATTGATTTTTCCGACATATTTTCCCTTGACAAAGAGGGGCTTGGTGAGGCCGATACCGGGGTTGAAGTTAAGGTCGGTCATCGGCATGGAGTTTTCGAGCACATTCCAGAAACATTTCTGGCTATAGAATAGAAAGAGGTAGGAGCCCAGAGGAAGAGTGCTTTTGGTTAGTCGCTGGGCTATGGAGATCTGAAATTTTATATTTGTGTTNTTCCGGGTTATCTTCTCCCCTACGGGACAGCCGAAGATGANATAANTGTCCTTATAGAGCCCGAAGTAGGGACCATTGTCAAACTCGCGCCTGACGCTGTCGGCATCAATTTCGTCGGCCGCGTCGGAGACTATCTGGGCAGAGAGCGGGAAGCCGATGGCAATGAAGAGCGCAATTATCAGTGATATTCTCAAATTCATTGTAAGAGATGGATAGTAGAGGTAGTTCTGAGTCCTTTAGATGATTGTGGCGGGCTTTGTGGATGCAAAGTTAAGGAAAATTATTCGCTTTTTTTCCTTACCTTTGCGNTATGCGAAAANTTNNATTCCTATTTCTGNTCNTTNTCGTCGCGATGTGCGGCTGTTCGGGAAGTGACACCTACTCTATAAGATGTGAAATCGAGGGTCTTGGCACCGAGGGTGTTGAAGTCTACAGCATTACTCCAAGGGGGTTGGTGAAGTCTGACTTCCATCCGGTAGACGGGAAGCTTACCATCACCGGCTCAGCGGCTGACCCCACGTTGGTGGAGGTGTTTACGGTCAGCGGACGGTTCCTGTTCAGCTGTCTGGCAAGCAATGGCGATAAGATCAATGTGACTCTTGACCCAAAGAATCCCATGGGGCTAAGTATAAAAGGTAATAAGGCATCTGAGGAATATGCAAAATTCCTGAACGATAACGCTAAATTGCTCACCGAAGGCGACTCCCGGAAGATCAACGAACTTGTGGCTACATTCGTGCGCTCCAACCCTTCGNGCCTCTCTTCGGCNATGTTGCTCCTCAATCACTNCGATACGCGTTCTCAGGAGTTGCTCGTTGACTCTCTGCTGCNGATGGTAGGGGAGAGTGCCCNGGGCGCTCATCCGCTTATCGATGGGTTTGCGCAACTTGTGGCTTCGCAGCTCCAGGCAGGGAATGGTTATAAGTATCTTAAGCGGATGGATTTTGAGACCGGACGTGACACCATTATGATCTATCGCCCTGAAGCACAGAGCTATTCGCTGCTACTGTTTACCTCCACCCTCAAAGGAGACTCCATACGTCGCGCACTCAAGGAGATGTATGCCAATCTCCCGAGGAAGCGGTTTCGCGCGTTTGAGATTTGTGTGGATGGCGATAGCCTCTCCTGGGCCACAGCTATCAGAAATGACTCTGCAAAGTGGGAACAGGCGTGGACTCCCGGTGGTGCCGCTGCTCCCGGGGTGCGTCATCTGAGAGTGGCCTCGATACCATATTTTATCGTCAGCGACAGCGTGGGCGACATCCACTACCGTGGTACTTCGCTCAAAGCAGCCCGCGACAGCGTAGAGAGGGCTTTGGCCGGGAAATAAAACCTACCTGACACACCCTCCGGATGCTGAAATCAGCGCGGTAAAAGAGCCTTTGGATCGCGACACGGGCTGCGGAGAGAATGTTTTGAGGTAGTTGCGGTTTCTAAACCTTATTTAACTGATTTAGAGTAATAATTTGGTGTGTTCTGCGTTAGTATATATGCTGACGGCACATCTGTGTCGCTCCATAGTAGTATATACTCCAACAAATCACGCATGAAGACACTCATCTCACTCATAATTTCTTTTTTCGGATTGGTTATGCTTACGGCATGTATCGAGGATGGGATCGACAACTCCCCCTCGTCGCAGCCGGTTTTTTCGGTCGACACCCTCAACATCGGAACCGTGTTCACCGGGCAGCCCACAACCACAAGCCGTTTTATTGTCTACAATCCACACGATAAGATTATAAATATCAGTTCAATATCGCTGCGCAGCGGTGAACGCACATTCCGTCTCAATGTCGACGGGTTTGCCGGCACTACATTCAGCAATGTTGAGATCCGTCCCAACGACTCAATCTATGTGTTTGTCGAGGCCACTCTCGGCGCAGCCGGGCGTCCCGAACTTACAGAGTTTACGGACAAGCTCGATTTTGTGACCAACGGTGTGACCAGCACCGTGGTGCTGAAAGCTGAGGGGCAGGATGTGGAGCGTATGCGCGGGGTAACTGTCACCTCCGATATGCGCCTCGATGCCACCTATCCCTATCAGATCTACGACTCCCTCGTAGTGAGCCCCGGCGCTACCCTCACCATCCCATCCGGTACCACCATGCACTTCCACGACAAGGCTTATCTCAGGGTCTATGGCTCACTGGTGACAGAAGGGACTGCTGAATCACCGGTGACATTCTCAGGCGACCGTACAGGGACGGTTGTGGGAAATATTCCCTTCGACCTCATGGCCTCGCAGTGGGGTGGCATCCATTTTGCCCCCGGGAGCCGTGGCAACAGCCTGAGTCACACTGTGGTAAAGAATACCGTAAGCGGAGTTGTGGCCGATAGCGGGTCGCAGGTCGATTTCATCAACTGTCGCCTCCGCAACAGTGCTTCCAATTCGCTAACCGGAGTTCATGCCGACATCCGCCTGATAGGGTGTGAAGTGGCTGAAGCGGCAGTCAGCGCTATGGATCTCACCGGTGGCACCATTGTGGCCAACCATTGCACTTTTGCCAACTACTATCTTTTCAGTGTGATAAGTGGATCGATCGTTCAGCTCCGACACCTCACGCCCGAGGATAGCGACGATTCCGAGCTTCCATATATGAAGGGGGATTTCGCCAACTGCATCATCTATGGGCTCGGTGCGGATTTCAAACCGGGCGACCTGACAGGCTCACAAGTCACCTTGAGCAGCTGTCTGCTCAAGAGTGAAGGGGAAAATGATGACAACTTTTTGAATTGCATCTGGGACGAAGATCCGCTTTACTACACAGTCCGACAGGATTATTACTTCGATTACCGCCTGAAACCGGAGTCGCCTGCCATCGCGACAGCCGATCCTTCATTGACTCTTCCTGAAGCGATCGTTGATTCCTATGGCGTAAACAGGCTCCCCAATCCCAACCTCGGCGCATATCAGGCAGCAGGGGAGTAAAAATGTTTCTAAGATCTTACGGATTTATAACACAGTCGCCCGCGATACCGTCTATTGGTGTCGCGGGCGACTGGTTTCTGTTAGTGTCCTGAAGATCAAGGGTATGACCTCGGGATTAGGTGTTGTTAGATGGATTATTTGCCGAGAAGGTTTTTAACTTTGTCAGCGCCTTTCTGAGCTGCGTCAGCAGCTTTTTCCTTAGCAGCGTCAACTGCATCGTTGGCGGTCTGAGCAGCAGCATCCTTGGCAGCCTCAACCTGATCATTAACTACTTGAGTGGCAGAGTCGGCGAGGTTTTTGGCAGCATCTTTGGTAGCATCGATCACGGAGTCAGCCTGAGCCTTGAGATCGAGAGCCTTGAGCGATTCAGCAGCGGCAGGATTTTTTGCAGCTACAGCGCTAATAACCTCGTTAAGGAAAGTAGTTGCAGCTTCGTCCTTGCCTTCTTCAACGAGTTTAGCTGCGTATTCCTGAATTTCCTGGAAGTAGACGTTGAGACTGTCAGGATTAGTGCAGTTTTCGATTTTTGCTTTGAGTTCTGCGCCTTTGTCCTCAGCTTTTTTTTCGGAAGAGCAGGATGCCATGAAAGCCATACCGGCGATGGCGAGAGAGAAGATCAGTTTTTTCATAATCTGAAGTTAGAATTGGTTAGATAAGTGTATTTAGTTGTGTATGTGAGGCTTGANATNCCCGGCACAAGNGTCGGTAAGACCATTATGGTANGGCCGGGATNGCGCAAAGGTANTAAAAAAAATGACCGCAGAAAATTTTTCCGCGGTCATTTTTCATAATCTCTTAATTATGGAGAAATTATTGTGACTTATAGATGAATCAAAACAACATCTGTCGATATCACATGGGTGCAACTGCTATGCGCTTGGTCTGCTGAGAGGATTCACCTCCGCAGGTGACGGTGGCCTTGTAGATATAGATTCCTCGAGCCACCCTCGAGCCGGAATAGTTGGTGAGATTCCAGGTGACGGGAGCGGAGGCATACATGTCGGCCTTGCCGCGGGTCTCAGAGTCCCAGACACGGCGCCCGTTGATGTCGAAAATCTCGATCTTTACAGTGAGGGTCGCGTCAGGACGATTGTGGGTCACATAGAAGTTGGCCTGAGTGAGTGCAGGGTTGGCATCAGAGTATATATCGAAGATTTTGGGAGCCACTTCGGGGTCTACAAAAAAGTCGATCGAGCGCGAAGACTCATTGCCGGCGGTATCCCAGACACGTAGCATAGCNGTGTGGTTGCCTGCCGAGAGCTCAGGGAGCTGATAGCGTATCATGCCGGCGGGTGTACCGTCGTCGTCAGGCGTGAAGCGGCTTGCCACATCTGTGAGATTGATGGAGTCGTCGATGCGGATATTCATCTGGTGGCCTACACCGAGGCCTGAGATATTGATTGCCACATCATCCTTCACACGTGCGATAAGCATCGGGGTTGAGTTGACAATATCGTTGGCGGCAAAGGTCTCGTGGTTGAGGAAGAGATATTCGATCGATGGGGGATTATTGTCAGGCGCCGCGTTGTCGTCGAAGCCATACACGTAGAGGTCACGCGACACACCGATAGCCTCAGCGCCATTGTCGGCCGATGCAAACATCGAGAGAGTGGCGGTGCGGTAGTTGTCGGAGATGTCGGCCGGCATTGAAATCGTTATCTCAAATTGGCCATCTTTCACTGTGGTGCGACCGGCATAAAGGCGTTCGCCCTGCTCGTCAAACACCACTTCCTTCCCCTCATCGCCGCGACCTTTGGAGATATAGCTGCGGTCAGCATCGTAGAGGGTGAGCGAGAGGGAGCCGTTGAAGTCGCTGATGCGATTGCCCGAGGGGTCGCAAATCTCGCCGCGAACCACCGGACGCCCGAGAGCCGGAATTACCGGCTGCGACTCCGGGGAAACTGCCACTCCATCAATTGATGTGAGACGCACATAGTTTTCAGGNGATGCGAGTCGGAGCGCNGGGTCGCAGAAGAGGGTGTAGCGACGCTTATTGTCGCTGGGGGTNTTATTTTTGGTAGCGGAGAAGATTTCGCCGAGGGTGCGGAAGCGGCCATCGGCGTTGCGCATGAACACTTCGCGACCGAATGAGGCCGAGAGATCGCCATTGCGGCTTATGAGAGATGGGCGTGTAGAGGTGAAACAGCCGATTATACCGCCGGCTTCGGTGAGCAGGAGCGACTCCATACCACAGGTGGGCGTGCCGTCGTAGGATCCGAATGTGCAGCAGGCAGAGTAGAAGAAGGGTGCGCGACGCAGATATAAATTGCTGAGCGCAGTAGGGGTGAAGACCCCGTCGCCCGAGAGGGTGTTGATTGAAGCGTGACCGATGTAGGTCCAGAGCACCACACCGTCGTCGAGGTTTGAAAACACTTTTGACTTCGCCTCCTCAGAGGTGCCGTTGACTATATCGTAGGCATCGATGTAGACCTTATTGAAGGTGAAACTGCGTCCCGATTCGGAGCTTCTCATTCCCTCNTCCATCTTGTCAGTCTGGGTCATGTGGTCGCCATTATTNCCATCGTCGGCAAACATCAGTAGCTTGTTGCGCCATTCNCCTTTTTCGGGNGTGAGCATATAGCTTTCGAGACGTTTGACGTAGAGTTCGGCCGAAGCGACAGTTCGGGCAGGTATGCGGCCTATGCCGATATCCATNAGATCAGTGCTTTGGCGCAAACCGGAATTGTCGGCCAACATGGCCATAATATCATCTGAGCAATATGAATAACTGTCNTTGTGGCTGTCGTCGGTCTGCCAGACGGGGAGAGTCAGAGCGGCACTCCCGGCCATGCCGTTGGTGAGGCGACGATGATCGTGAGTGGCACCACCCATGAGCAGAGCGTTGGCAAATTTTCCGCCCGAAGCTTGCGAGCGGTCGTAGAACATCTTCAACATCCGGCGGATGGCACCCACGTCGGGCGACCCGGAGCCAAACTCATTGTAGATATGGGAGTCGAGGACCACGAGCACTTTCATGCCGTCGACCTCAGCGTGGAGGTCGGCAATGCGACGGCTGACGTTGAGGAGAGCCTGCGGGGTGATTATCACCATGTCAGGGGTCTCCTCGGCGTGGATATTCTGGTTGCCGACAGTGCCTACGAGGGCAGGGGAGGGGAGCGATGAGGTCGAAGCNGCTGACCANAGGGCGTAGTCGCGCTCGCCGGAGTAGTCATTGGACCATCCTATCCCCCCGTCAGGAGCCGGNGAGAGTTTCATTGCCACCGGTCGGCATGGGTCGGTGACATCCCAAACGCGGGTGTCGTCATTAGCATCGGCAATCTTGAAGGAGAGGAGATTGGATGAAAAGGTGATGAAACCTGATTTTGGAGCCTTGAGCGAGGCTGTATAGTTGATGTCGAGCTTGTCGAGGTTGGAGAATTTCACGGTGCCGGAGGTGGAGGCGGAGATCTCCAGGTTGAGGGTGTTGCCCTCCACCGGGAAGGTCTTGCGGATATGACATGTGTCGCCCCAGGCCGAGGTGGCACGTACGCGGTCGTTGGCTGCAGTGGGTAGAGGAGTGCCATTTACAGCGAAACTCAGACGTGTGGGAGCCGAGGGGCTGGTGGCGAAGAAGTCACACTGCATCCACACCGGAGTCCCCTCCACATGGTCTGTGAGGTTGAAGCGGAAGGTCTGCGAGGGGTTCGCACGGAAATCCTCGCCGAGGAGCTGATGGCCGCTCTCAGAGGCTGTATAGCGATCTATTTCGTGGTAGAGTCGGGCTGTGTAGGTGGTTGCGGCCCCGGAGTCAGGTGCTCTGCCTTCGGTGGGGATGGCAATATCCTGTGCTTCACCCGAATCGGTCAGGAAATAGTAGCCATAGGAGGTGTAGGGGTTGAAGGTGTGGAGATACTGCTTGAAGATATTGTTGAAACTCCACTCCTCAGGTCCTTGGGCATAGAACACGATACCGGCTCCGGTGACTTCAGCCGCTACCGGAGGGAGATCGTCGATATAATTTTCCCGGGAGAGGAGATCGGAGATGCGTTTTCCGCCATATCCATAGATTCTTACCGCTGTAGGATCAGAAAAGCCCCACGAGCGGAGTTGGGAGAGGGTGATCAGGTGGGGGCCTGACTCTTTGACACTGATTTTCACCCATCTTCCCTCGGCGAGACGCGACGAGGAGGCGTAGGTGTCAGTGCTGAAAGCCGCCGCGCCAAAGGGGAGGCAGAGCAGTGCCACAAGTGCTATTATATAATAGGAGAGTCTCTTCATGATATAGTGTGAATCCTTGATAGTCAGATTGGTATTGTGCTGTGTCCGGAGTGGCGGTCACTCCGGTTGCTTTAACGGAAGGGATTAGAGCGAACTCTATCTGATAATTAACGCAAAAAACCGGTATTTATTGTGGTAAAGTGGCCGTTGTGTAGAGGATTGTGGCGGAATGTGGACTGCTATTGTGGCGATGCGGTGCTCCCGGAGGCGAATTTTTGCCACTCCTCGGCTGTGCCCGAAAAGGCATTGATATCTACCGGGGTTTCAATCCCTTTCACTTTTCCGTTGTGGGTGCCCTGCCAGAGAGTCCACTTGATATCCTTTGGTTCATCTACGAGGGAACAGATCCAGAGGGGGTAGCCCTCAAGATTGGCGCGGATGAAGCGGGAGTGGCCATTTTTGTTGGAGTAGAGCATTACTCTATGTCCGTGGTTCTCAAGATGCTCTATAAGTTCATTGAGCCGGTTGAGCACTATGGGGGTGGGGTGGCTCGTAGGGTTGCTCCACTGCTCGACATCGATTGCAAGAGGTAGATCCATCTCGCGTCCCTGGATCGAATTGAGGAAGTTGAGGCCCTGCATATAGCCGGGGGTGTCGAATCGGAAGAAATGGTATGCTCCCACTTTAAGCCCCGCCTCGCGTGCGCGCCTGACATTTTCGATAAACTTGCGATCCTTGAACGTGCCACCCTCGGTGGCCTTAATTATCACAAAGGAAAAACCCTCAGCCGCCAGCGCCTCGAAGTCAATCTCGCCATTATGGGAGCTGATATCGACACCGACAATACCATATCGGCTCCGGTCAGGGTATTGCTGGAGGGCACCCTCGTTGTGTGAACAGGATGCAAGAAAATGGAGTATGATTGATAGGAACAGAAATCGTGAAAATGTCACCGCCTATATGATTTTGAATACGAAATTACAAAAAATCTTTCAAAATCCCAAATGGAAGCTGTTATAAAGGGTTAAAGAGATGGAGTTGTTCTGAGAAATATTATTTAGACTCCCATAATTCATGTAATATCTCTGCTGGAATAGTTATATCAAGTGTGTTACGTTGATTTTTTTTGTACTTGCTACCCATACCGAAAGCAAACGCCATCTGGTCTTTTATCACCTTATCGTCACTGGGCTGCAGTTTAATTATTAGCAGATAATGAGCGTTCATACAGAGGTCATCAATTTTGATATTCCAAAAACGATGTCTTTCAATCAAAGCTTTAGAAATTTTGCTATTTGAGAAATAGACCGTTTGAATGATGGATTCTTCATCAGAAAAGTTGCGTTTTGGATACCATGAAAATCAGGATCACATTATATCTTCAGCCTTAATCTCAGTAAGAGTATCTTCATTCAGCGAGGAAAGAGATGATGAGGCNAGNCGTTTTGCTTGTCGCTCCANAGTCTTCTCAAAGAGATTACGAACGAAACGAGCATTACCGAAATTCTTATCCTTATTGGCTACAGCTNCAGTCATAACANTNTNAACAGCGGCTTCGGCTTGTTCGGTCATGCGGTAGTCGAACTTAGAGAGATTGAACTTGTAGATATGAATGAGTTCTTCTGCAGAATAATCTTCGAAATNGATATANNGATTAAAGCGCGACTGTAATCCAGGATTAGAATCAATAAACTGCTTCATTTCCTCGGAGTAACCTGCAAGAATTACTACAAGGCGGTCGCGGTTGTCTTCCATACGTTTAAGTAGAGTAGAAATAGCTTCAGAGCCAAAGTCATTGCCTCCTCCATTCTGAACAAGGGAGTAAGCTTCGTCGATGAAAAGAACACCGTCGAGAGCTGTGTCAATAATCTTATTGGTTTTGACAGCAGTCTGTCCGACATACTCGGCGACGAGACCCGAACGGTCGGTTTCTACAAGATGCCCCTTGCTAAGAATCCCTAATTTTGTGTAGATTTGAGCTACAAGACGAGCAACGGTTGTTTTTCCAGTTCCCGGATTGCCGGTAAAAACGCAGTGATAAGAAATATCAGGGGAATTTAAGCCCTTTGCAGTACGAACTTTCTGAATTTTTGCGAAATTATAGATATTTTCAATTTCGGTCTTCACGCCAGAAAGACCAATAAGATTTTCCAATTCATCCAATGGATTGGAAATGGATTTTGAGCTACTTTTTTTAGGTTTAGTTATGGGAAGGGGATCAATGTCTTCTATGGAGTCAACAGAAGTTCTTCCATCACGAAGAAATTCATCCAATGAGAGAGAGTCCATAAGTACTTCGCGTGGTTGTGCTCCTTTTGCAGGGCCAACAATACCGGCCATCTCTAATTGGTCCATTATTTTACCGGCGCGGTTGTATCCTAACCCAAATCTACGTTGAATCGAAGAGGTACTTGCAATGTTTGAGGAAACGACANATTTTGCAACATCNACAAANANGGAATCAANATCGGCAGGANGCNNAATAGTCTTAGAGGTACTATTGAATTTTGTNATCGAGACTCCTCCATTCTGAGTAAAGGTCAAAATATTGGTCAGCCATTTTTGTTCAGTGTCGGACAATCTTCCATCAGCTCTTGCAATAAGCATTGCATAGCGATAAAGCAGGATTGCCCAATTTCTGACGATTTCATCGTCTACTCCTTCATGTCGAAGCATTTCAACGAGTAGGAATTTGTTCGGGTCAAATTCAACGTGCAAATTGTTCTTAAAAACTTTGTAAGCGTCAGTAAGAACTTGTTGCCCCTTAGGAGAGCGAAGCATCTCCNCATCATTCCAGATATCGTTATCAGGAAGTAAAATGCGAGATAGTANTATANCANTTGCTCGACCTTNGTCAGTNGACATTTCCGCACGATGNCCTANTCCCTCAAAACATTTAATAAGATCAGAAACAGCGAGAAACCCCAAGCGGCTATCAATTTTGTCTCCACCAATTTTTATCTCTTTGGCTTGATCAAGCTGACGTTGATTGTCAAGTGCTTCCAAAACTTGCTTGTTCGCGGACATTGAAATAAGACTGTTAAATAGCTTGTCAGAAGCATTTATAACGTCCGCTAAACTATATTCTGATGATTCGCCCGACAAGCAAATGGAAGGAGGTAAATCGGGGGTATTATCCTGTTCCTCTACAGAGATATTCTTAGGATCAAAGTTAACTGCGAACCGATTGAAGTTCGTACAAAAGCGGTCGGCTGAAACGGCGTTGCTAACATGAAAAACGACTGATTGATACCCCTTAATGGTAACGTTAATAACACCATATTTGACTACAGCAACCTGGCGATTGTTTGAATAACGTTTATCGGGGGTGCCGTTTTTGTTGACGTACTGCCACGTTGATCCTATTTTTTCTGCGTCTGTAGGGAAGATAGATGGTTCATTGAAACGTAGGCTAGAATAAACGACTGAGATATTTTTGTAATCAATAATATCAAATTTGCTTGGAGTCTGAGAAAGAATGGCAAATTCGGGGTAAAGATACAATAAGAGACTTCCGAAAGGAAGAACAGGAACATCATAGATAGTTTTGATGTAATTGAAAACACCAACACCTAAATTTATCTCCTTTCGGTTAACCAAAGTGGCAGCAGAAGATTTATTTTCGATATTTTGGGTCCTGGAAATTTGAAGCCAAATCTTTTGAGCTGTAAGTAATGACTCGAACGATTGGCACATATTCTCATATAGTGAAAGTTCTTGGGGGCTGACGGAAGAGTCCGCGTTATATTCGGTAGCATCGAGCTTCATTCGGAGAGAATTCAACTCAGCGGTATGCGAATCAATGAGATCAGCATTCTTTCGAGGTTTTTTACTGAGTTTCGCGATAATAAGTTCTTCATCCTCTATTGAATCAATAGTTTCAATAGTTGTGATGAAGTTAGTTAATATACGCTTGTGCCTATCGTCCGTAGAGGTCGCAAGGGCTTGTTTTGCGTCAGCAATGAAAGATGGGCTTTCATTTTTGCCATCGAATTTCTTACCGTAATATTTTTTGCGATTAGAAAAATTAGCCCAAGTGCCTGCTGCGAAAATAATAGTTCCAATGAGCCCAATGGGGGCAAAAGGTAAACAAACAAAAGCTGCGAAAGCGCATAATATCCCTGTAAAGGTATATGCTCCCTTGGAGTGGATTGATGGAGTAGAAGCAGGTTGGGAGTAACGAACTTTAGGAACAGAAGAAACTCCGATTCT
>WFLX010295681.1_pt1 | contig 11655 bp, 10 predicted proteins | sample 4967041 | NCBI WGS metagenome assembly WFLX01 (sample SAMN12857096, study PRJNA449069) | gut metagenome | isolation source: stool from male and female vole | host: Microtus ochrogaster | place: USA:Florida | collected 2017 | reverse complement strand
TCCCACGAGACCGCAGGGATTGATAACGGGAACGGCAGAGCGACGATACAGGCATTCTGGAATATCGCCGCAGCGAAAGCAAGAAACATGACCGCCGTAGGGCAAGGATTAGCCTCGACGCTGTATCACGGAGCTCTGTATGCCGCTGCAAAAGGCGCGTTTCCCGTCGACACGCAAGCCGATTTGTCACGAATCGACCCATCGGCATGGAACCCCGCCGGGATGGCGGCGATGGTACTCAGAGTGATCGCAGGGATGGAGTTCACTTCTGAAGGGATATCGTTCGCTCCCATCGTGCCGGCTTCGTTGCCCGGCGAGAAGTCATTGAGCCAATTCAAGTACCGGAATGCAACCCTCTCGATAAAAATTTATGGAACAGGCGAAAGCATAAAAACATTCAGCGTAAACGGCATTCCGCAAACCAATTGTTTCATTCCCGGCACCATCACCGGCGAAGTGAATATCGAAATAATAATGGACAATCGCCCACCGAAGAAACATGATGTCGAAATCACAGAAACGNAATATATGCCTTCAACCCCCGACGCCAGATGGGAATATAACGACTTATGCGTAATCGACAACTATAGCGACGGAATCAAATATCAGACATTCGTCAACGGCGACTATCGGGACACGTATAAGACCGACACGATCCAATTCCTGCCGCAGGGAGGATACTCCACCGTCAACATCGTGCCTGTCAATGCAAATGGGATAACAGGCTTTTCGGCACCCACGCATCAATATATCGACCCGGGACAGACCATCATCATCCCTGCGTCGACAATAAGCGACGCGGGCACCGCTCTTATTCAAGACCGCAGTATGGCAAAGAAATTTGTCGAAACCACGGTTGAATATAACACGACGCTCTATTTCAATGTCAGAGTCAAGGACGGCGGCGATTACCTGCTGGATGTGAGCTACACCAACGGCAACGGACCGGTGGACAGCGGAGACAAATGCGCCCTCAGGACGCTTTACGTCGACGGAGCCGAAGCGGGCGCCGTCGTGATGCCGCAGCAAGGAGAAGGCAAATGGGACGCTCCCGAGTTCAGCAACATGGTGCCGATAAGACTCAACCGAGGGATGAATCATCTGTGGCTGAAATATGAACTCGACAATATGAACGCAAGCCACAACACGGCACTCATTGAATATGTCAGAATAATCAAGCAATGAAACGCATAGGAATACTGTCAGACACCCATAGCTGCTGGGACGAAAGATATGCCCGCCACTTCGCAGGATGCGATGAAATATGGCATGCCGGGGATATCGGCGACATTTCCATCCTGCAACAACTGGAGGAGATCGCCCCGGTAGTAAGAGCGGTAGCCGGCAATGTCGACCACGGAACCGTGAGGCGAAAATGCAACGAACTGGAAATTTTCGAAACGGAAGGTGTCAAAGTGCTGCTCACCCACATAGGAGGTTATCCCGGGAAATATTCGCCGGGGATAAAAACCATGTTGCGTCAAAACGGCATCAAACTGTTTGTCGACGGACACAGCCACATTCTCAAAGTAATGTTTGACCGCGAGCTTGACGTGCTGCACATCAATCCGGGAGCTGCCGGGACGCAAGGATGGCAACAACAGCGCACTCTCGTCACTCTTGTCATCGACAACGGCACGATGAAAGATCTCCAAGTCATAGAACTCTCCAAACCCACAATCAAAAAACCGAAATGAACCTTACCGCCATGAAACACCTCCTCACAGCACTCGCGTTCGTCTTAGCNGCCGACACGATAAATGCTTCAGCAACTGCGCGCCTATCCCCCGAACATCACCTGTGGTATCAGCAGCCGGCTCTGATATGGGAAGAAACTTTGCCGGTTGGTAATGGCAGGATGGGCATGATGCCTTACGGAAACCCGAGCAATGAAAAAATCGCGCTCAATGAGATAAGCATGTGGAGCGGTTCCAAAGCTAACTATGACAACCCGCAAGCCGCAGCCAGTCTTCCCGAAATACGACGCTTGCTTGTCGAAGGGAAAAACGACTCGGCGCAACAATTGATGTACACCTCGTTCGTTCCAACGAAGCACGCATCGGGCAACACCTACGGAGCCTATCAAACGCTTGCCGACCTTAATATTGATTTCAAGTATCCGAACTCAGGCGCCAATCCCACCGACTACACGCGTTTCCTCGACCTCAGAACCGCTACCGCCGCCTCGGAGTACACTATTGACGGCACCACCTACACTCAGGAATGCTGTGTTCCGAGGGGCAAGGAGGTTATGGTGTGGCACATCACCGCATCATCGCCCGGCTCAATTTCATTTACCGCATCACTGTCACGCCCCGAAAGAGCGCGCGTGTCCAGCCCGGCAAAAGACCGCATAATGATAAGCGGCACCCTCGATAGCGGTGTTGAAAACACTGACGGGGTTAAATATGCCGCTGTTGCCGGAATAAAAGCTGAAGGNNCGAGCGCATCNACAGCGTCGACCGATTCAACACTCACAGTGACCGCCGCCGACGAAGCATGGATTGTGATAGGAGCCGCCACAAACTACCTTTTCGGCGCCACCTATTTGACCAAAGCGGAGAATGACGTGAACACGGCAATCGCATCGGGCAACATAGCCGAGTTGATGAAAGAAGGGCAACAGAACCATTTTCAGCTTTTCGACCGAGCCACCGTTAGTTTTCCCAAAGGCGACATAGCCTACCTTCCTACCGACAGGCGCATAGAGGAGTTTCAATATCACGCCGACCCATCTCTTGCCGCGCTATATTACAATTACGGCAGATATCTGCTGATATGCAGCACCTTGCCGGGAGCACTGCCTCCAAACCTGCAAGGGCTGTGGGCTAATGACATTTCCACCCCGTGGAACGGCGACTACCATACCAACATAAACGTGCAGATGAACCATTGGCAAGCCGAACCGGGCAATCTGCACGAACTACATCGCCCGCTCATCGACCTCGTGAAACGCTCGGTGAAAAACGGCGAGCACACAGCAAAGGTGTTCTACGGTGACAACGCCCGGGGCTGGGTGATGCACATGATGACAAATCCATGGGAGTTCACTGACCCCGGCGACCACCCTTCATGGGGAGCGACAAACACCGGAGGGGCGTGGCTATGCGCCCACCTGTGGGAACATTATCTTTACAGCCTAGACGAAACCTATCTCGCTGAAATATACCCCATCCTTAAAGGGGCTGCGCAGTTTTTTCACTCCACGATGATAAGGGAGCCGAAACACGGATATCTCGTGACAGCACCTTCATCATCGCCTGAAAACACTTTCTTTTTCGGAAAAGACTCGATCGAAACAAGCGTATGCCTGGGTCCGGCGATGGATTCCCAAATCATAAGAGAGCTTTTCACCAACACGATTGAAGCCGCTAACCGGCTTGACACAGACCACGAATTTGCCGACACGCTGAAAGCGGATTTGGAGTTGCTTCCTCCTATAATGATAGGGAGCGACGGCAGAATCATGGAATGGCTTGAGGAATACCCCGAAGTGGACACTCGGCACCGCCATGTGAGCCACCTTTACGCATTGCATCCCGGCAATGAAATATCGCCAGTGTCCACTCCCGAACTTGCCGAAGCGGCACGCAAGACCCTCGACACCCGAGGCGACGGCGGAACCGGCTGGAGCCGAGCATGGAAAATAAACTTCTGGGCGAGACTCGGGGATGGCGACCGCGCCTACTCGCTCTTCAAATCGCTTCTAACTCCGGCATATACCGCAGAAAATCCTCACCACCGTGCCGGAACTTTCCCGAATCTTTTCTGCTCCCACCCTCCATTTCAAATGGACGGCAATTGGGGCGGAGCATCGGGAATCTCGGAAATGCTCATTCAGAGCCATGAGGGTTTCATCAACCTACTTCCGGCTCTTCCCAATGAACTGAGCACAGGCTCCCTGAGAGGATTCAAAACCCGAGGCGGCGTGACAATCGAAGAAATGACATGGAGCAACGGCAAACCTGAAAAATTTATTTTCACGGGCGGTCCATCAAACAAAATACGCCTTCTCGCCCCTGTCGGAGCGACATCCGCCACTCTCAACGGCGCCCCTATNGCANTNAACGGAATAATAGAATTTGACCTAAAAGACGGGGAAACCGCTGAAATTTTGTTCAAATAATCTTTTTTGCGTATCTTTGTGAACTTTAAATAATCCATTTAGATTACATTGACATCAATATGGCACAACAAGAAGATCAATTCAAGAAAATAGTATCTCATGCCAAAGAGTATGGCTTCGTGTTTCCGTCAAGCGAAATTTATGACGGGTTATCAGCTGTGTACGATTACGGACAGAACGGAGTCGAACTCAAAAACAACATAAAGCGCTATTGGTGGGACGCAATGACCCTACTTCATGAAAACATTGTCGGCATAGACTCGGCAATATTCATGCACCCTACTATCTGGAAAGCTTCGGGACACGTCGACGCCTTCAATGACCCCTTGATCGACAACAAGGACTCGAAAAAACGCTATCGCGCCGATGTGCTCATCGAAGACGCAATCGCAAAAATCGACGAAAAGATCGAGAAAGAAGTTGAAAAAGCGCGCAAACGCTTCGGCGAATCATTTAACGAGGCATTGTTCCGCGAAACAAATCCGAGAATTTCAGAGCACAAAGCAAAACGCGATGCGCTGCACCAGCGCTTCTCTGACGCGATGAACGCCAATGACCTCAACGAACTTCGTCAGATTATCATCGACGAAGAGATCGTAGACCCTATTTCCGGGACTAAGAACTGGACTGAAGTGCGCCAGTTCAACCTCATGTTCCGCACCGAAATGGGCTCAACCGCCGACGGCGCGATGACCGTCTACCTCCGTCCCGAAACCGCTCAGGGCATATTCGTCAACTACCTCAACGTGCAGAAAACAGGACGCATGCGCATACCCTTCGGTATCGCCCAAATCGGAAAAGCGTTCCGCAACGAAATCGTAGCGCGACAGTTCATTTTCCGCATGCGCGAATTCGAACAGATGGAAATGCAGTTCTTCGTTCGCCCGGGACAGGAACTCGAATGGTTCAACAAGTGGAAAGAAACCCGTTTGAAGTGGCACAAAGCACTCGGACTCGGCGACAAGAAATATCGTTACCACGACCACGAGAAGCTTGCCCACTATGCTAACGCCGCAACCGACATTGAATTTGAAATGCCTTTCGGATTCAAGGAAGTCGAGGGAATTCATTCACGCACCAATTTCGACCTTTCACAGCATGAGAAATTCTCAGGAAAGAAAATCCAATACTTCGATCCCGAATTAAACGAAAGCTACACTCCTTATGTGATCGAAACTTCTATCGGAGTTGACCGCATGTTCCTTTCGGTTTTGTGCTCAAGCTACGAAGAGCAGGCGCTCGAAGGGGGCGACACACGTGTAGTCCTCCACTTGCCGGCGGCTCTCGCACCTGTAAAGTGTGCGGTAATGCCTCTCGTGCGAAAAGACGGACTCCCCGAAAAAGCGCGTGAAATCGTGAACGACCTCAAGTTTGACTTCCCCACTCACTATGAGGAAAAGGATTCAATCGGCAAGCGCTATCGCCGTCAGGACGCAATAGGAACACCCTTCTGCGTGACTGTCGATCATCAGACTCTCGAAGACAACACTGTCACTCTGCGCGAGCGCGATTCTATGGAACAAAAACGCGTCCCCGTAGCTGACCTTCACAAGCTCATCCATGACACAGTGAGCATCAATTCTCTCCTTCGCAAACTTGGATAATCTATTTATATGAAATTACGCAAATTATTTATCGCAGCAATAACTGCCGTGGGGCTATCATCCCTCACGTCATGCAACTATAACTCGCTGGTTGAAAAGCAGCAAGGCGTTGACCAGAGCTGGGCTGAAGTAGAGAACCAGTACCAGCGTCGAGCCGACCTCATCCCCAATCTCGTTTCGACAGTAAAAGGGTATGCCGCCCACGAGGAGGGGACATTCACCAAAGTGACTGAAGCCCGCGCGAAAGCCACTTCAATCACCATCGATGCTGAAAACCTCAATGAAGAGACGCTGGAAAAATTTCAGAACGCTCAGAATGAGCTTACCGGAGCGCTTAAATCGCTCCTTGCGGTGAGCGAAGCATATCCCGACCTTAAAGCGAACGACAACTTCAAGGACCTGCAAACCCAACTTGAAGGCACCGAAAATCGTATCGCTACCGCTCGAGGACGCTACACGGAATCAGTGAAGGAATACAACACTTCAATCAAGAAATTCCCCACAGTAATATATGCAGGATGGTTTGGCTTCTCGGCAAAACCACAGTTTAAAGCGGCAGCCGGCGCCGAAACAGCTCCGGTAGTACAATTCTAAACGGCAATTCCAGATGAAGAAATTTCCTTTTCTGGCATTAGCCGCAATCGTGTGCATCGCTATCGCATCATGCAAAAGCGAAGAGGACACATGGGAAAAATATGCCGACTGGCGCGAGGTAAACAACGAATGGCTAAAAGAGCAAGAAGCCTTGACAGTTGACGGCGAACTCTTCTATGAGAAGATACGCCCCAACTACGATCAGGGCAACTACGTTCTTGTCCATTGGTTCAACGACCGCGATGAGACCAAAGACAACCTGTCGCCATTCTACACCTCAACAGNTGACGTGAAANACATNGGACGGCTTTACAACGACNAGCNGTTTGATTCAAGCNATAACAATNCCGCATACGGCGATTCGATTTTCCGAACGAAAGTGAACGCAGTTATCGCCGGATGGACCACCGTGCTCCAGCAGATGCATGTAGGCGACTCGGTAGAGGTAGTCATACCTTACCAGTCGGCATACGGCGCGTCTTCATCAGGAAGCATCGTCCCTTACAGCAACTTGAAGTTCAACATCAAGCTTGTAAACATTCCTTATTGGGAAGCCAAGCCATAAAAAGCTTCCCGTTTTAATCATTTAACCTTTTTTATCTAACTTATGTGTGGTATAGTAGGATACATCGGATCACAACAAGCTTATCCGATTCTGATCAAAGGATTACACCGATTAGAGTACAGAGGCTATGACAGCGCGGGAGTGGCGCTGATCAATGATGAGGACATCTTGCATGTCTACAAAACAAAAGGCAAAGTAAACGATCTCGAAAACTTCTGCCAGTCAAAGGATACGTCAGGAACCATCGGCATAGCCCACACACGTTGGGCAACCCACGGTGAACCCAACGACACAAACGCACATCCGCAATTCAGCCCCAGCGGAAAAATAGCGATTGTGCACAATGGCACAATCGAAAATTATAGCGTGCTTAAACAAGCTCTTGAGGAACACGGATGCCAATTCCGTAGCCAGACCGACACAGAGGTCGTAGTTCAATTGATTGAATACATCCAGTCGACGAATCAATGTTCGCTGATAGATGCAGTGCGCGAGGCTCTGAATCAAGTTATCGGCGCCTATGCAATCGCCGTTATCGACTCCGACGCTCCCGACACTATTATCGCCGCACGCAAAAGCTCGCCTCTCGTCATCGGCATCGGTGAAGGCGAAACATTCATCGCTTCCGACGCAACTCCGATAATCGACTACACCAATCAGGTGGTATATCTCAGGGATGACGAGATAGCAATCATAACACGCAACGAACCGCTGCGCGTCATCACAACCGACAATCAGGACTCCTCGATTGACATTCAAACCCTGCGTCTGTCAGTCTCGCAGCTTGAAAAAGGAGGTTACCCCCATTTCATGCTAAAAGAGATTTTTGAACAGCCCGCTTCAATAATGGACTGCATCAGAGGCCGCATCGTCAATAATGCCACCGAAGTGAAACTATCGGGCATCATCGACCACCCCGACCGTTTCATCAACGCCGACCGTATTATCATTGTGGCNTGNGGAACGTCATNGCATGCCGNACTTATCGGAGCGCGTATGTTTGAAACCATCGCCCGCATTNNCGCTCATGTTGNATACGCAAGCGAATTCCNCTACAGCAATCCTGTAATCACTCCCCGCGACATCGTCATGGCTATCTCCCAANCGGGNGAAACCGCCGACACCCTTGCCGCCATCAAACTTGCCAGAGAAAAAGGTGCGTTTGTCTACNGAGTGTGCAACGTGATCANTTCATNNNTCGCTCGTGANAGCGATTCAGGCACCTACATCCATGTGGGTCCTGAGATAGGCGTAGCGTCAACAAAAGCATTCACGGGACAGGTGACAGTGCTGGCGATGCTCGCACTTGCGATAGGCAAACTGCGCGGCACTATATCGGACGAGAAAGTGGCAGAGGTGGCAAACTCAATCCTCGAGCTTCCCGACCTCATCAAGAAGACACTCTCGCTCAATCCCCAGATTGAACGTCTTTCATCCATCTTCACCTACGCTCACAACTTCTTGTATCTGGGACGCGGATACAACTATCCCAGCGCGCTTGAAGGAGCATTAAAATTGAAAGAAATCAGCTATATTCATGCCGAGGGATATCCTGCCGCTGAAATGAAACACGGTCCTATCGCCCTCATCGATCGGGAGATGCCTACCGTGTGTATAGCGCCCACCGACGAGCTGCATGAGAAAATCATTTCCAATATCCAGCAAGTGAAAGCGCGAGGCGGTTCAGTGATAGCCATAGTGACCGAGGGTGACACCACAATTCCACAGATTGCCGACCACACTTTGGAAATCCCGAAAGTTCCGGAATGTATCTCTCCCATAATCGTATCAATACCCTTGCAACTGCTTGCCTATCACATTGCAGTCATGAAGGGTTGTGACGTTGACATGCCGAGAAATCTTGCAAAATCAGTTACAGTAGAATAATCATCGGGGAAGGGGCAAAAAATATTTGCTCCTTCTTCTTGCTTATTTAAACGGAAGTTTGTAACTTTGCACCACTAAATCTTGCGCACGTGGCGTAATTGGTAGCCGCGCTAGACTTAGGATCTAGTGTCTGACGACGTGGGGGTTCGAGTCCCTTCGTGCGCACGAAAAGCCGATGGAATTTTTCCGTCGGCTTTTTTTACAGATTGCTGCCACTCCGTCTTGTTACATTATTGTTACATTTTAACATTCTTTGTTCAAACATTGCCCCTACTACGAGTGTTATAATATCAAAGGACGAGGAAACAACGATAGGAATCGTAATTCCACCAACAACAGCATCAGCGGATGAAATCGCCGCAATCGACTTCCTCAATGTGAAATATCAAACGCGGACAGCTAAAAAGTTTTCCGCGTTTTTTACATCCGTCAATCAAAGAGCCTGGAGAGCACGCCTGGAGAATTCAGTCCCGCCAACGATGCGAAATGCAGCGAGTAATATTCCAACGCAACGGCAATGACCCGCTGCCTCCCTGCGCGATTGAAACGGACCCGCGACATGTTTCTCCACGACATTTTAGACAGCGCCATGAGCCCAGCCGCTTCAACGCCGTCAAGAAAATGGCTGTGCAACGGCATGCTCCGACGAAAAATTCCGTCAGCCATGTCAAAAACAGCCCCGGGTTCGTAGGTTCCGGTATCGGGCTCGATCCCAAGGAACCTCGTCAAGCGGAAAAGAAACACAATCAGGAAATTTGCCGTGCCGCGATCATCGGCAGCATCCAGCTCCCTGATCGAATCACAGACATATCGAAACAACAGCGAGTCAGACTGGCACTCCCTCAACACGACCCCAAGAAATTCAGCCATGAACATAGCCACCGCCATCTTATAGGGGGTAGAGTGAACCATGGGAAACACTTCCGAGGGTCTCACATCGGAAATCGACACGATGTCACGCCCTTGCCTTATATCGGCAACACATTCAATAACGCTCATAGGCATCATCATCGCCCGGCGCCGACGCGCTTCTTTAGAGGAACCCGCCGAAACAAGCAGCGACATCCTGCCGTTTTCCAACGAGTAGACCGCCACAATATTATTGCGGTCATTATATCTCACAGTGTGAAGGGCTATGCAATGAATCGGCGTTAACATTATGACAAAGTTAGCTGTTTTCAAACGAAAATTTCAGCTAAAAACGCCAAAAACGAGTCGTAAAAGATGTTTTATTCAAAAAAATTTGCGGAAACAAAAAAAAGCGCCTATATTTGCACTCGCTTTTACGGCAAGACCGTTATGGCCCATTCGTCTATCGGTTAGGACGCAAGATTTTCATTCTTGAAAGAGGAGTTCGATTCTCCTATGGGCTACGAGAAAACAAAACAGTAACAACAAATAGAATTATTTTTTGTAATGGCAAATCATAAGTCATCTATTAAGAGAATCCGCCAGACAGAGTCACGCCGACTCCGCAACCGTTACTACGCAAAAACAGCTCGTAACGCTGTGCGTCGCCTTCGCGCAATGACCGACAAGACAGAAGCAGCTGCCGCCTATATCAAAGTTAGCTCTCTTCTTGACCGTCTCGCAAGCAAGGGCACTATTTCAAAGAACAAAGCTTCTAACTTGAAGAGCTCATTGTCTCGCCACGTTAACAAGCTTAACGCCGCTTAATAGACAACTGAATCGATAAGCGTCGGATGACTTATCCGATGTGTCACGGCCCATTCGTCTATCGGTTAGGACGCAAGATTTTCATTCTTGAAAGAGGAGTTCGATTCTCCTATGGGCTACTTCACAAACTTCAATAAGTAAAGCCACAGTCATAAATCAGATTGTGGCTCTTTTTTATCCTCGTATCTTTTGCGAACTTTCGACACCTTTCAGATGTTTTAGTGATATAAGAAACTTCTAAAACTTTTATATTATGAAAGAGGATAAGAAAAAAGACATCGAGGTGAAAGCCGCAACACCCGGTGAACAGGGCAGTGCTTACGAAGGAGCAGATCCCGAAACTGTAAAACAGGAAGTGAAGGAGCTTAACAACATCGGCGCTCCGGGCGAGGAATACTAATCCCCTCCCCCCTTTCCCAAAAATTTACGCATAAAATAAACGAGGCGATTCCAATCGGAGCCGCCTCGTTCATTATAACCAATACTGTTATTTTAACAACCTATTTTTTCTCATTGATTCATTTTTTAGGTAACTTTGTCGTTCAGGAGCATGTCTATTCCTTTAACTGAACAGCAATATATGTACTACGTTTCCAAAAGAATGGAGATTGCCGGGAGCCACCGGTTAACATTATCATACAAAAGCAAATGCGAAAACCTCCACGGACACAACTGGATAATCACAGTATTCTGCAAGGCTCAGCAGCTTAATGCCGACGGGATGGTGTGTGATTTCACCCACATAAAAGAAAAAATACACTCCTATCTTGATCACGGCAACTTCAACGAACTGCTCCCGTTCAACCCCACCGCTGAAAACATAGCCCGCTGGATAGCCGACCAGATTCCGGAATGCTACAAAGTTCAGGTTCAGGAATCGGAGGGGAACACGGCGATATACGTAAAAGAGGAGGGGGAGCTATGAGAGTGAATGAAATTTTCTACTCCCTGCAGGGGGAAGGACATTTCACCGGCACTCCCGCCATTTTCGTAAGATTATCGGGTTGCAACCTGAATTGCGATTTCTGTGACACTGACCACGCTTCTCACTCCGACATGCCGGAGGAAGAGATCGTAAAGCGAGTAAGCGATTTTCCAGCTGCCCACGTAGTCATAACCGGAGGGGAGCCCACGCTCCAATTGACAGCCTCGCTTGTCGAAAGGCTTCATGATGCAGGAAAATTCGTCCAGATAGAGACCAA
>WFLX010251907.1_pt1 | contig 11656 bp, 9 predicted proteins | sample 4967041 | NCBI WGS metagenome assembly WFLX01 (sample SAMN12857096, study PRJNA449069) | gut metagenome | isolation source: stool from male and female vole | host: Microtus ochrogaster | place: USA:Florida | collected 2017 | reverse complement strand
AATCTGGAACGTGAAGAAAAATGTTGCAAGCCATACCGAGGCCCCCGAGTGCATTGCCAGGTTATTATAAACGGCGTTGACGTAGGGTGCAACCGCTTCGGCAATACAGAGTTTCATGAAATAGCCCCAGGCCATCATCCGCAAACCGTCGATAAACGATGCGGCATTGAAATAATGTTTTTCGTGGAACTGAGGCAGTAGGTTTCCGGCGCGTTCAATCGGGCCGGCAACGAGCTGCGGAAAGAACGAAACGAACAGGCAGTAGAGCCAAAGGCTTTTTTCAGGCTTGAGGTTGCCGCGGTAAACGTCGATAATGTAGCCTACGGCCTGAAACGTGTAGAACGAAATTCCAACCGGCAGCAGAAGCGCAAAGGTTGGAATATGAATGTCAATTCCCAGGTGTCGGAGCAGGCCGGTAACCTCGGAATTGAAGAACCCCATATACTTATATAGGAAAAGAATTCCGAAATTCAATATCAGGCATGAAACGAGCCATAGCTTTCGCTGCTGTCTCCGCCGATAAATCAGTAGGGCGCATCCCCAGGTTGTTATCGACGACAATAAAATGAGCAGCGCATAAACCGGCTCCCAACACATATAGAAGTAGTAGCTGGCAATCAGCAACATCGGGTTGCGCAGCCGAAACGGAAGCACCCAATATAGCAGCGTCACCAGCGGAAAAAAAATCAAAAAAGGAAGCGAGTTAAAAAGCATTAGTGATTTATAACGTGCGGGTTAAATAATCTTTCTTGATTTTAAACCGGTAATTCAGACTGTTCAACATCGCAAAGTTAACAATTTATTGCCACCCGTGCAAATTTATATTCCGGGGCGCCGGTTTAAGATTAGTCATAAATTTGCATTGGCCGGGAATTTTGTCTAACTTTGCGGAAAATATAATTTGCGGTCTGATATCAGTTATCACATCATGAAAAGAATTTTTATCGGAATTTTTTTGGCTTCGTCACTCGGCTTATCGGCCCAGAGCGTAACAAAACTGGCGGCAACCAAGGCCAATGACTACGGAATTGCCTATTCGCTGCCCCAAACAACTGTCAACGTTGTGCTTTCGGCGCAAAAAACAGTTCAGACCCCCGGGGTTTTCTATAACTATGCCGAACGCTATCTCGGAGCCGATGCCGCCCGTAAGGCCATTGCCAAACCATCAACAATCTGGCAGCTGACCGGCGCTAAAATCTATGCCGGCGCCGAGGTTCCGGCCGATGCCGAGCAATATCTGATGCAGTTCAAGGGGGGCCAGCCGGTGTTTGTGGCTCTGTCGGCTATGGGCAATCCGCTGACAGTTAATTCCGACGATATTCCGCCGATGCCGGCGCCGGCTGAGGTCCCGGCTCCTACCCCCCTGACCAAAACTCCGCTCGATGACCCTGCCGCCCGCTATGCCGTTACTGAAGATATGCTCCAGGGCTCATCGCTGGCCAAGCGGGCCCAGTTTGCCGCAGCCCAGATTATTCAGCTGCGCCAAAGCCGCCAGGACTACCTGACCGGCCAAGCCGACCAGATGCCCGACGGCCAGGCTCTCGCCCTTATTCTCCAGAATCTGCAGGCCCAGGAAGAAGCGCTCACGGCAATGTTTCTCGGAACTACTCAAACCGCAACCGATGCAATCGAAGTGTCCTACGTCCCNTCGGCCGACGCTCCGGCATCGGACGTGGTTATTGCCCGGCTCAGCCCGCTGAAAGGATTTGTCGATGCCGACGACCTTTCCGGCGCGCCGGTGGTTTTGAACTCTAAGGTTCTCACCACCGGAAAAATGCCTCTCGACGAAAAAGGACGCGAAAAGGTAATGCCTAAGGGAGCCGTTCCCTACTCGATTCCGGGGTCGGCCCGTTTCAGCGTTGCCTATAACGGAAAAACCATTGATTCGAAGAGTTTCGACGTTGTTCAGCTCGGCGTTGTTTTCGGTCTCGACCCTTCGTTTTTTACCAACAAAAAAGAACCGGGTTATGCAATTTTCGACCCTCTGACCGGCGCTTTGCGCGAGGCCGGAACCAAATAATACCCTGCAGGTTATGGATTTCAACGCTGTTGCAGCCAAAATTAAAAACTTTTTCGACCTGACGCCCTTTTTAGTGCCTCAGGAGGAGGCCGAGGACTCGATTCGCGAGGGAGTTTCATTTCGTGGAATGAACTCGCTGATTCTCGTGGTGGCAATTTTTATTGCTTCGCTCGGGCTCAACACCAACTCTACCGCCGTTATTATAGGTGCCATGCTCATTTCGCCGCTTATGGGCCCGATTATCGGCATTGGGCTCGCCGTCGGTATCCACGATTTCGAGTTGATGAAGCGGTCGTTTCGCAACCTGGCGGTAGCTGCCGGAATTTCGCTGCTTACCTCATGCGTTTACTTTCTGATTTCGCCCGTTAACGAAAACCACTCCGAGCTGCTGGCTCGCACCTCGCCGACTATCTACGACGTTCTTATCGGATTTTTCGGCGGAGCGGCCGGAATTTTGGCCGTCGCCGCCAAAAATAAAGGTAACGTCATTCCCGGNGTNGCCATNGCNACNGCCCTGATGCCCCCGCTATGCACCGCCGGCTACGGATTGGCCACCCTTCAGCCCGGCTATCTTTTCGGGGCGCTATATCTGTTTTTCATCAACTCGGTGTTTATCGCCGTGGCCACCTATGCNGGCGTAAAGCTCATGCGCTTCAAGCTCAAGGCCTTTTCCGACCCGGCGCGGGCCCGGCGCGTGCGCCGCACGGTCTATCTCATAGCCGCTCTGACAATGATTCCGGCAATCTTTCTGACCTACGTTATGTTCGTTCAGAATAACTTCAAAAACAACTGCCTGGAATTCGTAAACAACGAATTTAACTTTCCAANCACCCAGGTGCTCAACTATAAATGTGAGTACAGCNAAGACGATCCCGAACTCTCGGTAGCCCTTATCGGCCAGCCCATCAACCAGGACTCGCTNATGGCTGCCCTTACNGCCAGGCTGCCGCAATATCACCTCAGCGGCACGCGCCTGCGGGTAATCCAAGGCTCAACGGCCTCGACCATCGACGTTGAACGCACCTCCGGAGCCATAGTTCAGTCAATGTATGCGCTCACTCAGCAAACCATTGAGCGCCAGCAGCAAACCATTGACTCGCTGCGCGTGTGCGCCGCGGCCATAGTTGCCAACGACTCCCTGGGTGCCGCAATGGCCCCCGAACTGCGCGTGGTGTTCCCCAAGGTCGACCGACTTGCAATTACAACCGCCGTTGTTGCCGACATTCATACCGGCGCGGCCGACACCCTCAACCTGGCTCTGGTCGGCTATTCCGCCCCCATGACCGCCGCCGAACAGCAGCGCTTCCGCGACTACCTCCGCGCCCGCCTCAACCGCCCCGTCACCCTCCTTCCTCTCTAACGATTCCAATTCACTTTCCAATAGCCGGATTTATTACTGCCGACGCGTTCAATTATGCCAAGCTTGCGCAGAGTAGCAATATGCTTACGCACCATTCTGTCACTCAGGCCTATAGTTTCGCCGATTTGATTAGCGCTTGCGCTCGGTGTAGTGTGAAGAAGGGAGGCAATTTGCCATGCAATTTCGTGAACCTGCGGATATTCAGAGCGGATGTTATTAGGAACTTTATCAGGAACTTTATTAGGAACTAAATCTCCTTCATCAGATTTATCGCCGGTTTCTCCCCGCGAAAGGGCGCCAAGAATTTCCCCAAGTATAAACTCAATGAACGGCGTTGATTCGCCGGCTGCCGAAGAAGCGGGTTAGTAATAATTCCTGATATTATCGCTATGGTTCAATGAGAAAATTTTCAAAAAAATCCGTTGGAATGAGGGCATTCCAACGGAGGGGGTGATGGCGCGGGCCGAGGGTTATTTCTTGGATTGTTGTTTGAGGTAGGTTTCGTATTTGATGTATTTTTCGGTGACTACCTTGCGGGGATTGTTTTTGTAGGTGAAGCGCAGGGTCAGCGTGTCGCCCTTGCGGTTGAAGCTTATGGCGTTGGGGCCGTTTTTGACCAGCGAGGTGTTTTCAACGCAAACTCCGGGTAAGGTTTCGGTCACCGTGCCCTGCTGCATAACCGTAAAGGTTGAGAGGTTGTCGTATGACCACAGTACGGTGAAGGCTCCGTTATCTTCAATTATCTTTACGGAGGTGAAATCTTGGGTCGGTTTGCCGTCGATATCGACCAGCACCCATTTGCCGGCCGGAATTTTTGCCATTAGCGTTGACGCGCAGAAGAGGGCACATACGGCGAGAGCCAGAATTGAAAACAGTCGTTTCATAAGTTTTGATGAATTAGGGGTTAATCATTTCGTCGGCAAATATAGGTATTTATTTTGAAATATCATTTACCCCCCCCCATTTAACAAAAGTTAACGCAAGCGGGCGAAATTGCCCGAAAAAGTTAAATAGTATTAAAAAATAAGCCTAAAATGAAAAAGTTGCGTAACTTTGTTGCGAAAATGTTACCAAAAAGTTTCAATGCTTAAAGTTCGGAACATACTCTTTGCGCTGATAATATGCTTGTTAGCCCCGTTATCTGCGACTGCGAGTGAAACATCACCCGTTGAAACATTATATAAGAATCTGGCAAAAGTTACCACTCCGGCCGACTCGCTCGAAATTTTATATAATATTTTTGATGGCGGCTCTCCCGAACAGAGGCTTGCCGTTATTTATAATCTTTTTGACGTAGCGGTGCGTGCCGGCGACTACACGGCCCAGCTCGACATTATCCGCAATATGGCCAACATAGGCGCCGCCATGAAAGACGTCAGTATCGTTGATCAAGCCAAGGAGCGGTTGAAAAACATTCCCGACTCGGAAGATAAGCGTCAGACTGTAATTTTTATTCATGCCAGCCGTGCAAGCGCCGAACCCTTTCCGGTTGACGAAGAGCGCGATAACTACACGCGCCAGGTGCTTAAAACCATTGCCGAACTCCCGGCCGATATAAGCATTCATGAAAAGGTTGGCCGCCTGTTTACGCTCGTGATTTTATTGAGCCATCAGACTCAAGGCGACCTGCTGAGCCAATATCTCGACGATCTTGACGTTTCGCTAAACAAGCTGGAGCAGTTGCCGTTCAATTATTTGCGCTCGCTGTATAACTTTGTGGCCACCGAGGCTTACTGGCATAACGACGAAAGCCTGAAAAGCATCCGCACCGACCGCAATCAGTTACTCAACCTCAAACGGATGGAGAACTATACGGATGCTCAGGGCCGAACCTATCGCGACTATGACCTGGCCCGCTACCTGTGTCTGGAGCGCATTGCCCGCAACTACTCCGAGCTTTCCGATGCCGAGTTCAGCGAGGTTACCCGCCAGATTGACGNGATAGNTGCCCGCAACCCCNANANTNCCCAAAAGTACCAAANTAACCGCCNTNTGCANNTNGGCCGNTTGGTGCGCGCCCGGAAGTTTGGTGAGGCACTCCCTCTGGCTAAGGAACTGGCCGATTCGGCCCACGACATGTATGAAAAGCGCCACTTTACGCGCCAGCTCATAGAAATTGCCGACAGTGCCGGCAACCATCAGGCCAAACTCGAAGCAGAGCTGCGCAATTCCCATCTGCTCGAAGAGTTCGTTAACTATAAAACNAACGAACGCGTTCGCGAATTGCAGCTCCNTTACGATGTNAACGCCCAGCGCCGCCGCCAGATTACCNAAAAGCTTGAATTTGAGCGTGNCAATAACNNGTTCCTGCTCATTCTNGTAGTGGTNTTGGTNGTAATGTCGTTCGTTTTGGGTGTTCTCTACATGTTTGAGCGTCAGAAAAAACGCCAGAGCGCCCGCATNAGCAACGTTTCGACCACGGCCGCTCGTGACCTTAACAAGAAAATACACCAGCTCGAAAAGCAACTTGAAGAAGCGCATCGCCGCGAATCGGAAAAAGTGCAGCTGATGACCTATATAGCCCACGAGCTCTCTACGCCGCTGTCGGCCGTTACTAACTATTCGCAAATGGTTATTGATGCCATACCCGACGACGAGGTTAAAGGCTACATAAAGAACTTTGTAGACGTTATCGATTCGAATACCAAGGTTATTCAGACTGTTACCGGCGATATGCTCGAATTTGCGCTCAATGAATCGAAACCGATTGTTACAAGGCAAGTTCCTGTCGAGCCAAACAAGGTTGCCTCCATTGCTGCGGAAACGGTTGAACCGAATCTGAATCCCGGGCTGAGCATCGGTGTTAAGCCGGCCCCCGGCACGCCGATTATCACCAGCGACCCGCGCCGGATTCAGCTGCTGCTGCTCGCATGCATTGACAGCATGGTTCATTCGCTCAAGTCGGGCCACATAACAGTTGGCGTGGCCGTTAGCGAAAAGGCCTGCAAGTTCATCATTTCAGCTCCAGGTGCCACTCCCGGAACCGAAACCGCAAAAATTCCTAATTATCCGGCCAACGAAAACGCCATCAATGCTGAAATAACCTATAATCACGAAATCCCCTCGATGACAATTACGCTTAAACTCTAAGCGCACACCAGTATCACCGACCTTAAGAATGAAGATTGGAATTATCGTAGCGATGGATAAGGAGCTTCAGCTTCTGCTTCCATCAATAGAAAACCCGAAGGCTATNGAGGCCGACGGGTTTACGTTTTATTGCGGCAACGTAGGCTCCCATNCGGTTTGCGCAACCAAATGCGGAATCGGCAAAGTCAACGCCGCCCTCGGAACCCGAGCCCTGATTCANCTTTTCAGCCCNGAGCTGGTTATCAACACCGGAGTTGCCGGAGGCACCGGCGGCGCGGCCCGGGTGCTCGACGTGGTTGCCGCTACGGGCGTCGGNTANCANGACGTCTGGTGCGGGCCGGGCACNACGGCCGGTCAGGCTGCGGGNTGTCCGACGNTGTTTGAGGCCCCGGCCTACCTGCTGGAACTGCCNGCNCTCAAGAGCAATCCGATAGTTAAATTCGGAGTTGTTGCATCAGGCGATATCTTCGTTGACCGGCGCGAAACGGTTGACCATGTGTTGCAGCTCTATCCNAACGCCGTGGGGGTTGATATGGAGAGCGCTGCCATTGCNCAGACCTGCTACCGCAGCGGNGTTGACTTTTTGTGTCTGCGTGTGATTTCCGACACTCCCGGCGAGGTTGCCGACAATGGCGCGCAATATGACTCATTTTGGGAAGCCGCTCCGCGCGAAGCATTTTCAATTGTCAGCCGTTTGCTCAAAGATATAAAATGAAAAAGATTGCATCATTTCAGATAGATCATCTGCGCCTGGAGCGGGGAATCTTCGTGAGCCGGCGTGATCGCACGGCCTCGGGCGACGTGTTGACCACTTTTGATATCCGCCTTACCCGGCCCAACCGCGAACCGGCCGCCGACCCCAAGGTGCTCCACACTATCGAGCATCTGGCCGCCACATATCTCCGCAACGATTCCGAATGGGCCGACCGGGTGGTCTACTGGGGGCCAATGGGCTGCTGCACCGGCTCCTATCTGATTCTTCAGGGCAACCTGCAAAGCGAAGATATTTTGCCGCTGATGCGACGCACTTTTGAGTTTATTGCCGGTTTCGAGGGCGAAATTCCGGGCGCAACGGCCCGCGACTGCGGAAACTACACCTTCAACGACCTGCCGGGAGCGCGCGCCCTGGCCCGGCGCTATCTCAGCGAAGTTCTGGCCAATCCCGGCGAAGAGAATCTCAACTACCCGCAGTGAGAACCATTCCGGCCGATTCCCGAAAACTTCTGGGCGGTTTCGAGGCATACCTGCTGCTGGAAGCNGGCAACGCCGACAACTCGCGCCAGGCATATCTGCGCGATAGCCGGCGCCTTCTTGAATTCCTTGATGACCGCGCAATAACCATTGACCGCGTGGAGGTTGAAACCCTCCATGAATTTATGGTGGCAATGGTCGACCTCGGTCTGGCNCCGCGNTCGCTNCGCCGGCTGGTCAGCGGAATCAGGGCGCTGTTTCGCTATCTTGTTGCCGAAAACTATCTGGAAACGAACCCGGCGCTGCTNCTTGAGCCGCCCCAGATNGGGCTGCATCTGCCCTCGGTGTTGTCGGTAGAAGAAATTGACGCGATGATTGATTCAATCGACCCCGAATCGCCCCAGGCCCTGCGCGACCATGCGCTGATGGAAACCCTTTATGGCTGCGGCTTGCGCGTCAGCGAGCTGATAAACCTCGAAGTCAGCCGTCTGAACCTNGACGAAGGTTACCTGTCGGTGGTTGGCAAAGGCTCGAAGGAGAGGCTGGTGCCTATGGGCGACATTACGGTTGATATTCTGCGCCAATGGCTGGTGCAACGCGCCGAAGGCAAAATCCGTCCCGGCGAAGAAAACTATGTGTTTCTTGCGCCAAGAACCGGGCGCAGGATTACGCGTATGCGCGTGTTTGACATCGTAAAGGAGCTCGCCCGCCGCGCCGGAATAACGACCGAAGTGTCGCCCCATACGCTGCGCCATTCCTTTGCGTCACACTTGCTTGAAGGAGGTGCCAACCTGCGCGCGATTCAGCAGATGCTCGGCCACGAAAGCATNGCNACGACCCAAATCTACATTCACCTCGACCGCTCGCACCTGCGCAANGAAATCCTGCTCTACCATCCCCGCAATAATCAGCANCTATAGCCCAACTNTCAGGCGCCCTACATCGATTAGGGTTTTGAAATTCGAGGCCGAAGTTACCGGATTCGGCGATACCGCCCGCAGGGAATCAATCAGCGCCGGATAGGTTGCCGCGTAGGTTGCCGTGGGCAGCATAAAGGCCGCCGGATGATGAAGCGGTTCCTGATCGCCGTCGTGAAGGTAGCAGCCGTCCTCGCCGAGCAGTTCGCCATGGTCTGAAACAAAGACTATAATCGCGTTGCGGTTGCCGACAATTTCGCGCAGTTCGGCAAGAAAACGGTCGGTGGCCAGAATCGTGTTATCGTAGGAGTTGATGATTTCGTCGCGGTTCAGCCCCGCGATTTCCTTATGGGTGATTTCAGGGGTAAAGCGGGCATCGGCGCGGGTATAGTGGAGCGGATACCACCAATGGGAGCCGATGCAGTGCAAAACCGCCAGCCGCGGCTGCGCTTCGCTGCTGTTGAGCCACTGCCGGAACGCCGGCAGCATATCGGTGTCGAGCAGCGGTTGATAGCGCATAACCGATTTGCCGTCGTTGCAATAAACCAGGGTGTCGGCCTCGTTGGCAAAATATGAATAAAAGCGCGTTAGATTCTGATTGGCGAACCAGGCCGTGCGGTAACCGGCGTTTTTAAACAGGGTTATGAATGATTGCTCCTCAAATCTTTTTTCAGGATTTGAGGTCATCAGTGCCGGCACTGCGTGGTTGGTATTGGTGAACTCCGTGTAGTAGTTCGGAAAGTTAATCAGCAGTGAGTCGGCCGAGATTGTCGGTAAAGTGTTGCGCCGGTAACCGTTCATCGGCAGATGGTCGGCGCGGAGTGATTCGCCCAACACGAATATAACGTCGGGGGCAACGGAGTCGGCTCTGACCGGAGTGTCGGCATAGGTTGTGCGCACCTGCAGCGCCTCGCGGCGGCTGGCGAGATATTCGGCCGTTGAACAATAAATGGAGTAGGGCAGGCGGCTGCCGATAGTCAGGTTGCTTTTGGGCGATGCCACCATGGAGCCCACTGCAATTATTGCGCCGCCAGCTGCCATTATTATGCTCGCCCGGGGCGTAGAACTGACTCTTTTCCATCTGACGAAGGCAAGTATTATTCCCAGCGCCAGCGACGCCAGAACAGTCAGCGCCAAAGCGGGCGAAATGACTGAAAACCACATTTCGGCATCGTTTTCCAAAGCGATTTCAAGCGACGTTTCCGACAGGCGGCTGCCGATGGTCAGCGCCAGAAAACACATCCCTCCCGAAAAGGCCGCCAGCAGCGGAAAAACAATGGCAAAAACGGCCCGCCACGCGCAGACTACGGCCAGCAGAGCACACGTTGCCAGTGAAACCAGCCCGTAGAGCATGCCGGTGCGCGCCAGGCTGTAGAAACTTCCAACCGGCTGGTCCGAGAACTCAATAATCGTTACGGTTGAGCAATAGATAAAGCAAACTATTATCCAAAACAGCCAAAGCGGGAGTTTGCGTTTCATTTTCAGCGGGCGCACGCAATCAAACTTTAATTTTCAGGATTGTGGCCGAGGACGATGACGGTACCAGGTGCACGGGCCCGTGGTCGGCGCTTATCAGTAGGGTTGTACCCATCGGAGCCTCAACATCGTCGATAGTCAGCGAGCCCTGAACAACCATTATAATCTGGAAAGACTCCGAAGCCGGACGCAATTCCAGCGGACGGAATGCCGTAAGGGTTTCCACTTTGAAGCAATCGACCGGGTCGGCTACCGAGCGGCCAACGTTGAACTTCAGCGAGCGGCGCGCCTTGTCGAAATGCAACTCGCGCGGGCGGTCGTAGTCATAAACGCGATAAGTGAAATCGCAGCTTTGCTGAATCTCTGCAACGAAGCATCCCGGCCCCAGGGCATGGATAATGCCGGGGGCTATGTAGAAATCCTGGCCGGGCGAAACGTCGTGGTGTTGAACCAGTCCCAGCAGCTCGCGCGAGCCTTCGGCCTTCAGATAGTCGCCAACGGTTACTCCCGGCTTGAAACCGGCAATCAGTTGCGCTCCGGGCTGGCAGTCGATAACGTGCCACATTTCTGTCTTGCCCTGAGTAGCCGATTCAAGCTTGCGCACTATGCGGTCGTCGGGGTGAACCTGAAGCGAGAGCCACTGGCGCGAATCCAGAAACTTTATCAGCAGCGGAAACTCCCCGGCATAGCGGTCGAGAACGCGCTGGCCAACCAGCCCCGCTCCATACTTAGTCATAAGCTGGCGCAGCGTAAGCCCGCTGTCGGGGCCGGCATTAACAACCGACTCCATGCCTTCAACGGCGCTGAGCTCCCAACTCTCGCCAATTGGCATAGGGTCAGGTTCCAAGCCCTTGATTTCGCGAATGCGGCTGCCTCCCCAGGGGGTTGGTTTCAGGATAGGTTCAAAAGTAAAAATCATTGCACCGGCAAAGGTACGAAAAAAATCACTAACAATGAATTCCCGACCATCTTTTTTGCTGCGGGCGGTGGGGTGGCGATTTTTCTGTTTGGCAACTTTTTTGTAACTTTGCAGCCGTCAACAATGCAAATTTTTAAGTTCAACACGTTCATTCAATCATTCCGATGAGGCTGCAGGATAATAACGACGCTATGTTCCACAGAGTGTCTCACGAGAATAATATGAACGTTGTGCGCTATTATCTAAGTTTTTGCGTGTTGATAGCCCACACGTCGGTTCTGACCGGTCTCGACATTCCCTGGATTCAGCGCGGGGTTGTTGACGTTGGGTGCTTTTTTGCAATTTCAGGTTTCTTGATGTTCCCGTCGTTTCAAAAAAGGGAAAGTCTGAAGCATTATATCAGCCGCAGGGCAAAAAGAATCTTGCCTCCGTATTTCCTGATTGTGTTGCTATGTGCATTTTCGTTCGTGTTGATCAGCGATTTGTCGCCGGCGGAGTATTTCTGTTCCGGTGATTTCTGGGGCTACCTCGGGGCAAATCTGAGTTTCATGAATTTTCTGCATCCGGGGCTGCCCGGAGTTTTTCAGGGTCCGGAATTCCTGTCATCGACCGTTACCGGTCCTTCGTGGACAATGCAAGGCGCGTGGGTGTGCTATCTGTCGGTTCAGGCGGTTTATTTTGGC
>WFLX010186276.1_pt1 | contig 11656 bp, 12 predicted proteins | sample 4967041 | NCBI WGS metagenome assembly WFLX01 (sample SAMN12857096, study PRJNA449069) | gut metagenome | isolation source: stool from male and female vole | host: Microtus ochrogaster | place: USA:Florida | collected 2017 | reverse complement strand
AACCAAAAATATTATCTTCTTCTATATAAAAATAAATCGCCACGCCACTTTCATATTTATGAAAAGAGCACCATGTATTTTCCCCTTTGCCGCTCTGATTACTTTAAGGTAACCTTTGCGCCCTCAGCCTCGAGCTTCGTCTTAATGTCCTCAGCCTCTTCCTTAGAAGCAGCCTCCTTTAACATCTTCGGAGCGGAATCTACCAGATCCTTTGCCTCCTTTAAGCCAAGACCTGTTGCCTCGCGGACAACCTTGATCACCTTAACCTTGTTCGGGCCAACCTCTGTCAGCTCAACATCGAACTCGGTCTTCTCCTCAGCCGCATCCGCTGCTGCGCCTGCACCTGCCGCTGCAACGACAACGCCTGCTGCTGCAGATACGCCGAACTCCTCCTCACAAGCTTTTACCAGATCGTTTAACTCTAATACGGTCAGCTCTTTGATCGCATCAATGAATTCCTGAGTTGTCAACTTTGCCATTTTATTTTCCTCCTTACATTCATTATCAAATGTTCTTGTTTCTGATACTCATTGTTACTCCGCTGCAGGTGCTTCCGCTTCTGCGGGTGCCTCTGCTGCTTCTGCCGGTGCTTCCTCTGCCGCTGCTGCAGGTGCCTCTGTTTCTGCCGCAGGTGCTTCTGCTGCTGCAGATGCCTCGCAGTTTGCCGCTCCGCCCTTCTCCGCGATCTGGTTCAATACGCGTGCGAGATTGGAGATCGGAGACTTCATGCTGCCAAGCAATCTGGAAAGCAGTTCCTCCCTTGAAGGAATATCTGCAATCTGTCCGATGCCCTTTGCGTCATACAATACGCCGTCAACGATTCCGCCCTTGATCTCAAGCTTGGGCGCTGTCTTGGCAAACTTGCATAAGATTCTTGCCGGAGCAGTCGCGTCATCCTCGGATACCGCCATTGCACTCGGTCCTTCGAGATACTTTGTAAGTTCCTCAAAGTCTGTTCCCTTGAACGCAAAATTCATCATTGTGTTCTTGTAAACCTTGTAGCTGACGCCCGCTTCACGAAGCTGCTTGCGGAGTCTGGTATCCTCGTCCACAGTCAGACCGCGGTGGTCTACCAAAACGACTGTCTGCGCACTTTTGAGCTTCTGGGATATTTCTTCCACTACCGGTTTCTTCAGTTCAACCTTTGCCATGTTCTTACCTCCTTCTAGATTTGTAAAGCTTACGCCGAATAGGAGTTTAATGAAAAACCTCCCTGCAAAAGACAGGGAGGCATTAAGGTTTTCTTCACTCTTCCCTCGGTAGGCGCTTCGCTTACGCCGCCATGCGGCACCTACTGTCTTCGGCTTTCGGTCATGCGACCTTTATTAACTTATCACAGGTTTTTTCCTGTGTCAAGTACAATCAGGTAATATTCATCCCCGGAAGAATCGCTGTGCGATTCTTCGAAAGATTGGCGCTTTGTGCCAATCTTTTTTAAAACTGTGCTACACTGACCTTCACGCCCGGTCCCATAGTCGTTGTGAGCGTTACGCTTCTTAAATACTGTCCCTTTAAGCTGCTCGGCTTTGCCTTTACAATCGCGTCCATCAGCGCATCCACATTCTCTTTTAACTGCTCGTCCGTAAAGGAAACCTTTCCTACCGGAACATGGATGATGTTCGCCTTGTCAAGACGGTACTCAATCTTACCTGCCTTAATATCGTTGATCGCCTTTGTCACATCCATGGTAACGGTTCCTGCCTTAGGGTTCGGCATTAAGCCCTTCGGTCCTAAAACCTTACCGAGACGTCCTACAACGCCCATCATGTCGGGAGTTGCGACAACCACATCGAAATCAAGCCATCCGTCATTCTGAATCTTCGGAATCAGCTCGTCGCCGCCTACATAGTCAGCTCCTGCCGCCTCTGCTTCATTGATCTTATCGCCTTTTGCAAAAACAAGCACTTTCACTGTCTTGCCCGTTCCGTTCGGCAGTACGACCGCGCCGCGGATCTGCTGCTCTGCATGACGTCCGTCACATCCTGTTCTGATGTGAACCTCCACTGTCTCGTCAAACTTTGCAGTCGCCGTCTTCTTGACAAGCGCTACCGCATCGCCGGTTTCATAGAACATATTGCGGTCAACCAACTTTGCCGCTTCATTATATTTTTTTCCGTGCTTCATCGCCTCGTGCTCCTTTCCTTATCATTAATCTTCTACTGCAATACCCATGCTGCGAGCGGTTCCTGCGATCATGCTCATCGCTGCTTCAATGCTGCCCGCGTTCAAATCCGGCATTTTCAGCTCGGCGATCTCTTTGATCTTTGCCTTGCTGATCGTCGCAACCTTATTCTTGTTCGGTACTGCGGATGCCGTTTTTAAGTTGCATGCTTTTTTAAGAAGTACTGCAGCAGGCGGAGTCTTCGTGATGAAGCTGAAGCTTCTGTCTGCGTATACCGTGATGACGACCGGAATGATCATGTCGCCCTGGTCTGCTGTCTTGGCATTAAACTGCTTTGTAAACTCAACGATATTCACGCCGTGCTGTCCGAGTGCAGGACCGACCGGCGGAGCAGGTGTTGCCTTTCCAGCAGGAATCTGTAACTTGATGTAACCTTCTACTTTTTTTGCCATGTGGCACCTCCTAATATAATTGCTGTGTGGTCAGGCGGGTTAGGCTCCCTCCCACGTTACCCGTCCGTCATGCGGATGGTGTTGATCAATAACCGCGGACTGCAGACAACCTGCGGCTGCATACAGCCTTTGGCCGTTATGATAAAAGCGCATGCGCTCTCATAACCCAAATGTTTTGATACAAATCTGTCACATAGTCGAAGCTTTGTCCGTTCTAAAAGAAATGCCTCTGGCATTTCTTAAAAGATTTTCGCGAAGCGAAACTCTTTTACATGCGTCTCACCTCGGCGAAACTGANCTCTACAGGCGTTTCCCTGCCGAACAGTTNCACATTGATCGTCGCCGTTTGTTNACCGAAGTCCATACGCTGGACGATACCGACCGTATCTTTCCACACGCCGGCAACAANGGCNATGGTATCTCCCTCCGCAAAATCGACGGAAATATTCTCCGTCTTGATGCCGAGCGGCTTCATCTCCGCCTCCGTGAGCGGTACCGGCTTGCTTCCCGGTCCGACAAAGCCTGTGACGCCTCTTGTGTTGCGCACAACATACCAGGTATCGTCATTCATGATCATATTGATCAGCACATAACCCGGAAACATTTTCTTTTGAACCGTTTTTTTGCTGCCGTTCTTCATCTCGACAACATCTTCCATCGGAACCCTGACCTCCAGAATTTCTTCCTCCAGATGCCGGTTCTCGATCGCCTTATCAATATTCGCTTTTACTTTGTTTTCGTATCCGGAATAGGTATGCACTACATACCACTTTGCCTTTGTCTCTGCTTCTGCCATACCGTCAACCTCATTTCTACATCGTCAGGAACTTGATGCCGAACTGGATTACCGTGTCAAGCAGCGTGATCAGCACTCCGACAACAACGGAAACCCCGATGACAGCGACGGACTGTTTTACCACGTCGTTCCTGCCCGGCCATGATACTTTCGAGAATTCCGCTTTTACTCCCTTAAAAAAGGACGGCTTCTTCTCTTTTTCTTTCTTAGAATCTCCCATAGTCTCACTCCTTTAGCAAAATGAGATGCTTATTTGGTTTCCTTGTGCAGAGTATGCTTCTTGCAAAATCTACAATACTTCTTGATTTCCATTCTGTCAGGATGGTTCTTCTTTTCCTTCGTCGTATTGTAGTTGCGCTGCTTACATTCCGTACATGCAAGTGTTATCTTCGTACGCATAGCTCATAACCTCCNTTTCAATCCCGTTNTTTCGGGCATAAAAAAAAGACCGAAATACATGTCGCTTGTTTACTATACCATAGGCAACAGGCTGCGTCAACAAATATTTTCATTTTTATTGATCTCCAGCCGCTGTTTTCGTCCGTTTTCTTATGTTTACTACATTTTGTATTGCATTTACTACATTTTGCGATTGCATTTATGTTTCATATGTGATAAGATGTATCTATATAAATAGGATTTTTTATGCCCTGCATCATTTTAGCAGAATTATTTTTGTTGTCTTAATTAATCGGAAAAGACTGCCGATATATAATGAAAGACTGCAAAAACAACCTCACGGACGAGGCTATGCTAATTTGTAGACATTCACGGAGGAAAGGAGGGGCGGGAAATGAACATTGCCGCGTTAAATACATTCTATAATCATTATCTAACAACCTATGCGCCGAACGGTATCAACTCGCAGTATGATACGCATAAGAAAAGCGAACTTCGCGGCGTTTATAATTCCATTGTCAAATTAAATAAAGAAGCTCCTCTCGCCATTTTGGATACAAGCAGAGCGTCTCAGGCGTTTGCCGTCGGCATCAAGGAAAGCGCGCGGGCTTTGCATAATACCATTGCTTCCGTAAGCGGAAGGGATGCGGAGTCACTTCTCGAGAAGAAAACCGCTTTTTCGACGAATGAAGACATTGCGACTGCAGCCTTTATCGGCGACGCAGAGGATGTGGACGATGCGCCCGCTTTTTCTATTGAAGTTCGCCGTCTCGCAGCGGAGCAGGTAAATACGGGAAACTATCTGCCGGATGAAGAAATTGCACTCACGCCGGACACGTATTCGTTCGACGTCGGCATCAACAGTCTCAATTATGAATTCCAATTTCTGATCAATGAAGGCGATACGAACCGAAGCGTACAGGAACGTCTTGCCAGATTGATCAACAACGCAGAGATCGGCTTAAGCGCTGAAATATTAGAGGACGACGAGGGCAATTCCGCCTTAAAGCTTTCCTCAAAAGCAACCGGTCTGCCGGAGGGCAGGGAAGATATTTTTCATGTATCGGACACCAATACGAGTAAGCTTTCGGGCGCGGTCGATTATCTGGGTATCGGCGAGATCACCCGTCCTGCGGCAAATGCAGAATTTCTTGTTAACGGAAACGAGCGTACGGCGTCTTCCAACCACTTTACGGTAGAACAGGTTTATTCCGTCAATCTGACCGGTTTAAGTCCTTCTGAGGGAGATACCGCTGNGATCNGCATAAAGCCCGATCANGAATCATTAAAAGAAAACATTACAAAGCNCATAGGCGGCTATAATGATTTCATCCGTGCAACCGCAGCCTACCTTGAGTCACAGCCAAAGAGCATGCGTCTGATGAATGAGATGACGGGAATCGCATCCGTTTACGCCAATGATCTTGACACACTCGGCATTTATTCCGAGGAAAACGGGGAGCTTTCCATTGACGACGAGCGTTTATCCTATGCGGTCGAGCACGCGGACAACGAAGAAGTGACCGAACCACTGAAAGACTTTACGCAGGCATTAATGCGCAAGAGTAGCGGCGTTTCCTTAAATCCGATGAACTATGTCAACAAGATCATTGTTGCCTATAAGAATCCCGGACACGGCTATGCAAGTCCGTATGTGACAAGCGCCTACAGCGGGATGATGTTTAACAGCTATTGCTAGAAGAATCGCTTTAGCGATTCTTCTGGAATGATAAAATTTTCCACTTTAACTAAAAAAGCGCTTCGCATCTGCGAAACGCTTTTTTTACTATAAACCGTTCAGTCTCGCCATCGATGACTGAACGGTTATCCGAACAGATCATATAGCGTATCCACGCCGATCATCTTATCATCCACATAGAAGTCGGCATTCGGCTTTCCCATTCGCAGCTCCGTATAATGAACGCCCCAGTCCGTCATCTGCTGTAAGGTCACAGGGTACCAGTCGATTCCCGTCACATATCCTCTTGCCGTAAACAGGATGATCTCATTCCCCCACTCATAAAGCTGATTGATGATCCGGATCATACGCTCATTGGGCTGCGCCTGCGCATAGTCGAGATCCTCTCTCTTCAGCGCGATCACACCGTCAATATCAAACACAAACCGCTGTCCGCCCGCCCGGATTGTCAGATACTGCGACGCTTTTTCAAACTCTGCTGTCGTATCAATATCGAAATTATCACTCATCTCATAGCCGGCAATATTTTTTCCCGACATGGAATGCTGCTCGGTGATCACCTTTGCCCGGATGACATCCACATTTCCGTTCTGATACAAAATCTTCGGCAGCATCTGTCTCGCCATATTATACGCCTCGGGAATATCGGTCAGGATCGGCCGGATCCTTCCGTTTTCTCCCATGTACCACATTTTATGCGCAACTTCCGTAGCCGGCGCTAATGTGCGCACGCAATCAAGCTCCTCGTCCCCAAGCATCATTTCGATCATTGTATCAATGTCCGACACACGGCGGATCGGATAGGTCGGCCGCAGCTGCACAATAAGATCCGGCTCATAATCCTCATGCTCCTTGAGCCATGAGAGCGCATGTTCAAACACCTCGATATCAAGCGAAGTATCCGTCGCATACTCCGCGGGGCGCAGAAACGGTGTCTCCGCTCCGTACTCTCTCGCGATCTGCGCATAGGTCTCGCTGTCGGTGCTCACAATAATGCGATTGATATATTTCGACTGTTTTGCGTGTTCAATGGAATATGCGATCATCGGTTTGCCCGCGATCTTCCTGATATTTTTGTCCACCACGCTTTTCGAACCGCTCCGCGCCGGAATCAGCGCCAAAATCTTCTTTTCTGACATGACTCTCCCCCCTGATACTCTGTTATAAACTCATTGCATCCGCAAGCGGTATATGGCGCATCCCCTGAATATAACTTCCGCCCTCGGTCGCATTGATGACGTCCACTGCCGCGGCGTCCTGCTCCTGTAAGCGCCTCTCCATCCAATTACGGTAAAGAATAAATTTCTGGTCGGCATAGACCGTACCGCCGTCCCATGCCTTTACCGCCGTTAAATCCTTCGTATCCGTCGCCACACGNTTCGACGTTCCCGACGCATGCGCCAGATTATCCGTAAACGCTAAATCCAATCCGACAAACACAAGCCGCTTTGCCCCTAAACGGATCATCGTATCCAGCGCCGTGGTCATGACGGAGCCTCCCGTCTTCACACACATGCAGCCTCTTGCCGCCGCCTCCTGCTCCGCCCGCGGATAGCCCTCCTGAAACAGCATATAATGAACCGCCTGATACCGCGCGGCAAAGCCGTGGTTTGCTGTAGAAAGCATCAGCATCGGCACATCATTCTTTTCCTGTGCATAAATCTGCGAGAGCACACGCGGGTTCGCGTCCGTCACCAACACATAGTCCGGCCGGATTCCCAGCCCGAGCAGCTTTCGAAACACCGTACCGCATGCGATCAAAATGCTGTCCCGCTGCCCTGCGCACGCTGAAAGCTGCGATACGTTTTTATCAAGCGACGGCCCCGCCGCCACGATCATAACGGTTTTATCCAGAAATTGCCTGCGAAGCGTATCCGCCGTCAAAAAACGCTGCGGCTGCGCACGCATGATTTCCATATTTGCATCAAAATTTCCCTGTAACAGCATTTTGGCATTCCGATAAGAGCTGTCCTGCAAAAAGAACTGTTCAAACCCCTGCCTGAGCCGTTCGTCTTTCATCAGGCGCAGGGTCGGATAATGAATGCACAGCTTTTGCCCCGGCTGAGCAACCGCTTCGGACAGCGCGCGCCACTGTACATCTTCATGAAAAATGAGAAGTCCGCTGCGCAGCGCCTTCTCCAGATCCAGAAAACGCAGCGCCAGCTTCATCATACGCAGATCCGCCTCGTATACATGCACCGGATAGCATTCCCGCAGCTCCTCATAAAGCGCCAGCACATGATACCCCAGCCCGCATCCTAACACATGATAGCCCGTCGTCTGCTCATCGGGAAGCGCCCGCACCCATGCGCGCGCCTCGGCAAATGGATCCTGATTGGAGTGTAAGTAAAAGCTCTCCCCGTCCCGTTCCACGCGGCACGTCGGGTAGCCGACCGACGTCTCCTCCACAATCAGATCGCGCCATGCTTCCTGCGCCGAACCGTCAGAACTGCCGATACTGCCGGAATCACCGGGGCTGCCGACATCCCTAAGACTACTTAGCCGCTTCGCAAGCGCAGGATTCCGTTCCGAAAGGGCGGCAAGATTTTTCCCGGTATGATCCGGGAGCAGTCCCCCCGCTTCTGCAGATCGGAGCTGCTCCAATAGTCCCTGTAAAAAAGGCTGCACCTGCAGTGCGAGCAGATCTGCCAAAAGCACATAATCCTTCTGCTCCTGTGCGCCGAGCAATCCGCGCATCATTTCCACGATATAATCCGGCGCGGCGCCGATTCCCATCGCGGCAAGCGTTCCGTCATCGCCAAGCAGTTCTCCGACGACCGCCTGAAAGGATTGCAGAAAGCTCTGATATTCTCTCACTCCGGCATCCAGATTATACATGCGGAGCTGCTCCGTGATCACCGTACTCTGACAGACGGCATTTCTGATCCTTTGATACAAATCCCGTAGTCCCGCCATTGCTTACCCTTCCTGCTCCGCCATGAAAAGCGCCTCCGCGATCACCTTATCCATATCATAATAGCGATACTGGCCAAGCCGACCGCCGAACAATACCTGATCCTGTTCTTCTGCCAGCTTACGGTACCGTGCAAAAAGCGCGTTGTTTTTTTCGTCATTCATCGGATAGTACGGCTCGTCTCCCTTTTTCCATTCACAGGGATATTCGCGCGTAATGACCGTCGAAGGCTGCTTGCCGAACTCAAAATGCTTATGCTCGATAATGCGCGTATACGGTACGCTCCTCTCCGTATAATTCACGACCGCATTTCCCTGATAATTATCACAGTCTGCAAGCAGCTCTGTCTCAAAACGCAGGGAACGATATTCCAGCGCACCGTAGCAATAATCAAAATATTCGTCGATCATTCCCGTATACAGCACCCGCCCAAAGGAATCACCGTCTTCTTTTTTCTCATTCTGCGCAAGAAACTCCCGATAGGAAACGCCCGTTTTCACCGGAATATCCGCAAGCAATTTTTGAACGATCGCCGTGTAGCCTCCCTTAGGGATTCCCTGATAGGGATCGTTAAAATAGTTGTTGTCATAGGTAAACCGCAGCGGCAGACGCTTGATGATAAACGCAGGGAGTTCCTTACAGTCCCTTCCCCACTGTTTTTCCGTATAGCCCTTTACCAGCTTCTCATACACATCGCGCCCCGCAAGCGAGATCGCCTGCTCCTCTAAGTTCTTCGGTTCACCGATCCCCGCCTGTGCGATCTGCTCATTGATCACCGCCCTCGCCTCGGCAGGCGTGCGGATTCCCCACAGCTTGCTGAATGTGTTCATATTAAAAGGAAGATTGTAAAGCTCCTTCCCGTATACGGCAACCGGCGAATTGACGTAATGATTAAACTCCGCAAAACGGTTGATATATTCCCATACTTTTTTATCCGAGGTATGAAAAATATGCGCGCCGTAGCGGTGTACCTGAATCCCTTCGATCTCTTCCGTATAAATATTTCCCGCAATGTGTTCCCGCCTGTCAATGACAAGACACCGCTTTCCTTTCTGCTTCATCTCATGCGCGAACACCGCGCCGAACAGCCCGGCGCCCACGATCAGATAGTCGTATCTCATGCTCATACCTCTCGCTTTCTTTCCATATTTCCGTTCCTCACGGCATCACATTCCGTCCGTAATTCCCAGCNTCNCGTNCATANTNCGGGTTGCTNCCTCCAATTGGTTATCCCGCTCCTCNTTTCGGTACAGCTCCNCATCATACGGTACTTCCACATCCGGCGCAATACCGATGCCGTGAATATTGTAACCGTTCGGCGTATAGTATTTGCTGATCGTCAGCTTGATGGCCGAGCCATCCGTGAGCTGCATGATCCTTTGGACAATGCCTTTCCCAAACGTGGTCGTGCCGACAAGCGTGCCAACTTCGTAATCTTTGATCGCACCCGCCAGAATTTCCGACGCGCTCGCGCTGTTTCCGTCAATGAGTACCACAAGCGGCAGTCCCAGCGGCGTGCTGCCGTCGCAGCGATACTCCTCGCGCTCGCCGTATTTATCCTCCGTATAAACGACCAGTCCCTCCGGCAGTATTTTTCTTGCGATCTCAACAACGGTCGTCAAATTGCCTCCCGGATTGCCGCGCAGGTCTAAGATGAGACCTTTCATGCCGCTTCCCCGCGCTTCGGCAAGCGCCTCGTTAAACTGCTCTAACGTGATGTCGTCAAATTCCGTGATCTCGATATATGCGATATCGTTCTCCAACATCCGGAACTCCACGGTCGGACTGTTGATCTTGGCACGGGTGATCGTGATGTCAATATACTCATAGGAGACGCCGCTCGGACGGGCGACCGTTATCGTGACGGGCGTTCCCTCCTCACCCTTGATCTTCGCGACAACCTCGGACGTGTCCATGCCATAGACATCCTCTCCCTCCACCTTGTAGATCAGATCGCCCGGCTGTAACTCGCTTTCCCATGCCGGCGTATTCTCGATCAGCTTTGTGATCACGGCATAGTTCGCCGTCGTGTCCATTCCGATATATGCGCCGATCCCGTAATAAACGCCGCGCGTCTTATCATAGATTTCCTGAAGCTCCTCAGCTGTATAATACACGGAGTAAGGATCGCCGAGCGCATCAAGCAGACCTGCATACATTCCTTCTTCCAGTGTCTGAGGATCCACATCCTCCAGATAATATTTTTCGATCGCGTCCTGCAGCACGCCGAGCTTGACCGTCGTCGCTTCATTTATGACCGAGTCAGCCTCCTGTGCCTGCGTCTGCGCGCTCTCTCCTTTTTTCGTCCGCACATCCCGCACTAAAAAAACAGCCCCGGCGATCGTGGCAGCAAGCAAGAGCCCCGTCAGGATTCCTGTCAGATAATACCGACGTTCGCGCTTCTCCGTTTCTTTCTTTTGTTGTTCCGATTCCGTTTGCATTTGAAAATTGTCCATGATCCTTCTTCTTTCCGCCGAACGCATTATGTTCCTTATCATTTTATGCGGCGGCACCGCTAAATATGGATGCCGCCGTGCTTTGTTCCTTTTCTACTTAACAATCCGAACCGTCGTGGTATNNCGCCTTTCTCACGAANCATACTCGACCGGATTCTTNTATTCCCCGTTTAAGCGTACCGAAAAATGCAGATGCGGTCCGGTTGAGATACCGGTTGAACCGACCGCCGCAATCTTCTCCCCGCGTACTACATATGACCCTTCCGAGACATAGAGCTGCGAACAGTGCATATAGATCGTGTAAAGTCCGTCTCCATGGTCGATCATAATATAATTGCCCATCGCGCTTGTGTAGGACGCAGCAACGACCCTGCCGTCGTAAGCGGCAACAATGGGCTCGCCATAATGGGCTCCAATATCAATCCCGTTATGAAAGCGGTTGTAATGCAGGACCGGGTGCATACGCCAGCCAAAATCCGAGGTTATCAGCTTGGTGGTCGGACAGGGCCATAAAAGCGCGCCGCCGTCATAAGTCTGCTGCGGCTGATTCAACTCCTGAAGCCGTTTTTTCTCCGCCGCGATCTGCTGCTCCAATGTTTCTATCGTCTGCGTCTGCGCCGCTAACTCCGCATTCCACTGCTCCAGAGTCGCCATTTCCTCGTCAATCTGGTTCTGTCTGCTGGCAATCTCAAGCTGCGCCTGCTCCCGAAGCGCCGTCTGCGCCTCCTGCTCTGCGATCACACCTTCCTTCTGCGTCTGCAACGCCGCTTCCTGTACCTCTAACTCCTGCTGGCAGACTTCGATCAATTGCTCATTTA
>WFLX010371136.1_pt1 | contig 11658 bp, 10 predicted proteins | sample 4967041 | NCBI WGS metagenome assembly WFLX01 (sample SAMN12857096, study PRJNA449069) | gut metagenome | isolation source: stool from male and female vole | host: Microtus ochrogaster | place: USA:Florida | collected 2017 | reverse complement strand
GATCCTCCTTTTTTCTCCCCGCCTCCCTTATTCAGAGAGGCGAGAAGAGTGGCGGCAGTTTCTGAAGCTGCAGCCAAGTCAGGAATGTACTTTTTCTGAATCGGGTTGATTCGGGAAGAATACTCTACGTCGGTGAAGTTGATGATTCTGAATTGGCAACCCTCCGGCAATATTCCTTTCTGCTTGTTCATACAGTACTGATAGAACAGGTTTTTGGCAAGTGCCGGAAACTTATAATCGTACACCATCATAGCAAAACCCTTTGCGCAATGTTGCCGGATAAATGGGTCGATAATGCCGAATGATTTACCAGAACCAGGAGTACCCAACACAATCGTTCCTCTGAAAGGATTGATTATATTGATCCAGCCCTCCCTCATCTTCTTTTTCCAGTAGAATATCATCGGAATGTTTACGGAGTATTCGTTTTCATTCTTCTCGGTTGATTGCTCAAAACTCTCATTCTCGAAGTTGAACCGATCTTCTCCCACTCTTTGGTTAAGATATTTAGATATCGAGTCGAGTCCTTGAAGAAGAAACATTACTCCTAAGAAGGTGCAAACTGCATACACCATTCTGGTGGTTGCTATACCTCCATTGGGATTGCCTACTGGTACATTGTAGAATAAAATGGAAAGTACAGTGAAGATCACACCAGCGGTGCAGGGTATAATCACCATTGTCTTCCAGTTGAACTTGATTGCCTTCTTGGCTTTCGTTCCAATGGAGATGATAACAATCAAAATAATCTCGGCTGCTTTGCAATATAAAATGTGCTTAAAGAATGCAAATTTACACAGCACATTAATGATGAATGCAAAGATAGCACTATCCGACTTTATCGGAATATTGACAATCAACTCTATTGCGACTATAGCGTACAGGCAAAGTCGCAACATCATATATATTTGTTGTTGTTCTTTGGTTTCGTCTACTGCCATAAGTTTATAGTTTTAGATTAATGACTGCCGAGAAATCCCGACAGTCATTAAGCATTTATGGTGTTCGTTTATTCATTTGTAGTGTTAGATGTATCTGAATCTTCAGAAACTTGCTCAGTGCAAAATGAATGATCAACTGTTTCTACATGTTGCTTATAGGCTTCGTATGAAGGATGACTCTTTGCAATTTCTCTTGCTCGGTTACGAATTTTTTCGCGTAAATTCATGATTAACTCACCCGTAAATAAAACGTCATCATCATTTGAAAGAAAGTTAAGAATCCAGTTTTCTGTAGTATCATATATTAGATCTATGATTTCTTCATCAAATTTCGTTTCCTCTAAAGAAATCACATGGTGTACAACATCATCATACTCCATGCAAATTTCTATTTCGAGCGACCTTTGAGAAACTTGCTCAGTTATTGTGACATAGAATACACCACAAGGATTGTCAACTTCAATATATACGGGTCCGTCGAATCGAGCGAAATATCGACGTTCTTCTCTGTTATATACAATGATAATTGGTTTCATACGACTCTATTTTTAAAGAGGAATTTTTAGACCTACCATCAAGCCATTGCGGAACGTGTCGACGTTGTGCAGGAAATTGAAATTGTTCTTCTGAGTCACTGAAAACTGCCAGTTATTCCTGAATGTGTAGTTGTATTCAAAAAGGACATCGAAACCTACTGTAAAGCGTTTCGCGAAGGCTCCACAATTAACGTCACCTCCGATTCGGAAACTACCATTCTTGAACCTTACGATGCGATGGCGATATCCTAAGCCACCACCCCAGAAATATTTCTTCCAGAACATATGGCAGACAGGAGTCTGCCAATGTGTTCCGCCTTCCAGCTGTGCCACCCAAGAATGTCCATACCCAGATGCATACTCGTAAGCNACCGTAGCGTCAAGAGTGTAGGGNGCAAGAACGCCTACATTAAAGGCAAGNCGGGAAGTATCGTCAGCCTTTACTGAGCCTACAAATAATATTGTAATTAATATTACTAATAATTTTTTCATATTGTAAGGAAGTTTTCTTTGTTATTTTTCTTCTGCTCTAAGCATCTGCATCTCCGGGAATTCTTCAGGAGTATCTTCCTCCAGAAGTTCAGCTAAGGACGTTGGGAATTTGTCTTTAAGCTTCATTACCTCATTGTAGGTCTCAAGCATTGCCGAAAGTTTTTTCTGGATACGTAGATACTGATCTGACTTTTTCTGGAGCTTACCATTGAGCTTATCAATTTCTACGTTAGCCTTATCAAGCTGTTTCTGGATCTCAAGAATTTCNTTNTCCTTGTCNTTAATCCTGTTATTNAGTTTGCCAATCTGGTCATTCAATCCNGAATTGACAGCTTGAACCTTAAGATAGGCATCTTCCTTGTTCCCATTGAAGCAGTCAGCGTTAAGTATATCTTCATACTGGATTGGGATAGAGATAACCCTTCCACTTATTTGATCTTCTGTAATCTCGATAGTAAGAATCTTTTCCTCTGGGTAAGTAAGTTTCGGAAGTACTACGACCTGACGATAATTCTTCTTGAAAGATTTCTCTTTATTGAGAACGAAAGCCGGGGTCAGTTCAAGAGTTTGCGAATTTGTTGCCTTTGCTTCTTTCTTGTCTGAGAGTGTGATACGCATTTGCGCGATATCATATTGTACCTTTGTCTTGTTTTCAAGCACAAGATCCAGAAAGAAATAGTTGCCAATTGAGTATATATTGTATATCTGCGCATTGATGCCATACGCTCTATTGCGGATGGTGTGGAATTTGCGACCAGTATTCGAGATAGCCCAAGCATAGTTAGCCATTTCGCCTTCNGTCATCGGNNTTTCNGGATTGGAATAGTTGTCGGTNGTNGCATAGTTGACCTTATACATAGAAGTTGCCTTCAAAGGGATAGAAGTATAGATCAGGTTATACTGAGCCATGTGGCGCTCTCCGATGAGAGTTATTGCGCCCATAAAGTCACCATCCACAAGAGGAGTGTTTGCGCAAAGGGAGTCAGTGACAGGCTTCAAGCGGATCATATTGTCTGTGCATTGGTCACCAGCTATTCTTTCAGTAGAGATATCCACCAGCTTGATATTCTCTGGCATCACGATGTGGGTTGTCACGTCATTGTTGACAAAGATGATAGGGCTGTCTCCAATCAGGTCAGCCGAAGATTCGAAAGCTGCAAATAAAGAGAGTGCAGCAATAAGCGTCTTGATTTTCATAATGATTTGTTATTTTGAATTGATTAGATATACTATGGTGTTGTATTTGATTTTTGCTTTGTTCTTTTTCAAGTTGCCACTGATGGCGGAACTTGCGGCTTGATATACATTCTGTATGGCTTGAAGTGCAATGTTTTCCGCATCTATGCCTCCGGAATATCCACTATTCTGGTTAAACTGAATGCTTTGTCCGGCTACTCCAGCAGCTGCATTCTGAAGGAATACTCTGAATGAGGATTCTGGAACATAGAAACCCTCCATTCCGTCGATATCATATACATTGAGGGAAACATTGATAAATCGATCTCCAACAAGAATAGAAGGAATATTGGCTTTTACTCGCTGTTGACCAAAACCGGAAACAGTTCCATACAGATATGTACCTTTCTTAATCATCACGTCCTGCACCACCACATCATCAAGCAACTTAAATCTTAATCGTGTGCCATCGGTTGATTTGGTAGTCTGATCTATCATTGCTTTGATAAGAGGGGAGTTGTTAAGACTTTGGTCATAGTTGGCAACTGTGTTAAACTTCGAATGAGTAAGATTGTCAGCCTTGATCACTTCTGATGGCGTTTCTTCAGCGGCTTTCCTTTCGGCTTCCTCTCTGGCCAGGCGTTTCCTTTCTGCCTCCGCTGCGTCTGGCTCGTTAAGAATCGCCCTCAGTTCTTCATTTCTTCTTTTCTGGATCTCATCCAATTGCTGGTAAGGATTGTATTCTTCCTGCTCCCGGTAGGAAGGTCTTTCTTGCGAACGTNCGTAACCCATTCNTTGTGCAGCTTCAAGTTTNCGCTGGGCTTCCNCGATTTGTTGGCGTTCGATTTCATTCATCTCTGCGTCTGCCATAATNCGNTCNGCTTCCTCNTGNGNATANCCNCTACCATCATCAAGAAGTTCACGTCCATCATTTTCTTTCTCCAGTCCGTCCACAGCTCCAAAAGCGTCATCTATGGTATATCGTTCTTGCATCATACGCATCTTGCTTTTGGATTCTTCCAAGTTTGGCTCCGGAAGTTCGGTGTTGATATAGTCAGAAGGTTTTTCTTCCTCCTTCCCGAAGGAGAAGAAAAGGTCTGACAATAAATAGAGTAAGCATCCGAATGGGACTGCTACGACAAGCGGAAAAATGTATTTCGGTTGTCGAAAGTTAATCTGTTTTAAGTTCATCTTTCCTGTTGTTTGTTAAATGTATTATTCAAAATGTTATAAGTGGAAAATATTCTCACAGAGTCCTGANGAGTTTTGTTAGGTATCTTCATCAGAGAGNCCAGTTGGTTGTAGAGNGCCATTCCTTTTACTCCTAACTCANCAAGCTCCTGCTTNATCCGTTCNTTTTGNATNTCTGTGCGGTTAAGNCTTTGAAGTCGATGACTCATAGATGGGATGTCTTTCATGCCAAGGGAATCATTNGNTNNTTCNGNNGTCCAGAAATCAGNCAAAAGAGTTANACCAAGAAGGCAAAAGGCAAATGTNGAGTAATAAATCATCAACTTTTTAGGATGCCTTTTAGCCCAGATATTAGCNATCCTTATCTTACGTTGCAACTGGATTCTCTCAGAGAATTTCCTGACAATAGGGGATAGGTGCGATTCGAGAGCCTTATGCAGTTGAGCTGACTTCTCTCTCCCCTTGCGCTTTATTCCAAACATAATCCTTCTTATTTTATATCCTTGTTTTCAAGAGTTCTCCAGTTTCCAATCATCAATCCATGAGGATTATTCTTGGATCTTGGCACTGAGTAGAGTTTCCCGGTTGTTATCATACTTCGGTTGATCTGTGAAGTCCTTCGTTTTATCAATTGCCGACCATAAAACATAAAGTCATTGGTTTCGTGATCAATATTGATTGAGTCGCAGATTATCGAGCACACTGCTGATGAAGAAACCAAATCACTGAAAAAACCTTTTTCATCCATCGATTTTTTTTGCTTCAGTGCCGAACCATCGGCAAGGTACATAGCCTTGCCAATGGAGTATTCGATGTATTCGTTATCTGGAGGGAGATTGAAGAAATATTGGTGGAACATATTGATATGTGCTTTCGCCTCTATTTCGTATGTTGACTCCAGTTCTGCGCGTTCTGCAAGAAATGGTATCTGGCCATCAAGAATGTATATCTGATTGCGTTCTTCGGAAATCTTGTTGAATGCCATAAGAAGTATGGCACAACAAATCACGACACTTCCGGCAATCGAAGTCAAGACTGTAATCATCGCCAGTTTTGTCTTTTGTTCAAGTGATTGAATTAGCATAATATCAAATTTCAAATTTTTAATTACTTATAACTGTCGGAGCCATCTCGTCCTCGTTTTCTACCTTCATTATAGGCTTTTCCAAGAGAAGTATTTTGGGCAACCGCGCTAACAAAGCTTGTACCAGTTCCATTGGCACCTCCATGTACCATAGTTCCTGATATTTCTGCAATCTTATTAGCAGTGGATATTGAAGCTCCAGCCATACCAGTTGCAGCCCCAACTACCATTCCTCCGGTAGCTCCGGCAGCTCCAGCTACCATACTTGCTCCAGCTGTAGCAACTCCACTGGCTGCTGAACCAGCACTTGAAGATACACCACCAGGGATAAGCCAAGAAGCAACTTCTGGAACCATTGATAAAATTTTTACGCCAACAAGCAAGCCAACTATGTACATACAAGTACTTCCTACTGCCTGCATACCTATTGCTCCGATTTGTGCATTATTTCCACTTAGAGAAGACGGAGACATAAGCGTTTGATATGCTACAATATCTTGTCCAAGATTATAATAGATTACAAAGAAAGCATAATACATACAAACATAAGTCACAAATCCCCATAATGATAAGGATAGATATTTAGATAACCATTGACTCCATGCAGATTTAAAGTGAGGAGCTAATGATATGGCGAACATTAAAGGTGCAACCATTTCTAAAAGACGCATAAAAACACGTTGTGCAACTAACAGTCCATATATAATGGCTTGCAATAATATTTCACCTAACAACCTTATTAATAAACTTATCCATTCACAAATCTTAGTCTCAACAATTAATGTGTATTCTTTTACGATGTTGCCAATATGTTGAACAGTTTCTTCAAGTCCATTTTTTATCTGGTCAAGAAATCCATCAGAACTTTCTGCATTCGCAGCCTCTTGAGCTTGTTCCATCTTCTGCATGGCTTCTCTAACATTGTTTATATAGTCTTGTTGAAGGGCAGCGACTTCTTTTTCTCTTTTAACGACATCTTCATTCATCTTCTCCATAGCTTCTTTGGCTATTCCTTCAAGAAGCTCTCCCGGTTCTCTTGCTATCATTGCAATAGTACCAGAAGCAGATATACACAAAGAGATGATTACAATATGTAAAAGTTTCATAACGTCGATAGCTCGACGCCCCAATATCATTTGATAACATTCATTAGCTCCCACTCCAAGAGCTATCACAAGTCCTATAGTCTTAGCATACAGCAAAAGATCAGGCAAATGCAAGTCAGAAGGAGAAAATTGCATTGCTGTTAATAATTTGTTGAGATTTTCATCAATCACTCCCAACCCCATTACAGCAGGGATGATACTTAATATTGATTCTATCATTTTGTAGATTGATTTAGATTGTAAAGTGTTTGGGCATAATATGCCAATTTATAACTCTTGTTTCGAAGTTCATTTAGTTTCTTCATGACATTTTCGTATGCAATCTCGCGTTTTGCCTGTTCCATCTGCATGGTAGGTCCCGTTTCGTGGATATAGTCAATTTCTGCTTGAAGAAGATCCCGATCCTCGATTATTTTCAGTGCATCTTCCAAGAGTTGTCCATTACTCTTAGTGTTGGCGATAGTAGTGTACTCATCGATTGCCTCAAACGCGTCCTTAAATTTAGATTCATATTGAAAATAAATGGCATCTACCATTCTTTCTGTGCTTCTTGCTGTTTCTTCAATAGCAAGAGGTTGGATGGAATCAATTTGATTTTGTATCAAATCTGCCGATAGTTTTTCTTCCACTACTTCCAAAGCTCTTATTGGCTCAATCTGACCGACATTCGACTTTTTGACATCCCACTTAATGTTCCATCCTTTCCAATAGCCACCGCTATATTTTTTGTGGAGTGAAACATAATACCATCCTGGATGAAACTCCCATTTCCCAGCCTCCATCGATCGCAACTGATAAGTTTTGCTCTTGTCGTTTTTGAATGTCACTTTCTGAGCGCATATATTGTCAGGCATTGCTATGAAGAGAAAACTCAATATTAATCCCAAGATTATCCTGCTTTTGTTTTCCATTTTGCTATAACTTTGTTGATTATTTCTTGATTAGTTTTAGAGTTAACCAAATCCCACACATGATATTCTTGTACTCCTGTAGCCAACATTGACCTGCAAGTCAAAGAAGCTCGATTTAAGATTCGTTGAATTGAAGCAATATTAGCAGAGATAAACCCTAACAACTGTCTCTTTTCATTCATGGTAGACTTAAAGACGTTGGTTTGAAACCCTGCAAAATCAATACAACACTTTGTTATATGCTCAATTTCCTTTGCTACCTGAGCATTTGTGCTGGTATAAATCAGAAGCAAGAAAGGATGCCTCTTAGCATTGTTGTAGGTTGTCTTGGTGAAATCAGCATACGTTTCGGTAAGGTCCTTAAGCTGCATTGTTATGCTTGCAATCGATGAAGCCAAGGTTAGTGCCGAACCTACATCTGCCAATCGCTGGTTGAGCATCTTTCTTGTCTCATTATATTTTGCAGCAGCCTTCTGTGAAAAAGATTGAGCTGTCGTTATGTATCCGAGTTCAAGAACTGCTAAATCTTCAGCCTTCTGCATCCTTTTATGTGCATCGATAAGTGCTTCGATGGTAGGGATATCATCAGGCGGATCATTCTTCCCGCCACTCCACGCAGCAATATTACTCATCAGCAATATTACTAATAATATTATTTGTTTACTCGATCCCATTTGTTTATCATATCATTGATGTTGATTCGTGTCATTATGTAGTTCAAATATGTTTCTCTGTCAAGTTGAAAAAGCACATCCTTAAGGTCTGCAGTCTTACACAAGTAGGTGAGATAACGAATAGTCCAGTCAATTTTCCGAAGCCTGAAAAGAATGTCATTTGCCATTCTTAATCGCTCATGACGATTAAGGAGGTTGTACTTATCCTTATCTCCGGAAGTTGCATCAGGATGCTTGATAGGGTTTGGAACAGTACTATTGGCTACAATATCTGCAAAGGCTTTCCCTAAAGCTATAGCCTCGGTCACAAGTCCTGAGACATTCATTACCATCTTGGCTTTACCAGTCCATTTAGATTTGTTGATCACATCAATGGCTTGCGAAGAATGATTTATAATGTCTGCGCCAGTAGATACCATTGCAAGATAATACTTGTTCTCCTTCTTAAATCCAGCAACATTCTGGTAGGATTGTATTAGCAACTCTTTCTCTGCTGCTATGCCNCTGACAAGTGCCAGNAGTTTCGATTGCTTCTTCTTGATAGTATCTACCTGTCGGTTATGCAACTCATTAGTCGCAACTTGGGCACTTACATTGATAGTAAGTTGCTCCAAGGTTTGGAAATCATAATTCATATTTTGAGCTATAACCACAGAGGGAATCATAACTGCAAGTAGAATCATTATTATGAAGCTTTTTCCCATAATGCCATTACGTTATTATGTCGGTTAATAAGATTTGCAAAATCCANNTACTTGCCTNCTTTNGNTTTTCGCTTGGTNTGCNACANTTNGGGAANTGGCTTCNTGANTATTGCCATAATATNGNATATATATCTTCAATGCTTCTTTCTCCGCTCTCTCAGTTGTATATGCCCAGTAACATTCCGGTGGTTCTTCCACTCCAAATACATCGCTGTTTTGTCCCCTGCATATCCAGACCTCCTTGAAGAAATTTCTCCCTTCCTTGTTTTGAAGTGCATTGATAGTAAAAATCTGTTGCTTCTGCACATCAGTAAGGCCGAGTATTCGGGAGATCTCATCATATCTATCTTTGAACTTCGATTGATCAAGAAGTATCTTGATATCAGAGTTGTTGATGATAGCCTCTTTCACAATAGGGGAATCGATTACGTCGTTCAATTCCTGAGTCACTACTCCAGCGATGCCGTGAAACTTTCTCACTGTCTTGTAGAGATATTTAATATACTCTGCCATAGTAGGAGAAGAGATTGCTTTCCAAGCTTCTTCAATGATAAGAGCTTTACGACCTTTCTTGATTCTCATCTTCTGGAGGAATACGTCCATAATGATGAGTACGATTATAGGGAAAAGAACTGGATCATCCTTAATCTTGTCAATCTCAAACACGATAAACTTTTCATCAAATAGATTCACGTCCATATCTGAATTGAGAGTCATCTCCAGTTCCCCGCCTCTGTAGAATTGCTTAAGGATTGCCGCAAAAGCGCGAATGTCAAACGATATCTTATCTTCGGATGTGATTTGGGGAATTCGCTCCAACGCAAACTCATAGAAGGAATTGAAAGAGAGATTGCTGACCTTAAGCCTTTTCTTCTGGGTCTCCATTCTATCTATCTTCTTCTCAATGATCATCAGTGCGCGGTTATCCATCAGTTCTTCCTTATACTCCTTCAACTTGACTTGAGCATTCTGCTTCTCTGGTAAGGCTGCTGCATCATCGTCAATTATCGCTTGAAGCTTCCGGCACTGGCTCATCAACCTGTATCTTCTTTGTTCGGATGGAAGCATAAGTGCAGTTGTTGATGTTTTAGCTTCCGGTTTTTCTTCAAAATCTGCAATCTGGGCATCCAACTCATCATAATCCAATGCTTCTTGCTCATCATCGGCACGCTCCATCTTTCGGGAAACAATCAGTTTCTGCTTAAGAGCTTCTCTTTCCTCGAAAGAAAAACCGTCGAAAGGATGGAAATAAGCATCGTAATACTCTACGATTACTTGATTGATTATCATATCCTCGATTTTCGATGGCGTGGCATTGCCTTTGAAAATCAAGAAAATTAGAGATTTAAGGAAGTTCTTTTTTTCACCGAAGTTCTGGTTATACTCGATATCAGTGATTTTGAAGGGATTCATAGAAATTGGTTTCTCTTTTGAATAGGATATATAGGAGCCTTGGAAGTAGCCACATATACCCTCGTAAGAGTCTCCGGTGTCGACCATTACCACATCCGTTCCTTGCTCAAGCAACTGACGTACCACGCTGTTCATGTGGAAGGACTTGCCACTTCCGGAAGGCCCGATACAGAAGAAATTTGCATTGTCTGTCATCTTCTCCTTTCCTTCCTTGCCTGTTATGTCTATGCAAACTGGTAATCCCTGACGGTCGGTATAGTAAGTAGTAAGAGGGGTCTTTTCGTCAACTTTCAATCTTTCCTTGAAACAAAGGCAAAGAGCAGCTTCTCCCAATGTCAGGAAGAGATCATACTCCGGATTCATATTATATCCATTTCCGGGAAAGGAGGCTAAAAATAGTTCTTCTTGGTTGTATGCTGATTTGGAGGGCATAATGCCGATAGAGAAGAGCTTATTTTCTATAAAGGAGCCCACACTGTTGATCTTACTTTTATCACAACTCACTATGATATTGAAGTTACAGTATACAAGTAGATTTGAATCGACGGCAAGTTTGGCAAGCACATTTTCAATATCAGCCTGCGCTATCTTGTTGCTTGGGTCTGGCATTGAAGCATGCTTCTTAGCTTTGCCTTGAAGCTTATGGAGCAGCATTCTTTGTCCTGGTACCTGAAGAAGCTGATTGTATATAACGCATTCTGTGTCGGGAATTGAAGATAGAAAACCCATCAAATCTTCCGATACTGGATATCCATTTACAGAGTTGCAGGTAAAAGGACGCAATACTCCCGGCATATTGACTTCATCAATATCCACCAAAGGGTAAGAACGGATCACCTTGTTGCCAGTCCGCAGATAACTATCAGAGGTCGCAAAATTTTCCATGGAGAAAGCTCCGTGTGAAANATTAAATGCCATATAGCGATGCACATANTCGTTGANTTCTATTTNATCGAGTTTGTGATGTTCTATCTTATATTCTGTAAGGATATCGTCGATTTTAGCAACCTTAGTGTGGAATTCTTTCCACTTCTTGGGGTCGTATGCCACGAAGCGACTCTTATTTGGTTCTTGAGTAATAATCAGATAGCTTTGTATTTCTGTATAAGGTCTCCCATCAAAGTATCTGAAATAACTCNNGGTAAGAAATTCTGCATCNGGAGAAACTTCCTTATGGAATTTCTGNCGNCANAANATNTCCTGNTTNTGGAGNNNATATCCTTCTCCGAGAGTTTGGAGAATATTGGAGAGAACAGTGTGAAACCAGCAATATTGCTCTGCGTCGGTGCAAAGTTGCTGAATTGGGTTGGTGATTTTAAAAAATACGGAAGGAGCGCCTTTTGCGTCAAACAGTACGGCGCTTCCTTCCGTCACCTGGAGCTGAGAGAAGACTCCATCAAATATCTTTTTGCGTTTCTTTGCCATTAGTC
>WFLX010084679.1_pt1 | contig 11669 bp, 9 predicted proteins | sample 4967041 | NCBI WGS metagenome assembly WFLX01 (sample SAMN12857096, study PRJNA449069) | gut metagenome | isolation source: stool from male and female vole | host: Microtus ochrogaster | place: USA:Florida | collected 2017 | reverse complement strand
CGGAGGCTTAACGGAATCATATCCTTATGAAAAAAACACTCAACCTCTTGCTGCTCCTGTGGATGGCACTGCTCGCAGCCTGCAGCGCCGACGAGCCGCAGACCGTCTCGCCCACCGAGGACTACAACCGCGAGTTCGTGAAAGAGTTCGGCGTTCCGGCCCCGGGCCACGACTTCTCCATGGCCACCACCGCCGGACTCAAGGTGACCAGTGCCGCCGGCGACCACATCACCGTGACGGCCGAAATCGACGGCGTGGAATACCTCTTNGCCGACTGCCACGTGCCCGCCGGCACCACCGCCGTGCCCGTGACCATCCCNCGCANCGTGTCNCANCTCAAGCTGGCCACCACCCGCGGCACCCGCACCGTCGCCGCCAACGCCACAGTCAACCTCGACGAAATAGAATCGCCTGTAATGCATCTTGCTGCACCGGAGAGCGGCGACGACGCGCCTTGGCTGCTGTTCCACTATTCCGATTTTCTGAAAGACTTCATGCAGAAAGATAACAGCGCCATAAAGTACCATGGAGCCAACTACAATTATTCGTTTAGACGTTGCGAAACTGACAAAGGCTATATTTTTCCCGTTTATTGGCGCAAGGACAAAGACGGATTCAAAGACTACANNGTTCGATTTACATNCTCGAANANGGGATTGNTGAATGATATTAAATCCATTGATATTGCTTTCGACGATTCACACACCGCCACCAATCCTTTCCCCGAACTTAAAACGCACTATTATTCAGACATTGAGGTTCTGAACCCGAGCAATAGCGACATGTGCTTTCGCCCTCAAGAAAGCTGGAAAGACGCATTCAATAATAATCCCCCCACTTATAAAATTATTCTGAGCCGTGGAATAAGGGTAGAAGACTATCTCGAAGCATTAGGAGCAGAAAAAAATGACGACTGGTATCTGGAGGTGAGCTACAATCATGATGGCGAGGAGTGTTCTATGGTCTCTGAAAACCCCTACCGGAATATAGGTTTCTGGAACGGATTCTATTATGACGTGCCTTTGAAATATCTCAATACGGCCCACCATGGTGCGTTTGTATTTAGTGGTGGCAACAAATTCTATTTATACGATGATAAACTTGAAGGAGCCACACAAGTGAGCTACTTCAAGGAACTCTCTACCTATGGCAACCTCATAGGATTCAACACCGCCCCCACGAGCGTGGCCTTTGGGCAGCAGCGTGACTACGCCGATGTGGTATTCCTTTATATTCCACTCTCTAAGTACGCCGGTGGTGCCATTTCCTCAAGCCCGGTTTACGAGTGGACCATAGCGGCCGAGGACCTCGGCGGCACGGACGACTGGGACTTCAACGATGTTGTTTTCTCTTTTACCGATGTAATCAAAGACCTCAACTCCGAGAATGATAATTCGCTATATCGGTCACGAGAATGGGGACCGCGCGATGCAGAACCCGTGCGAGTTATCACGGTGACTCCTAAGGCTGCCGGAGGCACGATGCCTGTATATATCACATACATCGGAAAGGTTGCTAAGGTGCCCGAAATTCCAGACGGAAAGGGCGAATCTGCCGACGTGATGTACAGCCAGGCAAACCAGGCCATCAAGGATTATATGTCCTCCCTCGAATGGGCGGAATCAACCTATATCGTGGGCAAAGAAGTGCACGCATGGCTCGGGGCCGATTCCTACAAGACAATGGTGAACACCGGCGCGACTAATCAAACTTTGAAAGTGCCTTCGGTTGAATTCACCATCCCGGTGGAAACACAGTTGGGCGTGGGCTACGACCCTGCAAGTGGCTCAATGAATAAGGGCAGCTACATGGCTTCTGTGGCCAACAAATCTCTCGCGGGCTTTGCAATAATCGTAGACAAGGAAAACACCCTGGGCATCGACGCCATGAACGACAGCGAGCAGGGCATGCACCGCGCGGAAAACCTCGTGCTGGGTCAAGGAATGTACGTAATCGGGCGCCCCGATGCATCGAAGGGCGAGGTAGCCCCGCAAATGATTCTTCTTCCGGGCACAAAGTGGAAATGGCCGCAGGAGCGGGTGAATATCGGCGAGGCCTATCCCGACTTCGCGAAGTGGCTGGCCAACCCCGACGCAGCTACCAACTGGTCGTCGAACTACATCAAGGATAAGGTGACCTACTAAACGCCCATACAACCCCTCTTAACGGGTCCGCAACCACGATTGCGGGCCCGTTTTCATGCTGCGAGCTCGTTTTAGCGGGGAGCGCTCGCGCAAAGGCGCAGAGAGTAATTAAGAGTCAGGAGGGACGTTTTTTAAACGTCCACCCCCCTCAAAAGCAGCAAGCGTGGCAGAGCTGTGCGCTGCTTGTGGGAGCTTGGTTTGCCCCGCGCGGCGCTATTGTAGCTATTTTAGCTATTGTAGCTCGGGACGCCCTCTCCGGGGATTTAGAAGGGGTAGATGAGGGGCAGGACGAGCACCATGATGATGCCGATGGCGAGCTGCAGGGGCAGGCCCACCTTGATGTAGTCCATGAAGGTGTACTGGGCGGCGGGCATCACCAGGGCGTTGGGCGGCGTGGAGAAGGGCGAGGCGAAGCACATGCTGGCGGCGAAGGTCACGGCCATGAGGAAGGGCAGCGGGCTCACGCCCACGGCCACGGCACTGCTCACGGCTATCGGGGCCACGAGCACGGCGGTGGCGGTGTTGCTGATGAACATGGTGAGCACGGCGGTGGTCAGGTAAATGCCGCCCATCAGGGCCATGGGGCCGGCGCCGCCGAGCCAGTCGACGAGGGTACGGCTCACGAGGGCGGTGACGCCGGTCTTGTCGAGCGCAAACGACATGGGCATCATGGCGGCGATGAGCACCACGCTCTCCCAGTTGATGGTGCGGTAGGCGGCCTCGACGTTGCGGAAGCAGCCGGTGAGCACCGTGAGCACGGCGGCGGCGAGCACGGCCACCACCGGGGGCACGGGAATGAAGTCGAACACCATGGCGCACACCATCAGCAGCATGATGGCGGCGGCCACGGGGGCCTTGTAGTCGATGGTGACGCTTTCGGCGCGCTTCTCGGGGCTGCCCAGCACCACCCAGGCCTCGGGATGGTTGCCCAGGGCGGCGATGGCCTCCCAGGAGCCCTGCACCAGCAGCACGTCGCCGGAATGGAGCACCACGCCGGCGAGGTCGTCGCGGATGATGCGCGTGCCGCGCCTGAGGCCCAGCACGCTCACTCCGAAGAGGCGGCGCAGCCCCACATCGGCCACGGTGCGGCCGGCCACCGACGACGACGGCATGAGCACCACCTCGGCGATGCCCACGTCGTAGAAGCGCATGTCGCTGCGGTGCACGTGGTCGCTGAGCAGCGTCATGCCGCAGGCCACGGCCATGTGGCGCACATTGGTCTCGCTGCCGCGCACATAGAGCAGATCGGCGGGGCGCAGCTGTGTGTCCGGGCCGGCGCTCTCCTGGCTGACGCTGCGCAGCAGGCCCGGGCGCGAACTGCCGCGCCGCAGCTCAATCACGTCCACGTCGAAGCGCGAGCGCAGGTCGAGCTGCCCCAGCGTGTGGCCGGCGGCCGCGCCGTGGCGGTCCACCTCCACCACGTGCATGTCGGCCGTGAGGCCGTATTCCTTCACCAGCTGCGCCAGGCTCTTGCCGGCGGCGCGCTTGTCGGGCGCGGCCTCGTCGCGGCCCAGGAAGCGGCGCGCCAGAGGCAGCAGCAGGAGCGTGCCGGCCACGAGGCACACCAGGCCGGCGGGCGCGAAGCCGAAGAATCCCAGGGGCTCGCCGCCGGTCTCCTCCCACAGCTCGGCCACCACCAGGTTTGGCGGCGTGCCTATGAGGGTGAGCATGCCGCCCATGGAGCTGGCGAAGGCCAAGGGCATGAGCAGGCGGGCGGCGTTGGTGTGGGCCGAGGCACACATGCTCACCACTATGGGCATCATCAGGGCCACCGTGCCGGTGTTGCTCACGAAGGCACCGATGGCGGCCGTGACACCCATCACCAGGAAGTAGAGCCGCGTGGGGCTGTCGCCGGCCAGCCTGATGAGGCGGCCGCTGATGCTCGCCGCAAGGCCGGTGCGGAACACCGCACCGCCCACCACGAAGAGCCCCACCATCATCACCACTATGGGATTGGAGAAGCCGGAGAGTGCCTCGGGCACGGTGATGACGCCGGCCACGGTGAGCACCAGCAGGGCGCCCAGGGCCACGATGTCGGAGCGCACGCGGCCGTCCACGAAGAGCACGGCGGCGGCAAGCAGGGTGAGCAGGGTAAGCAGCATGGGGGTCAGCGTATGTCGATGAGTTTGTGGGTCTGGAGCGAGAGGCGCCAGCGGGGATGGTCGAGGATATACTCCACGGTGCGGGCCGTGTTGAGGCCCGAGCAGGGCTGGAGATAGTGGCGCGGGGCCGGCAGCAGGGCAGCCAGGCGCTCCACGTCCTGGCCCTGATACACCACCTTGAGCTCGTCGATGCGGTCCACGGCCCAGGGGGCCTCCTTGGGCGAGCAGGTGACCCAGTCGACGCCCGTGGGCACGGGCATGGAGCCGTTGGTCTCCACCTGGATGTAGAAGCCGGCGCCTTTCAGGGCGCGCACCAGCTCGGCGTCGAGCTGCAGCAGNGGNTCGCCGCCGGTGGCCACCAGGTGGCGCGACGGAAAGGCGCTCACGGCGGCTATGATNTCGNCGGCGNTCATGGGCGTGGCTGCCGCGAAGTCGGTGTCGCAGAAGTCGCAGCGGCGGTTGCAGCCGCTGAAGCGCAGAAACACGGCCGGGGTGCCCGTNTAGTAGCCCTCGCCCTGCAGGGAGTAGAAAATNTCGTTTACGCTGTACATGGTCAGAGAGTGTCGTCGATGGTGTAGCTGGCCAGGTTTCCCTCGCTCTCCTGCACGTCCACGCGGTAGCAGTTGGGCACCTGCTCGCATATCCAGCGCGCCATGTTCTCGGCCGTGGGGTTGAAATCCACCACATCGTTGATGGCCGTGTGGTCCAGGCGGTCCATCACGCGGTTCTTGATGTGGGTGAAATCCGTGACCATGCCGTTTTCGTCGAGCTCGCGGGCGCGGCAATACACATTGATTATCCAGTTGTGGCCGTGGAGCGTGCTGCACTTGCTCTCGTAGTTGAGCCGCAGATAGTGGCTGGCCGATATTTCGAGGCGTTTCTTTACGAAGTACATTGCTGTGGTATTCGGTTGATTATAAGATTTATGAGTCTTATAAGATTCATAAGGATTCTTCTTCGGGGGCCGGAGCGTTGACCACGGCGATGCCGTGGCGGGCGGCCAGGTCTATCAGGAAGGCGATGGAGGCCTCGCGGGTGTCTTCGATGTCGCAATCCTTGATGGCCTGCTTGAGGGCCCCGGCCAGCATACCCACGGCGGGGCTGGGCGACAACCCGAAGATGTGCATTATCTCGTTGCCGTCCACGGGGTTGCGGCGGGCGCGCTCGGCGTCGAGGGTGCGGATGTATTCGTATTTCCGCTCCACCAGGTCGAAATTGTCGAGAAAGCGCTGCTTCTTCTCCTCGTTCTTGCTGGTGATGTCGGCGCGGGCCAGTATCATCAGGTCGTCGAGGTCGCCCTCGGCATAGTTGATGAGGCGTCGCACGGCGCTGTCCGTGACCTCGTCCTCCACCAGCGCGATGGGGCGCATGTGCAGCTCCACGAGCTTCTGCACATAGCGCATGTTCTCGCCCATGCCCAGGCGCAGGCGGCTGAAGATGCGCGGCACCATCTTGGCGCCTATGAAGTTGTGGTTGTGGAAGGTCCAGCCGGTGCGCTCGTCGTAGCGCTTGGTGGCCGGCTTGCCTATGTCATGGAGCAGGGCTGCCCAGCGCAGCCACTCGTTGTCGCTGGCGGCAGCCACGGTGTCGACCACCTGCAGCGTGTGGTAGAAATTGTCTTTGTGGCCGCGGCCGTGCACCACGCTCACTCCGGCCATGGCCTCTAGCTCGGGGAAGATGAGGGCCAGCAGGCCGCTGCGGTGGAGCAGGTCGAGGCCCACCGAGGGGCGCGGCGAGCGCATGATCTTGCACAGCTCGTCCTTGATGCGCTCGATGGTGATGATTTCGATGCGCGAGGCGTTGCGGCAGATGGCNTCGAAGGTGGCCGGCGCTATCTCGAACTGCAGCTGCGAGGCGAAGCGCACGGCGCGCATCATGCGCAGGGGGTCGTCGCTGAAGGTGATGTCCGGGTCGAGCGGCGTGCGGATGGTGCGCGTGGCAATGTCGTCGAGGCCGCCGTAGAGGTCGACGAGCTCGCCGAAGCCGTGGCCGTTGACACACAGNGCCATGGCGTTGATGGTNAAGTCGCGGCGGGCGATGTCTTCTTCCAGCGTGCCGCTCTCCACGATGGGGTTGCGCGAGTCGCGCTGATAGCTCTCGCGGCGGGCGCCCACAAATTCCAGCTCCAGGGCCCCGCGCTTGATCTGGGCGGTGCCGTAGCTGCGGAAGATGTTCACGTGGCAGCGGCGGCCCAGGCGGGCGGCCACGGCCTCGGCCAGCTCGATGCCGGAGCCCACCGTGACGAAGTCGATGTCTTTGCTGTGGCGGCCTATGATGAGGTCGCGCACGTAGCCGCCCACCACGTAGCAGGGGCGCTCCAGGGCGTCGGCCGCGGCGCCCACGGTGCGGAATATGGGGTCTTTGAGCAGATGGGCGTAGTTCATTTCTGCAGGTCTATGATTTCTTCCGGCGCGCCGGTGATGCACTCCATGGGGCCGGCGGCGCGCACCACATAGGTGTTTTCGATGCCCACGGCGCCCGTGCCGGGTATTACAAACTTGGGCTCGAGGGCTATGCACATGTTCTCCTCCAGCACGTCGCGCGAGCGGGGGGCNATCACGGGCGCCTCGTTTATCTCGATGCCCAGGCCGTGGCCCACGAATCCGGCATGCTGCCGGTGGCCCATGAAATAGTGCTCGAGGCCNGCCTCGCGGGCCATGTCGAGGGCTGCGGCATACATGTCGCGCGCNGCCACTCCGGGGCGCCCCATTTCGGCCAGGCGGGCGCAGATGGCGCGGCTCANCTCGTGGGCGCGNTCGGCCTCGGNCGCGATGCGGCCCAGGCGGAAGGTNCGGGTCATGTCGGTCATGTAGCCGGTGAAGTCGCCGTTCATGTCCACCATCACGGTGGTNCCNGGTCGTATCACCGAGCCGTCGGCTCCCACGGGCAGCGAGGGGTCCATGCCGGCGCCGCCCATGGCGAANTCGTAGGGGCTGGGTGCGTCGGCNTTGTCGCCCGTGAGGATGCTGCCCATGAACAGCTCCATCTCGCCGCCGGCCACGCGGAACTGCCCCAGGCAGCCCTCGAGGCGCGACAGGCGCTCTATCTCCACCTGCAGCTCGATGTCGCTCATGCCGGGCCGGTAGAGCTGCGGNATGCGGCGGTAGACGGCCTCGTGGCGCTTGCCCGACAGGCGCATGAGCTCGAGCTGGGCCGGCGTCTTCACGGCCCTCACGGCGCGCAGNGCNGCNGTGGCGCTCACGGCCTTCACCCCGGGCCACTGCGCGGCAAAGGCTGCGCGGGCGCGCTCCACGGCGGCATAGCTGGCNGNATCCATCTCCAGGGCCAGGCGCCCGGCGGCAGGACAGGTGGCGGCCACGCGCGCGGCAAAGTCTTCTATCTTNCGCTCGGCGGCCACTCCCGGGCCCTCGAGCTCCACGCAGCGGCGCAGGCCGTAGAGGGCCTCGCCNCGGGNGGGCACGTAGGCATAGCCGGCAAACACGCGGCCNGTGAGCCAGTAGAGGTTGGCGTTGTCGGTCACGAGCATGGCGTCGGCCTCCGGGGCCATGGCCTGCTGCAGGCGCGACAGGCGCAGGTCGCGCTCTGCATCGGAGAGCAATATCAGGCGGTTGTCCGGGTGTTTCATATCTCGGCGAGTTGATGGAAAGAGTCAATACGGTGCTCGGCGCCCTCGGCCGTTCCGAAACCNTAGGCACACCACACGGCGGGCACCCCGGCCTCGTGGGCCGAGTCGATGTCGAGCTGCGTGTCGCCCACGTACACCGGCCGCTGCAGGCCGTGGCGCTCCACCATCAGGGCTATGTTGCGCGCCTTGCTCAGGCCGTTGGTGCCGTGGGCCGCGCTGTCGTCGAAGATGTCGCCCAGACCGGTGAAATTGAAGAAGTTGACAAGCCCGGATGCGCCGCAGTTGCTCACGAGGTAGATCCGNGCNCCGCGGCTGCGCAGCAGCTCGATGGTCTCGCGCACGCGCGGATAGAGCACCCCGCCGCGGCGCGGCACAATCTCGGCCTCGAGCTCCTTCATGCGGGCCATGAACGCGTCGCGGTCGTAGTCGCCGGGGATGAGCGCCTCCATGATGGCNTCGAGCGGCTTGCCCATCTGTGTGAACAGGCGGTCGCGGTCGATGGGCGGGCACTGGATGCCGAAATGGNCTATGGTGGCGTTCCACACCTCGCAGTAGCCGTCGACGGCGTCCCACAGCGTGCCGTCCATGTCGAATATATATGAATCGTATTGTGTCATCTACACATAATTATAATGCAAAGATAATAATTATCTCCGACATTCCGCTTCAAATGCGGTATAGTAACTATGCAGCGTATAGATTGGTGCATCGAGTGGNAAAACTCGCACATAGACGCAGAGANTCAATAAGACNCTGTAAAACAGCGCAGTAGCGANNCNCTCCAAAGCGTCCGCCCACGCTATATCAAGCGGTGGGGTGGCTATCGNGCGGGGGTGGTGCGGCGGGCGTCGGCGATTTCGAGCGAGGGGTTCATGATGGCGGCGTGCACGGCCACGTAGGTGCAGGGGGCGCCGGCGGTGTCGCGGAAGCTGTACCAGTCGGCGCGGCTCTCGATGCTGTCGCCGGCGGCGGTAACTATCACGATATCGGGGCGGCGGGTGCGCGCCGGGCCCATGTCCCAGGCGTCTCGATACACCACCAGGCCATCGTAGAGCAGCAGCATGGTGTCGCTGCAGGCTGTGCCGTGGCGGCGGCTGTCGAAGTGCTCGAGGCGCGCCGGCAGGATGGTGCGGCCGTCGAGGCCGTAGGAGGTGTTAAGCACCTGATACGACGGCCGGAAGAGGTCGNGGCCGGCGGCCGGGCGGGTGACGTCGAAGAACACGGCGCCGCGCGCCTGCGACGCGGGGGAGCGCCACATGGCGTCGACGCGCTCGATTTCAGCCGACAGCCGNCGNTGCACGGCTATGGAGGCCGCGAGGCTGGCGAGGCACGCCCCGAAGAGCAGCGCCCATGCGGCCAGGGCGACGCGCCGCGGCAGCGGGCGAGGTAGATAGAAGCGCCCGAGCGACAGCAGGCCGGCNAGGGAAAACATCTGGCTGAAAGCGCCGGTGCGCGGCCCGGCGTAGTACTTCACGTAGATGGGCAGCGTGACNAGCCCGAAGGCCAGCAGGGCGAGCTGCCGGGCCAGGTGGACGCGCGAGGCGGCGAGNCGCCGGCGGGTGGCCCTGAAGGCNAGAACCACGACCATGGCGGCTAAATAGAGGAAGAANAGGCAGTTGAAGCCCAGCAGGTGGAGCAGGCGCCACGACAGCGTGCCGCGGTTCCAGATGGGCTCGCGGAAGTNCATGGAGTTCCAGAACGCGGGCGACAGGGCAATGCACGCCGNGCCCAGGGCCACGCCGNCNAGGATGGCCGCACACGGGCGGGGCAGNCGCTGTCTCCGCACCAGCGAGTACACCACGAGCGACGCACCCAGGGGCACGGCCAGCCCCTCGTGCCACCACGCGGCGCCCCAGGCAGCGAGAAAGCCGGCCACGGCGCTGCGGGCAGGTTCCCGGCCGTCGTAGCCGCGCTCGTAGAGGGCGAATGTGGCCAGTCCCAGCAGCAGCGCCGGCAGGTAGTTGAGCGAATACATGATGCTGAACATGTAGTCGAGCCACGGAAACAGGAAGCAGAAGCCTGCAACCCAGGCGGCCGATGCCACCGACCCNGGCCGGCAGCGCACCACGCGCGGCCCCAGGGCCATGATGCCCAGGCAGCACAGCGCCATCAGNACGGCCCACACGCCGCGGGGCATGAACCCCAGGAAGAGCGCGGCGGCGAGGTTCCCCACCCTGCCGTTGGTGGTGTGCCACAGGTGCTCCACGTAGTCCACGGCCGAGGCGAGGGCACTGAGGCTCCACGCGCCGCCATCGACGCCGGCCATGTACCAGCGGTCGTCGGCACACAAGGGATAGATGCAGAACATCACCCCGAGAAGCGCCGCCACCGCGGTGCAAAGGACTATGTAGAGCCTCTTCAAAATATCATTCGGTAAAGAACACTCCTATCTGCTCGATGCCGGGCACGGTGTCGACCCGCATGAGATGGTGGAGNTTCACGGTGTCGCCGGGAGCGAGCTCCACGCCGCGGAGCACCGTGTCGGTTCGTTCATAGGTCAGTCCCATACCGCTGCCGTGCCACGAGCCGAACACGTCGGCCAGCTCGATGTTCACGGCCACGGTGTCCTGCGGCAGTATCACCTCCAGCCACAGGTTGCTGTAGGGATACTCCACGGAGTGGCGCACCGTCACGGCCAGATTGCCGCGCACGGCGGCCGTGTCGGTCATCTTGTCCAGGGGCATGGATATAGTGTCGGTGAAGCGCCAGCCGCCGGGCTCCACAGGCCTGAAGGCGCTGAACACCACGCGGCCGTCGGCGTGCCCGGCGCCACCGCAGGCACCGAGCAGGCAGCATGCAAGCGCTGCAGCTATCGACAGGAGCAACGCGCGCATGGCCATTACTTGTTGCCGGTGTTGGCGCCCTCGCCGCCCTCGCCGCGGGGCCCGCGGCTGCGGCCGTTGCGGCCGTTGCGGTTGCGTTTCGGTTTCTGCTCGCTCTTGCCCTGGGCGTCGGCGCCGCCCTGGCGTTCGCCGCCTTTGCGCTCCTGGGCGGGCTCGCCTCCCTGGCGGGGTGCGCCGCTCTCGGCGGCGCGCTTGCCGCGGCGTTTCTTTTTCTTGGCCTTGTCGAAGCGGGTGAGGTCGTCCTGGCCCAGGAGGTCGCCGTAGGCCGATGTCTCCTTGGGCCGCGCCTGCTGCTCGGCGCTCTCGAGCGCGAGGGGCTTCTCGCCGGCCTTGTTCATGGCTATCACCTCGAAGGCGCGGTCGGCGTCGATGGTCACCAGGTTGACGGCCAGGCGCTTGTCGGTGCTGTAGGTGATCTGGCGCTTGAATATGTCGGTCTTGAAGTGGAAGTAGGTGGCGTCGGCCGTCTCGAGGCGTATCTCCTTGCTGGGCAGACTCTTCACGGCCTCCACATAGGCATCCACCTCAAAGTTGAGGCAGCACTTGAGCTTGGCGCACTGGCCGGCCAGTTTCTGCGGGTTGAGCGAGATGTCCTGATAGCGTGCGGCGCCGGTGGCCACGCTCACGAAATTCGTCATCCAGCTCGAGCAGCACAGCGGGCGGCCGCAGGGACCGATGCCGCCTATGCGGCCGGCTTCCTGGCGGGCGCCTATCTGCNTCATCTCGATGCGCACCTTGNATTTCTCGGCCAGCACCTTGATGAGCTGGCGGAAATCCACGCGCTCGTCGGCTATGTAGTAGAAAATGGCCTTGTTGCCGTCGCCCTGAAACTCCACGTCGCCTATCTTCATGTTCAGGCCCAGGTCTTCGGCTATGCGGCGGGCGCGTATCATGGTCTCATGCTCGCGGGCGCGGGCCTCGCGATACTTCTCGAGGTCGGCGGCCTTGGCCTTGCGGAACACGCGCTTGATCTCGCCCTCGTTCTTGGCGCGGC
>WFLX010051557.1_pt1 | contig 11669 bp, 9 predicted proteins | sample 4967041 | NCBI WGS metagenome assembly WFLX01 (sample SAMN12857096, study PRJNA449069) | gut metagenome | isolation source: stool from male and female vole | host: Microtus ochrogaster | place: USA:Florida | collected 2017 | reverse complement strand
TCAATGGTTCCAGAGGGAGGTGATTGGCGTGACTTGCCTGAGGATGTCGCACGGGATTATATGAATGGAAATTATGGTTCAGGGGGTGGTAAAACCGGAATGGCCAGAAGTCTATCCCTTGATGAACCCAGCCTGACTTTGACTCGCGCTCCTGCACAGAAACAGACGGACAGATGCCATCCTATAGAAACACGTCCTCTGACGGTGCGTGAATACGCACGTATTCAAACTTTTCCTGACGAATGGACTTTTTGTGGGTCTCTTTGCGCGCAATATAAACAGATAGGAAATGCTGTAGCAGAGCATATGGCGAAGGACAATGGGCGTGCTGTTATCCGTTTATTTAATGTTAGTTATTCATGCTGTCGATACATATTCATAGATTCTAAATTGGTAATTGTTTATTCGCGTACAGTTCTCGATGGATTGTTTGAGGGTATGGCTTGTGAAAAAGATTTTCCTTATGGAATCCCGAAGCAGGATAATAGTTCAGCAGTATAATAAGGATATTTAATGCACACATTAATTATTGCATTACCTCTAATTTAGGGCGAAAGCGCGGATGTTTGTCAAAAAAGAGGTAGGGGGCTTTGCGGTACGCAAAAAATATATTAACTTTGCCGCTCGGAAACCTGCGCTACGTGCGTGGGCGTTCCGTTGTCTTTGAAATAACATAGGAAATTTAACTATAACATGGCTAAACAGAACGAAAGCGAGACCCGTACATCGCTTGACGATATCAATGACCAGCTCACTGGACTTGAGCAGAAAGTGCAGAACAACCAGAAGAAAATCATGTGGGGCATTGCTGCAGTACTCGGAGTAGTGTGCCTTATCCTTATTTGGATTTATGCAGTGCGCCGTCCGGGTATCGAGGCTGCTGACAATGCAGTGGGTCAGGCTGATATCACTGCAACTTTGGGTAATGATTCCCTCGCTCTTGAGCAGTACAAGAAGGTTGCTGACGATTATGGCTACGAAGCTGGCAACAGGGCTGCGCTTAATGCTGCGATTCTTCTTTACAACCGCAAGGAATACAAAGAGGCAATCAGCTACCTTGAGAAATATTCTCCTAAAGAAGCAATCATTGGNGCTTCAAGCCAGTCTCTTATGGGTGACTGCTATGTGAACCTCAAGGAATATGACAAGGCAGTCAGCTGCTTCCGCAAGGCTGCAAAAATTTCCGACAACAATCCTTATTACACTCCTATCTTCCTTATGAAAGAGGCAACTGTGCAGCGTGAACTTAAAAACTACAAGGCAGAAGCTGCGCTTTATAAGGAAATACTTGACGAATATCCTCAGTTTGCAGGTACAAATGGCATGGATATTGAAAAGTATCTCAAGCGTGCCGAACTTCAGGCTGGAGAGTAAAATATCCGGAAGTTTTGAGAGTCCAAGGATAATACCTATCTTTGCAAAGTTTTTTAAATAAAATCCACTGTGGGAAAGTTTACTGAATACAAATTGCCGCTTAAAACAATGTCACATGGCACTCATGCGTTTGAGTATCATCTTGGCAAAACGTTCTTCACCAATATGGAGAGCGAGGACATCCATGATGCGGATTTAAATGTGGCGCTCACAGTTGAGTATAAAGGTGATATTTATTCTCTGGATTTTGCTGTTGAAGGTATTGTCACCCTTATATGTGACAGATGCCTTGACGATCTGGAATATCCGATTGACACCACATATCATATCAATGTCAAGTATGGCGAGGATTATAACGATGATTCTGATGACCTCCTCGTAATACCGGAAAGCGACAACTATCTTAATGTTGCTTACATGATTTATGATACTGTGGCGTTGACTATACCTATCAAGCATGTTCATCCTCTTGGCAAGTGCAACCGCCAGATGAGTGCGATGCTGAAAAAGCACCGTGCCGGCGGCATTTCTGACGAAGATGCTGATCTCCAGAACCAGCTTATTGAGGAGATGGACTCTATGGACGATGCAGTGGAGCCGCGTACTGACCCAAGATGGGACGCGCTTAAAAACATTGCTGGAAATAATGATTCAAACGACTGATTAGAATATAAAAACTATAGAATTATAAAACAATGGCACATCCTAAACGAAAACAATCAAAGACCCGCACAGCGAAGCGTCGCACACACGACAAGGCCGTTGCCCCCACTCTTGCACTTTGCCCCCATTGCGGAGCATGGCATATCTACCACACTGTTTGTGGCGAATGTGGCTACTACCGTGGCAAAATAGCTATCGAAAAGCCCGCTGCCGTTTAATGACGCAGACTCGTTCCCTGTAAGAGGGGCGATGTTATTGAAATAAACTTCTCCCGAATGTTTTGGCTTTGCCGCTTTGGGAGATTTTTGCATTAACGTATAACAAACAGATAGAAATATGCTACACGCGAGAATATCTGGCATAGCTTCTTATGTGCCCGATGATGTACTCGACAATGAGATGCTTTCTAAAATGGTGGACACCAATGACGAGTGGATTACCACACGCGTTGGCATCAAGGAGCGTAGGATTCTCAAGCAGGAGGGAGCTGGTTCATCATTCCTCGGGGCTAAGGCTGTAGAAAAGCTTCTTGCTTCAACAGGCACTGCTCCAGAAGAAGTGGAACTGCTTATTTGCGCTACATCAAATCCTGACTACCGTTTCCCCTCTACCGGAAGCGTCATTTGCCATGATTGCGGTCTCAAAAATGCGTATGCCTATGACATCCAGGCTGCTTGTGCCGGATTCATTGTTGCGCTTGAAGATGCGTCTGCCTATGTTAAGGCAGGGCTTCGCAAGAAAGTCATTGTAGTGGCTGCTGAAAAAATGTCCTCTATGGTAAACTACTCAGACAGGAGCACTTGTCCTTTGTTTGGTGACGGTGCCGCTGCTGTGCTTGTTGAGCCAACTGAGGAAAATACCGGAGTGATTGACGCTGTATTCCATGTTGACGGCGATGGAAGGGATCATCTGCTTATGAGGGCTGGTGGTTCAGTGCTCCCCGCATCACATGAAACTGTGGATGCCGGCGACCACTATATTTTCCAGGATGGAAGATATGTTTACAAGCATGCCGTAACAGATATGCTTGAGAGCAGCCTTGACATTGCGAAGCGCAATAACCTTACAATGGAGGAAGTTGACTATCTTATTCCTCATCAGGCAAATCTCCGTATCATTGAGGCTGTGAGCCAGCGTGCAGGTATCGCACATGAAAAAGTGCTTGTAAATATCGAGCATTACGGCAATACCAGTGCTGCATCAATTCCCCTCTGCCTTGATGAATACAAATCAAAGCTGAAAAAAGGCGACAAGTTGATTCTCACAGCTTTCGGCGCCGGATTCACATGGGGTGCAATGTACCTCATCTGGGATCTTTGATAGCATTCCGACCACACTTCTGAAAAAAATAGGACAAAAATAGCATCTTTTAGGGTGCTATTTTTGTTTTATTATAGAATCATATAAAAAATACAGATATTATGGCAGAAAATCATAAAGCANGATNTGTAAATATCGTTGGAAATCCGAACGTTGGTAAATCAACCCTCATGAACGACCTTGTAGGGGAGAGGGTAAGTATCATCACATCTAAGGCGCAGACAACCCGTCACCGCATTATGGGAATTGTNAATACTCCTGAGTACCAGATTGTNTTTTCAGACACTCCCGGAGTGCTTTCACCTAAATANAAACTNCAGGAGAGCATGCTCGGTTACTCTGAGGGTGCGCTGACAGATGCCGATATTCTCCTTTATGTTACAGACGTGGTTGAGGATCCCACAAAGAATGCTGATTTCCTTGCCAAAGTAGCAAAAGAAAAAGTTCCTGTTCTACTGGTGATAAACAAGATTGATCTTCTGAAAAACCAGGGTGACCTTGAGATTATTGTTGAAAAGTGGAAATCACTCCTGCCTAATGCGGAGATATTCCCCACATCTGCTAAGGAGCACTTCAACGTGTCCAATATTATGGCGCGTATAGTGGAGCTGCTTCCGGAGAGCGACCCATATTTTGGCAAAGATGCTCTAACCGACAAGCCGGCACGATTCTTTGTAACTGAGATTATCCGTGAGAAGATTCTACTTAACTACGATAAGGAGGTTCCTTACTCCGCAGAGGTAATTGTTGAGAAATTCGATGAAAAAGAGGGCGCTATCCATATCATGGCGGTGATTTATGTTGAAAGAGACAGCCAGAAAGGAATTCTTATAGGCAAGGCAGGCTCAAAACTCAAAAAGGTTGGCACTGAAGCGCGAAAAGATATCGAAACTTTCTTTGGCAAGCGCGTTTACCTTGAGTTATTCGTGAAAGTAGAGCCCAACTGGCGTAACAGGGATAATAAACTCCGCTCATTCGGATACATAGAATGATTTATCGGGCGGAAATAATTAACTTTGTAGCATTAATTTAACTTAAGCGAAATATATGGGACAACTTGTTGCAATTGTTGGTCGACCGAATGTGGGCAAATCAACCCTGTTCAACCGTCTCACGCAAAGCCGCAGTGCTATTGTGGATGATACGGCGGGAACAACCCGCGACCGTCAGTATGGCAAAGTCGACTGGAACGGTAAGGAATTTTCCATTGTAGATACCGGTGGTTGGGTTGTCAATTCCGATGACATTTTTGAAGAAGAGATAAACAAGCAGGTTCATGTTGCAATCGAGCAGGCGGATGAAATCCTTTTTGTTGTTGACGCGATGAATGGTGTCACNGATTTGGACGACCGCGTAGCTGAGATTCTCNGTCGTTCAAAGAAACCTGTAATACTTGTGGCNAACAAGGTCGATNCNAATGAATGGCTGTACAATGTACNNGAGNGTTTATAGCCTTGGGCTTGGTGAACCTTACCCTGTCAGTGCGGTCAATGGGTTCGGCACAGGTGACCTTCTTGATGANGTGGTTAAGAAACTGCCTGAAAAGGANGANGATGATGAGGNACTGGATGATATCCCCAAGTTTGCTATTGTTGGACGTCCTAATGCCGGTAAATCATCGATAGTTAACGCATTTATCGGAGAGGAACGTCATATTGTAACAGATATAGCCGGCACTACCCGCGACAGCATCTATACCCGTTACAATAAATTCGGTTTCGATTTCTACCTTGTAGATACTGCGGGTATACGTAAGAAAGCGAAAGTCAACGAGGACATAGAATATTATTCTGTTATCCGTTCNATCCGTGCAATCGAAGCCAGTGATGTATGTATCCTCATGATTGATGCCACCCGAGGAATTGAAGGGCAGGATACAAACATTTTCTCACTGATTCAGAGAAACAAGAAAGGTCTGGTTGTGTGCGTGAACAAATGGGACCTCGTTGAAAATAAATCCCAGGAAGCAATCCGGCATTTTGAAAATGCTATCCGTGAGCGCTTCGCTCCGTTTGTGGATTTCCCTATCATATTTACTTCGGCAGTAACCAAACAGAGAATTTTCAAGGTGCTTGAAACAGCAGTGCAGGTTTACCAGAACCGTAAGCGCACTGTTCCTACATCACAGCTAAATACAGTGATGCAGGAAGCGATTGCCGCTTATCCGCCACCTGCAAACAAGGGCAAGTATGTGAAGATTAAGTATATCACCATGCTCAAAGGGGCACAGGTGCCGACATTCATATTCTTCTGCAATTTGCCACAGTGGGTGAAAGAGCCTTACAGGAGGTATCTTGAGAATAAAATACGCGCAAACTGGGATTTTACNGGAACACCGATTAACGTGTTCATGCGTGAAAAATAAATGCTTCCGCGCCTTTTACAGCGCGGGAAGCGAATGGATAGAGTCGAGGATGGCTACAGCGTCCTCGACTCTTTTTACATTGTCGATAGAAAAACTGCGCCTGCCGTTTTTCTCCCTGATTTGGCAGCGACGTGGATTGTCCTGAAGGTAGTGCAGGATTCGTCCAAACATAGGCGACTGGTAGTATGCCTTGTTGTTGTCATCCACAAAGTAAATGTACATCTTGCCCTGCTTTAGGACAACTTTTTCTATGCCGAGTTTGCGTGCAAGCCGCCTTAATCGGGGAATGCGTAGAAGTTCGGCGGTTTCCGGCGGTATTTTGCCGAATCGGTCCAAAAGCCTTGTCCGGAAAGCCTGAAGGTCAAGCTCACGCTCAATGCTGTCGAGTTCCTGGTACAAGGCAATGCGCTCGCTTTCCTGAGGNACATAATGGGCAGGNAGAAGAAGCTCCATGTCGCTCTCAATTACGCAATCGGCAACAAAGTCCTGTTCCTCCTCAGGATTCTGGGTCGGTTCGCCGGCAAATTCCTCAGTGCGCAATTCCGTCACAGCTTCCTGCAATATCTTCTGGTAGGTTTCATAGCCGAGGTCGGCGATAAATCCGCTTTGCTCCGCTCCAAGAAGATTGCCGGCGCCTCTGATGTCAAGGTCCTGCATGGCAATATGGATTCCGCTGCCGAGATCGCTGAAACTTTCTATTGCCTGCAAGCGTCGGCGTGCTGTNGGCGACAAAGGTATGTGNGGTGGGACAAGAAGGTAGCAGAATGCCTTTCGGCTGCTTCTGCCGACACGTCCTCTCAACTGGTGCAGCTCGCTTAGCCCGAAATTCTGCGCGTTGTTGATAATTATTGTGTTTACGTTTGGCATATCAATGCCGCTCTCGATTATCGTGGTTGCGAGAAGTATGTCGTAATCATGGTTTGCAAAATCAATTATAGCCTTCTCCAGTTTTTCCGGTGGCATCTGCCCGTGTCCGACAATAGTGCGGGCATCGGGAACAAGGCGCTTTACCATCGCTTCAAGTTCATGCAACCCTTCAATCCTTGGATTGACAATGAATACCTGACCGTTGCGTGATAGCTCGAAATTTATTGCCTCGGAAATGATGTCATCGTTCAGCGCGTTCACTGATGTGACGATAGGATACCGGTTGGTCGGCGGTGTGGTGATAGCCGAGAGGTCGCGTGCGCCCATGAGCGAGAATTGCAATGTGCGTGGAATCGGTGTGGCGCTCATTGTAAGAGTGTCGACATTGGTCTTCATCTGTTTCAGCTTCTCTTTCACGGCAACTCCGAATTTCTGCTCCTCGTCAACAACTAAAAGCCCCAGGTCCTTGAACTTCACAGAGGATCCGATAAGCTTGTGTGTGCCAATAAGTATGTCGATTTTTCCTTCTGCAAGGTCGGCAAGAATCTGCTTGACTTGCTTTGGCGTTCGTGCGCGTGAAATGTAATCCACCCTTACCGGAAAATCTTTAAGCCTGTTCTTGAAAGTATTGAAGTGTTGGTATGCAAGCACGGTTGTCGGCACAAGCACGGCTGTCTGTTTGCTGTCCGCAGCCGCCTTGAATGCGGCACGGATTGCTATCTCGGTTTTCCCGAAACCTACATCACCGCAAATCAGCCTGTCCATTGGCTTGTCGCTCTCCATGTCGGCTTTCACCGCCTGTGTGGTAGTCAGCTGGTCCGGGGTGTCTTCGTATATGAAAGAAGCCTCGAGCTCTTGCTGCATGTATGAATCCGGGCTGAATCCGAATCCTTTTTCCTGTTTACGTGCGGCGTATAGCTTGATAAGGTCACGGGCAATATCCTTGAGTTTCGATTTTGTGCGCTCCTTGACTTTGTTCCATGCGCCGCTGCCGAGTTTGTTGATTTTAGGCTCTACCCCCTCTTTGCCACGGTATTTGGCAAGTTTGTGGAGCGCGTGGATCGACACAAAAATAGTATCGTTATTTGCGTAGGTGAGTTTTATCATCTCCTGGGTGCGCCCGTTAACATTTGTGCGCAGTAGCCCGGCGAATTTGCCTACGCCGTGGTCTATATGCACAATATAGTCGCCCGGTTCAATAGCGCTCAACTCTTTGAGCNACAAAGCGAGCTTGCCGGAGCGNGCNCNNTCGCTNNNNAGNTTNTATTTGTGGAAGCGGTCAAAAATCTGATGGTCGGTGAGCACGGCAATTTTTTGGAGGTGGTCCACAAATCCTTCATGGATTGTGCCATGCACCGGTATAAAGTCTATTTTATCTCCCCTGTCGGCAAAAATAGCTTTCAGGCGTTCAAACTGTTTTTCGCTGTCGCTTAAAATGTATAGCCTGTAATCCTCTTTCAGCAACCGGGTGAATGATTCACTGATAAGGTCAAAATTCTTGTGGTAGATTGCCTGCGGAGAGCATTTGAAATCCAATGAGACCTTTGCCGGTGACGGAGGCTGTGCCGCAGAGGTAAATTCTATTCGCCTGAAATTGTTGAATCCTGAAGCGAAGGCATCCGGGTCAACGATATTTTTCATCGCGTTTTTGTCACCTTCATCGGCAATAAGGGCGCTGTCGCTGAATGTTTCCTTGGCAATCGCGGTGATTCTGCTTAGAGTGTACTCAGCATCCCGGACGGCAAGGAGGGTCCCGGCATCGATGAAATCAAGTATAGATTCTCCAGCCGAGGCGTTTGCCACATTGGAGGTGATGGCAACCTCCTCAAGTTTCTGTTCTGATAGCTGCGTTTCAGTATTGAACAATCGGATGGAATCTATCTCGTCGCCGAAAAAGTCCACACGGTAGGGGAGTTCGTTGCTGTAACCGTATATGTCAAGGATAGAGCCGCGGTTTGCGAAATGCCCCGGCTCGTAAACATAGTCCACTTCGGTAAATCCGTTTTCACGCAACCATTTTACCGTTTTAGGCAAATCTGTGGTCGCGCCTTTCTTCAAGCGTATGGTATGGTCGCCGATTACTTTTCTGGAAGCAACCTTTTCAGCTATTGCCTCCGGGTATGTAACCACAANCCTCAGCTTGTGGTCATCATGCCAGCGNTTAANNGCTTNNGTGCGCAGAATCTGTGACGGAGGGTCGATTTGCNCGTANTTAATGTCACGCTTGTACGCGCTTGGGAAAAAAGCGGCGCTTTCCTCGCCGGCAATGCGGGTAATGTCATGGAATATATACCCGGCATCATCCATCGAATCTGCTATGACAACAACTGGCGCTTTCTCATTGATTCTGCTTATTGCCATTGCGGCAGAAGAGCCGGCAAGCGAATAGAAATTTATAATAGGTGCAGATGATTTTAGCGCCTTGTCAAATGCTTTGCCGCGCGCCCCCGAAAGGAAGCGCGCGGATATTTCATCTAAATTCATTTGCCGGATTTTGTGGGTTTGAGTATTGACTCATAGCGTCCCGGAGTCTCTATGACTTGTATTGCCGAATCAAGACCTGCGTCTGTCCGCAATCCCATCCTTATTCTTCCCGGGTCAAAATAATACCGCTCCATGATTTCACGCATTATTATCGGCTCAATTGCGCCGCGCTGTGAATCGAGGTCCTTGTCAAGAGGTCGGCGCAGCATTGCCTCAAGCACATCAAACTGGGCGCTGAGGCTGTCACCGTCATACCCTTCGGTTTTTGCTACTTCGCGCAGCCTGCCGAGCATGGTTTCGCACACTCGGTCATACTCGAATTTCTTCGGGTCGATAAATGCCTTGAACTCATTATACAAAGAGTCGGTGACAGTGAAGGTATCGAAATCGGGAGCCTGCGGATGGGTTGCATAATATTTGTTGGCAAAGTCAAATGCCCAGAAGTCGCGCATAATATTATATGTGATTCTGCTGAGCGGTTCGTATTTCACCTCAACATCCGGAGTAATGCCTCCTCCGTCACGTACAATCCTGCCGTGCGCGGTGGTGAATGTGTTTGTAAGGCTGTCCGGTATGCGGCTGACTGTGCCGTCTGGGTTACGGTGGCTGTAGTCTATTGCCTGGATGAGTCGACCGCTGGGTGTGTAATACTTAGCCATGGTCACTTTCAGCAACCCTTCGTAGGGGAGGTCGCGTGTTGTCTGCACGAGTCCCTTGCCGTATGAACGGTTGCCGACAATTACCGCGCGGTCAAGGTCCTGAAGCGCACCGGCGGTGATTTCAGAAGATGATGCCGTTTCGCCGTCGATGAGCACAATCAGCGGCATGGTTGTGTTGACAGGCGCATTGGTCGTTTTGTACACCTTTTCATTAAGCAGCCCCTTGCCTTTGGTGCTGAGCACCTGGGTGCCTTTCGGCACAAAATTGCTCACTACGCTCACCGCGCTTTCAAGCAGTCCGCCTACATTGCCGCGCAGGTCAAGCACCAATGCTTTCACATCCTTGTTTTCGGTCAGTTCAGTAACCGCTTTCTTCATCTCTTCAGCAGTCGATTCGCTGAAACCGGTGAGTGCGATGTATCCTATGTTGCCGCGTTCTACCCCGTAGTATGGCACCGACGGTATTTTGATTTTTGCGCGGGTAAGGTCAATTTCGAGAATGGAGTCGGCAACGTATGGACGCTTCACCTGCAGATGGAGCGATGTGCCTGGAGTGCCTTTAAGCCGCTCGGTCACAAAAGTGCTTGTCTTGCCAAGCATTGTATCTCCGTCAATTGCAACAATGAGGTCGCCGGCACGGAGCCCCGAGTTGTTTGCCGGAGTGCCTTTCTGGGGACCGGAAAGGTAGACATTGCCGTTGCGCTGCATGATATAGGAGCCTATGCCGCCAAACTCGCCGGTAGTCATGGTCTTGAACTCCTCCTGTTCGCTTTTCGGCATATACACCGTATACGGGTCAAGCTCTGCGAGCATGGCGTTGATAGCGGTAGTCACAGCCTTGTCGGCATCGATGCTGTCAACATAAAAAGTCTGCATCTCCTTGAATACGGAGGTGAAAATATCCATATTGCGCGCCACCGCGTTCTTTTTGCTCCTTGTAGCGCCCTCTACGCATAGAGCGGCGCAAATAAGCACCGCCACGCTGTAAAAAAGTTTCCTCATTGATATATCCTTTGGTAAAGATTGAAAAAGTGGGGCGAAATTCTGACGCCTTGAAACCACACTACGAAATTAGCTAATAATATGACAACTATGTGGCTAAAAGAATCAAAAAATGAATAAAATATATATTTTTGATAACTTTTTTGCCGTTGGTTGTTGCATATTCCGATAAAACCTCTTAATTTTGCAGCGCAAAAGCCCGGAGGGGCGATTCAAAAAACGCTTCAGTAGCTCAGTTGGTTAGAGCACCTGACTGTTAATCAGGGGGTCGTTGGTTCAAGCCCATCCTGAAGCGCACAGAGAGATTAGTAAATTTAAGCTTCAGTAGCTCAGTTGGTTAGAGCACCTGACTGTTAATCAGGGGGTCGTTGGTTCAAGCCCATCCTGAAGCGCAAAATTAGCTCCAGTTGGTTAGAGCACCAGACTGACCGTGTCTATTTTGGCAGGGGGTCGTTGGTTCAAGCCCATCTTGAAGCGCAAAAATACATACACTACTGCTTCAGTAGCTCAGTTGGTTAGAGCACCTGACTGTTAATCAGGGGGTCGTTGGTTCAAGCCCATCCTGAAGCGCCTAAGACGCCGATTACAATTTCAGTAGTTGGCGTCTTTTTATGTTGATCTTTCTGCCTGGCGCGAAGCTGTTCCCGCTGGGGCTTTGCCCCATGTTGCGGAGTATCCTCCCATAAAATTGCCATCAATGCCTAACTTGCCTTTGTAATTTTCTTTTATAAAATTATGGTTGATGAGTCAACTATTATGTTGGCACCAGCGTTATATAGTCAGAAAGGCAAAGATATGAAGACTGATAAAGACGCAATAAAGGAAATCGAGAACTACGGGATGCCTAATGTGGGGTGTCTGGTCGGAACCGCCTATCAGGCCCTGGTCAATAGGCTTAGCGCTGCCTTGGAGGAAGCCGGGCTGGGAGTGACGGT
>WFLX010013959.1_pt1 | contig 11677 bp, 3 predicted proteins | sample 4967041 | NCBI WGS metagenome assembly WFLX01 (sample SAMN12857096, study PRJNA449069) | gut metagenome | isolation source: stool from male and female vole | host: Microtus ochrogaster | place: USA:Florida | collected 2017 | reverse complement strand
GAATGANCCTCCGGCCATCACNTTCCAGTCTCCAAAATTCTTNNTGAAGTTGAGNTCNATNTCNACNCCGCGNTTGTCNACCTTNCCNTGATTNTTGAANGGNGCNGTNAAACCGATGAGNCTTGAGTANGCNCCNGCNCCNTCTACGAAGATATCATAGTGGCGGTTGAAGAAGTAGTCTGCCGTCAGGTTGATGCAGCCAAGGAAACTTGCGTCGATACCCACGTCATATTTTGCAACCTTCTCATGCGAGGGATTCACCATGGGGAGCTGATTGACGGTGACTGTGCCCANGCCGTCATATTTCTCTGTCCAGGGGTAACCGCCGCCGCTGATGGTGTACGANTGCAGATAATATGTCCANACGTTGTCGCCGGGCAGGCGGTCGAGATTCTGAATGCCCCACGATGCGCGGGCCTTCAGGAAATTGACCGGCTTGTCAGCATTGTTAAGGATTACGGCGCCGAGCGATACGTTGGGCGAGAAGCTCCATTTAGTGCCGGGAGCCAGACGAGAGGAGCCCATCTCTGCCAGTGCAACGCCGAGTGAATAGCGATTGGCAAAGGTGTATTGTCCCCAGAAAGAGGCATTGTGACGGTAGATGTCGGTGTTGATTCCCATCGGGCTCTCATAGTCGTAATTATACTTGAGCTGGGCCATCACATGATGCTTCTCGGCGAAGGTGTTGTCATACTGGAATCCGAGCCATGCGGTGAGGCGGCGTCCGAAGTTGCGGAGGCTTGCGCCCGTTCCCATTGCAGTTGCCTGGTCGTCGATCTGCCAGTAAGATGACAGGGGCTCTCCGTTCTCCCATCCTGTCACGCTCGACATACCGAAGTTATACTTCTTCGAGTGGTCTTCGGTGATGTTGTTCTGGATGTCGTAGCTTGCGCCGATATTGAACTTCAGACCTTTGGTGACCATGCAGAGATCCTGTACGATCTCGGCGTTGAAGAAGAGCGAGCGGTCGAAAATCTTGTAGTAGGCGGCGTCAGAAGACTGAGCCACGGGGTTGAGGTCGCCGCTCCATGTGGTGTTGCCACCCCAGAGGCCGTTTTCGTTCCTTACGGGGAATGCAAGCGCAGGCACTTGATAGGGGAGGGACCAGAGATTCACTTCGTTACCCGGCGACTGCATCTCACCAATCGAGGTGAAGATGTTGGTCTTGAACTGGGTGTATTTGAAGAGGTCTACATCAAGATTGATGCGGATGTTGGTGCGCATGTACTTGTCTTGTGTGGAGTAGCCCTCATTCTTGTTGTGGTTCTTGATGAAGCCGTCGCTATAGAGGAAGTTCACCATGGAGAAATAACGGAATTTCTGACCTCCGCCCGAGAATTCAACAGAAGCACGGTCGCCGTTGGCATGATTGCGGAAGGTTTCGCCCACCCAGTTCACGTTGGGGTAGAGGTAGGGATATTTTCCGCTTGCGATGGCAGCGAGATCCTGCTGGCTGTAGCGCGGATCACGGCCCTCATTGGCGAGTGCCTCGTTCATTGCGTTGGCGTATGTAAGGCCGTCAACGAAACGGGGCTTGTTGGTGAGGTTTGAGAATACATGCTCATAGTTCACCTTTATATGCTGGGAGTTGTATTCTCCGCGTTTGGTGATGACGTTGATTACGCCGTCGGCACCTTTATAGCCGTAGAGTGCGGTGGCGGCAGCATCCTTGAGGAGCTGCACCTCGAGCACTTCCTCAGGGTCGATGGCATCGATATCGCGCTCTATGCCATCAACGAGGATGAGTGGGGTGCTACCCGATAGGCTCTGGAGGCCACGGATATAGAATGTAGGATTCTGCTGATAGAGAGTTCCGTTGCCGGCAATGGAGATGAGGCCTTTGCCGTGTCCGATCAGCGAGTTGGCGATATTCTTGGCGCTGCGTTCGTTGACCGCGTCGTTTTTGATCACGCTCACCGAGGCGGTGGAATTCTCCCGTGTCACACCCAGGTCTACGCCGATGTTGTATTCCTGCGAGAGCCATGTCTCGGGAGCAACGCTGTCAGCGGCTTCCTGGGCCGTGGCCGGAAGAGTGAGCCCGGCGGCAAGAGTCATTAGAAAAATGTATCTGGATTTCATGATTTGTCTCTTTTGAGATGTTATTTGTTGTCTTGGAGTTGCCGATTACCAGCCGGGGTTCTGAATAAGGCCGTAGCCCTTGTTGACCTCATCCTGAGGGAATGGCATCATAAGCCATTTCTTCAGTTCATTAGAGTTCTTGTCCATATCCCAGAATACGCGGGCGCCCTGCGTGAGATCGAAGATTTCATACTCGAAACGTGCGGGCTCTATCTGGCCGCTGTTCTTGTCGTCGCCAAACCAGGGGGCTGTGCGGCGCACCCATTTGTTCTGTGCGTTCTTGATCATGCGGAAGGTAGCCAGACCGTGGAGTTTCTTTGTCATCCAATCGGTGCGCTTGCGGCGGATCATGTCGATGTAGCGGGCATTGGTCATTCCGAGCTCGCAGGCACGCTCACGAAGAATCTCCTCTATGAGGTTTTCCTTGTTGTTCTTGAGGTCGAGAGTAGTGTTGCAGCTTACGATTCCTTTAAGTCCGACACGTGAGCGGATTTTGTCGATNTGCGTGATTGCATCATCGTTTCTGCCGCATTCGGCAAGACATTCGGCATACATGAGGAGCATGTCGGGAATGGTGAGCACGTTCCAGTGCATGTTCGGGTCGCGCCACCATTCGTCGCGGTTAAGCACATATTTGTATGCTCCGAAACCTGTGGGGCAATAAGATGTGAGTGATTCAGTGATGGTGTAGTCAGCGGGATCCTTCACACATGAACCAGCATCCTGGCCGCCGACCCAAAGCTCCTTGACATTGCCGCCGGCAACGCCGTCGGTCGATTGCAATGTGAGCTTGTCTTTTGTGCCGGTAACGGTTACATTCTCGTAGAGTCGGGGGTCACGTGAGGCAGTCTTGGAGAAGCCACCGCGAATTTCCTTGTAGTTGTAGAAGAGTTTGTCGTAAGTGCCGCTGAGACAGGTGTAGACGTCCCATGTGAGTTCCGGGTCTTTCGCATCCTCGTAAGAGTAGGAATATTTAAAGTCTTTCTCGCGGTTAAACGGCTTGCCGTCGCTCCACGGGAACATCTCGACGTATTCCACTGTGGGAGAATGGACAAGACGACGAACTCCGTTTTCCACCCAGTTCCATGAGAGCCAGCTGTATGCTCCCTGAGATCCGAAAATACCGGCAACCTTTGTCCAGTGGATATTTTCGGGGCTGTCGTCAAACATATAGCCACGGCGATATGCAAGGCGATACCCGTNCTCGTTCTTTTTCGAGGCCTCATAGAGGTGATAATAGTTGCCGTTCTTCTCGTTCTCTCTCCAGAAATCCTCAAAGGCTGCAAGAGCACGCTCCCAGCGTTTGGGGTCGTAGTTGCCATACCATACGAGGTTTTTCTGCTCTGCTTCTGACTGGCCTCCCAAGTATGCCTCGTTAGAGTTGTAGAGAGGTGAGGCGGCGAGCCAGAGCACCTGTGCCTTCAGAGCCATCACGCCGGCTTTGGTCCAGCGTCCGGTCTGGCGTGAACTGGTCTCGTCGTCATTGCCGTTGTAGGCCCAGTAGAGATAGGGGGCAGCCTCGTCACACCATTTCACGATGGCGTCAACTGTCTGCTCGAATGTGCAGCGTTCGCCGATGCGGCGCTCGCCATATTCATCGCTGACTACCTCGTTTGCGTCGGTGATGGTCTTCTCTATGATCGGAAGTCCGCCGTAGTGAGGAAGAAGTACGGAGTATTCGAAAGCCTGAATTGCCTTGGCCTGGGCTACGATATAGTCTTTCTGCCTGTCGGTCATGTTCGGGTGAAGGTCTTCACGATAGATGTTCTCCTTCATTACCGACACCTCATGCACCACTTTCCATACGTAGTCGTTGGCATAGGAGATCAGAGGGTCTTCTTTTGCTGACATCGTGCCTGTGTAGTAAGAGTTCCACACCTTCGAGCCGGCCCAGTGCAGCTGATAGAGGTCGGTGAGGGCGTCGAGCTTGCCGTTGTAGACACCGGCAGCCTGATTCTTGTCCTGATTGTAGGGCAGGCCGTAGTATTGCTTGTTGTATATGTTTGTCAGGAACTGGTTGATGTAGTCCGGATTCGAGAAGATTGAGTCCAGATTCATCGTGCCGCCGGGTGCCTTGTCGAGGAAGGCATTGCCTACCTGCACCTCGTCGGTGCAGCCGGTAGCGCCGATTGCTGCCAGTGCGAGAGCGAATATGCTGTGAAATNNTTTTTTCATGATTTCGTTTCTTTTTCTTTTATGCAATTAGAAACCAACCTTCAGGCCNACAGTATATGTNCGGGTGAGGGGATAGTCGGGAGAGCTGCTNGCGCGNTTCTCGGGGTCGCCCCATTTATACTTCGATACGGTNAANAGGTTGTAGGCGCTGAATGAGAGCTGAAGATTCTTNATGCCGATCTTCTTCTGCCAGGGCATGTCNAAGTTATANGCGAGCTGCATNGATTTGCAGCGGAAATAGCTNGCGTCTTTCTCCCAGAGNGTNCTTCCNGCNTAGGTNTGGCTCTTGTAGGCGATGGTGGGACGCGGATANTCGGCATTGGGGTTTTCTTNGNTCCAGCTGTCGTANAGGTGAGTCTTCAGAAGGCCNCCTTGGTCATTCTTGGCTGAATTGTAGAAAGGCTGACGGAATGAGCCGTCGATGCTGCGAGTCACGTCCCATGCTCCTGTGAACTGAACTGAAAATTGCAGNCCTTTCCAGCTTGCGCCGAGATTGAGACCTGCTATATAGCGCGGGTCGTCGGTCTTTCCGAAGTCACGACTGGCATCATTACTGTCGATCTTGCCGTCACCATTGAGATCCACATAGATAGGATCTCCGGGATTCAGTTTGTCGTTGGGTTTGAGCTGAGCGGGAAGAGCCTGCCCATATTCAGCTTCATATCTCTCGGCAGCAGTGTCGTCATAATAGCCCCAGAAGAGATACTGCGAGCGAGCNCCGATNCGGTGNCCCACTGTCTTCTGATAGTCATANGNCTGNGGTGCCTGNCCGTCGCGGCGGATGATGTTGTCGTTGAACGAGAGGTTGAAGCGAGCCCAGTAGCTGAAATCGCGTCCTACCATGTCGTTCCAGCCTACGCTGAGTTCCCATCCCCAGCTGTCAACAATACCGTAGTTGGTCATCGCGGGATTATAGCCAAGCACTGTGGAAGCTGCGTAGTTCTGAAGCAGGATGTTGTCGCGGTGCTCCTTATANTAGTCGAAGCTGGTNTTCAGGCGATCGTTGAAGAACTGGATATCCACAGCNTANTTNTGCTTCACTGATGTNTCCCANGTGATGTCGGGATTNTTTTTCGACATTTCCCANGCACCGGGCTGAGTTGCGTAGACACCGTTGCCAGTACCGAAGTTGTAGCCGTAGGGATTCTCTCCGCTCGGGCGCTCGAGAAGAGCTCCGCCGTTGACACCATACGGGTCTGCGAGATACATGAAGCGGCTGCCGCCGATTTTGTCGTTTCCTACCTTACCGAGAGTGGCGCGGATCTTGAAGAACGAAAGATAGGGGTGAAGGTTTTCCATGAATTTCTCATTGCTGATGACCCATCCGATAGATCCTGCAGGGAATGCGCCAAAACGCTTGCCGGGAGCGAAGTTCTCTGAGCCGTTGTAGCCGAAGTTGACCTCAGCGAGATAGCGGTTGTCGTAAGCGTAAGTGACACGTCCTACAAAGCCGATATAGCCGCGGCCTATGTCGGAATATGTCTTAGGATAGTATTCCTTGCTCTGGTTATAGAGCGCAAGGGCTGTGAAATCGTGATTACCGAAACTGCGGTTCCAGTTCAAGCCTGCCTCAGCATACCAGTTACGCCAGTATCCTTTGCCTGAAACACTGTAACTGGAAGATTCTTCAAAAGAGTTGGTGAGGAATTCCATTGATCCGTCAGGCATCATGCGCGGGGTCACGGTGGCTGCTGATGCGGTGAGTTCTTTTGTTTGGTCGAAGCCGCTGTTATAAGCTCCCTTTACACGCAGGGAGAGGTTCTTTGTTATGACATCAAGTTTCTGATCAATTATCAGGTCGGTGTTGATTGTGTTGGCTGTTTTTTGATAAGCACCTGTCTGATATGTCACGTAGGTCATAGGTTGTGACCCAGTGAAGGGGAGAAGCACCGGGCGGGCTTCGCCGTTCTCATCATATTCGATGTTGTAGTCAGGATCGACATTCGTGCCGATGAATCGACCCAGTTCGTCGAAGCCCGGGCTAGAGAATGGAGTCGCCTCGTAGATTGCCTTCACCATACCGGCTGCACCCTGCCCGGTGCGCGGTTTGGCCGATGAGTCGATCTTGCCACCCACGTTGAGGGTAATGGTGGTGGTGGGCGTCACGTTGATATCGAGATTCGAACGATAATTGAAACGGTTGTACCGATAGTCGAAAGCATAGTCATCTCTGCCGAACTGGTCGAAGATACCGTCCTGGCTGAAGAAACCTGCCGACACGAAATAGCGTACTTTCTTGTTACCCCCTGAGATGTTAACATTATGCTGCTGCTGGAAAGTGGTCTTCTTGAAAATATAGTCTGTCCAGCGCATGTTGGGGAAGCGGATGGAGTTCTGGTATCTCTTGACGGGATCTGACTCGTCGTTTATGAAGCGGGCTATGATCTCATTTGAGAATGGGGCTGCTGCTCCGTCGCTGGTCATCGCATAGTTGTAGAAATTGGCGTATTCCACAGAGTTGGCCATCTCTATGAGTTTTGTGGGCTGTTGAGCCGAGAAGTTGAGAGAGACATCGATTCTCGCCTTGCCTTCCTGACCTCGCTTGGTGGTTACGAGTATCACACCGTTGGCACCACGCACACCGAACACAGCGGTAGCCGAAGCATCTTTCAACACGGAGATAGACTCGATTTCGTTCGGGTCGATATCCCACATGTCTCGCTCCACGCCGTCGACTTGGATAAGAGGCTTGGCGTTGTCTTTGTCGAAAGTTGCCTTACCGCGCACAAAGATATCGGCTGCGTCAGAGCCGGGCTCACCAGAGTATTGCACCGTGGAGACACCTGAAAGCTGACCTGCAAGTACGTTGGTGACAGAACTGACCGGGGTACGTGTCAAATCTTCATTTTTGATAGAAGACACAGCACCTGTCATTGTCACTTTTTTCTGGACACCGAAGGCTACAACCTCAACGGCATCCAGCATCGAAGCAGCTTCTTTCAGTATAACTTTCATACCTTCTTGTGCCGGTTGTTCCTGAGTTTCGTATCCTACGTATGAGAACACGAGTTTTGCACCCGGCTTGCATTTGATGGAGAAATTACCGTCAAGGTCGGTGGAAGTACCTATAGTAGATTTGGCAACCATAACAGTGGCTCCGATAAGAGGCTCACCTTGGTCATCAAGTACAGTACCTTTCACCACTGTCTCCTGGGCGTAAAGCGCCAACGACACAAAGAGACACAACAATGCCGTCAGGAGTCGGCTGCCTCTCTGCATTCGTTTCAATACAGACAAAACTTGATTGTTTTCGTATTTCATGATTAGTTGAATGTGGTTAGTTATTATTGTTGTTTTATTGCTCCATAGAAATTTAAGTTATTAATGACGTTTCTTAAAAGATTTTAAAAGTTCATAATTCTTGTCTATAAAACTTCTCAAATATGTTAAAAGCCGTCATAAACTTAGGCATTATCAGGTCAATTACCTGCAAAATTACAAATTATTTTTAATAAACCTCAAAAATTATTCTTATTTTTTTCAATTTTAACATATTTTTTAACTTCTTCTTTCTCGAGCTAAAGATTCAGCGGATAAAACATATTATATGTCACAGTCTTGTAGAGACGCACATCTCGTCCGACCGCTTTGAATACGTNTATTTACTTTTCGGATGCATTAGTCATCCGTNCCTATGAACAATATCAACAATTATGGACTTAGATGTATACTTAAAAGTTATATTTCGAGTCCATACTTAAGTCATGCGGATAGGACACCTTATATATATAGGAAATATATATAGTCCGGCATCCGACCTGTAAGTCCTTACGAAGATGGATGAGGAAGATGAGGAGAGCAATGAAGCAGATGAGGAAGTGCNCGNATNTGCTCGTCGGTCCAGATGAACGCCGTCGTTGCCCTGTATTACTTCTGCACATATAGCGTGCATGAGTTATTCGATCTGGATATCTTAAGTTCATGTGCAGTGCCATGCATGATATTGCGATAAGGTGTAATAATAAAATTTGATATATACAAATAAGCGAGCCAAAAATTACAGAAATTAAGGTATCAAACTTCAGTGCGTCCATAATAATTGAATTTCACAAATTAATACGCAAAATAATTGCAAATCACAATAATTTATAGTAAACTTGCATTGATTGCGCAAGCATTATCATTTGACAATATTTTACCTATAATCAATTTTTTTAACTTACATTATGAACAAACGAATTCTACTTGCTTTGGGCATCTCGCTGGCTATCGCACCGACCGTGTCTGCCCAACGTGTGACCGATCGTCTCGGTCGGGGACTCGTAGCCATGAAGACAGACGACGGTGTCTTCTGCTCTTGGCGTATCAATGCCGAAGAGTGGGATGGCACAGAGTATAATATCTACCGCGGCTCGACAAAACTTAATGATATCCCTCTGAAAGTATCCAATTTTAAAGACTCATTCGGCACTGCGGAGGATACCTACAAGATATGCCCCGNGATCAACGGCATCGAAGGGGAAGCATGCACTCCGGTAAAGGCGTGGGGAAAAAACTACACCACCNTNAANCCTCANCANCATCANGANATTAGAGCNGACCTTATTCCTNACGACGCCACAGTAGCCGATGTAGATGGCGACGGAGAACTTGAGATCATCATTAAATATGATAATCAATCTCCCGACTTCCACAATGGCGACAACGGGATTTTCACCGTCATCGAGTGTCTCGAGCCTGATGGTTCAGTAAAATGGTGGATCAACTGCGGTCCGAATATGGGAGATTATCACAACAACGAGATAAATATTTTCGCTACAGATTGGGATAATGATGGGAAAGCGGAAGTGGTATTCAGAGCAGCGGATGGCACCGTAATCCACCAAGCTGACGGCACGATATATAATGTTGGCGACCCTGATATAAACTACCGTGGAGACGCTTGGCCTGAGGGTCATTGGTTTATGCACTGGGGAAAGGAATACCTCATCTATGCCAACGGAGAAACTTGCCAACCATACGAATGCATCGACTTTCCATTGATACGTGTAGAGCCCGAAAACAATCCCACCGGCATTCTAAGCGGAAGCGCTTACGACGATCTCGTCAACAAAGAATGGGGAGATGGATACGGCCACCGCTCGTCGAAATATTTCTTTGGTGCCCCCTTTCTTGATGGACGCAAGCCAAGCCTTTTTCTGGCAAGAGGAATATATACCCAACACAAGATGATCGCCTACGACATAGATCCTGAATCACATAAATTGACGGAACGTTGGCGTTGGAAAGATCCGGGAGGTGCCTGGCATGGTCAGGGCTATCACAATTTCGGAATTGCAGACGTTGATTGGGACGGACGTGATGAAATTGTATTCGGATCTATGGTGATCGACGATAATGGATTTGGACTCTCCACTACCGGTCTTGGACACGGGGATGCCCAGCATTGCGGCGATTTCGATCCTTATATTCATGGACAGGAGATTTTTGCATGTAATGAGGATAACCCCAGCAACAATTACCGGGATGCCACCACTTCCAAAATCTACTACCGTACTCTCAGCGGAAGTGACGACGGAAGATCATTGATGGGCAATTTCATCGATGAATATCCCGGATCGGAAGGTCTCTCTGCCCACGACCCTGCTCTAATTGGAGGTGCTTCACACAAGGCAATTGTCGGAGATGACAAGTCTACGGTCTCCATTTCCCAAAACTTCCGGGTTTTCTGGGACGGTGACCTTTGCGATGAATCTTTTGACTATAGCAACGGAAAGAATACTGCCGGCGGCATTTATAAGCCAAGAAAAGGAAAAATTGCAATTCTTGAAGGAAGCAAAACCAATAATGACACCAAAGGAACCCCTTGCTTCCAAGGCGATATCCTTGGCGATTGGCGCGAGGAATACATCATGCGCGACGCCGACAACAATATTCGAATTTACACTACCGACTTCCCTACGGAATATCGTATTTACTCCCTATGGTACGACCACCAATACCGCAATGCCATGAACTGGCAGATGTGTGGCTACAATCAACCCCCTCACGTAAGCTTTGCTCTAAGCGCGTTTGAGGACATTACAGTGCCTCCGGCTCCGCTTACTATGACAGGACGACATGAGGTAGCCAATAACGGGGGTATTGACGCTTCACTCAATGGAAAGCACGTCANAGTGTGNGNAATGGGCGACATGACCTATGTNTGCATCCGACGGCGTTTCTCCTGCTATACNTACTGTCAACNCCCCGACTTGGGTGGAAGGACACGATAGCAACTCCAACATCACTTCCAAAACTTTTATCCACACCATCACAGAAGGCTCTTTTGGAGGCGACATGCGTCTTATCAAGCAGGGCGACGGCATACTCTTAATGCCTGAAGGAACACATTCTTATAGCGGAAAGACTGAAGTATGGGCTGGCACTTTCGCCATCAACGGAACCCTGACAGAAAGTCCTATATGGCTCAACCGATTTGGAGTGCTTGAAACTTCAAAACTTAACGCTCCTGCCGGGATCGATATGAACTATGCATCGGTGATCAGACTTGGCAATGATGCCACTCCAGGCGAACTTTCCACCGGAACCCTTACACTGGGCTTCGGATCAATCGTGGAACTTGATGCATTTGCCGACGAGTCTATCGACAAGATCAATGCCTCTAAACTCATTATTGAAAAGAAAGACTGGACCAATGGTCCTGAATATCTCCAGCCAATTATTAAAGTCAATGCTCATCCAGCAGACGCCACCTCTACCCTACCCTCCGGGAAATATCTTATCGGAGAAATAGGGGAAATCGAAGGGAATCTTTCCGATATTATTCTTCTTGGCATGGAAGATATGAAAAAGGAACTCCTCTACGAGAATGGCAAGTTATATGTCAAGCTTTCTGCTTATCAGCCTGGCATCAAGACTTGGATGGGAGGACAAACTGCCACCTGGGATCTCGATCACTCCGATTCATTCAAGAATCCGGAGTCTGGCTCTGAAGATGTGTTTGTGCCAGGAGATGAAGTTATTTTCGATGATTCCGCTCTTTCGACTGATGTGATAATCAACGGACGTCTTCAACCGGCTTCCGTGACTTTCAACAACAGTGAGACTGATTATACACTCTCTGGAGACGGGGAAATTGTAGGGGAAGCTAAACTCGTGAAAGAAGGAACCGGCACTCTGACAATCAAAAACATCAACAGCTTCACCGGAGGAACTTACATCAACGGTGGCAAACTGATCGCAGGAGTCTTTGCAAACAAAATCGGCAATGACTTGGGTGCCCTCTCGGATATAAACTCTAAAATATATCTGAACAACGACGCTACTCTTGCTGTAGATGCGACCACGACAATCGGACAGAGAATTTCCATGCAAAGCGGAAATGCCACAATAGAGGTGCCCGGTGCCTTATCAATGACCATAACTTCCACTATGACGGCAGGTGGAATTGGGCAGAAGTTATTTAAACGAGGCAAGGGAA
>WFLX010025914.1_pt1 | contig 11679 bp, 5 predicted proteins | sample 4967041 | NCBI WGS metagenome assembly WFLX01 (sample SAMN12857096, study PRJNA449069) | gut metagenome | isolation source: stool from male and female vole | host: Microtus ochrogaster | place: USA:Florida | collected 2017 | reverse complement strand
GGTGCTTTTCGCCAAGCTTCATCGGTCACTTAGCTCGCTAAGCTCCCTCTTCAGCTTGCGAAAATCACTCGCCCAAAACCGCCCCAGTGACTCTGAAATTTTTTGAGATGGGGTCTTAGTCGGAAAGTTGATGTGGAGAAGAGATGCAATTGCTTAGACACGGGAGGNNATGGANGGTTTAATTGGGNNGGNCAATTTTTCTTNTNGTTTGTGCGACNCCTCCGGAGTCGAATATATATGGATATGGTTAACCCCGAGCCAAAAGCTCGGGGTTAACCATATCTTTAGCCCTCCGGGCTGATGTCGCGATAAGTCGGGGTCTTAGAATGGGAGGAAGAGGGATTCGAGCCAGATGGTCAGGATGCCGGCTACATAGCCGAGGAAAGCGAGCCATGTGATGCGCTTTGCATACCACATGAAGGGGATTTTCTCGATGCCCATAGCCACAACTCCAGCAGCCGAACCAATAATAAGCAAGCTGCCACCAACGCCTGCGCAGAAAGTAAGCAGATGCCAGAAAAGACCATCTTCCACAAAGAGGGCAGTGTAGGAAGGATCGGAAGAAGCTGCAATGATGGCATCGTTTGCCACTGGATACATCTCCATACATGCAGCCACCAAGGGAACATTATCAACTATTGAAGAAAGCACGCCGATAATACCATTGATCACATATACATCATGGAACTGATCGTTGAGCCATGCGGCTAATTCTCCCAATATTCCTGCTTGGCTCAGAGCTGCCACCGCCATAAGGATGCCGAGGAAGAAGAGGATAGTCGACATGTCGATGCTTCGGATCACTTGCGACACTCTGCCCTCGATCTTTCCATCAAGTTTGTAATGACGCACGAGGAGTTCGGTAAGCAGCCATAGCACTCCAAGAGAGAAGAGAATTCCCATATATGGGGCAAGATGAGTAGTAGCCTTGAAAATAGGGACAAAAAGCAATCCAGCAACACCGCATATGAGAATCAGGATTGAGAGGTTAGGATGCTCCTCATACATCTCGTAGCCCACTCGGTGATCCTGACTGTTGAGAGGTTCGACGGCAGTCTTCGGTATCATACGAGATGCAATAGCAACAGGCACGACGACAGAAACGAGAGAAGGCAAAAGGAGATTGCATATAAGATCGACAGACGAAACATAGTTTTTCATCCAAAGCATGATGGTAGTGATATCTCCAATCGGAGACCAAGCACCTCCAGCATTGGCTGCAAGCACTATTACGCATGAAAACAGCCAGCGTTCCTTATAGTTTGCAAGCATCCGGCGGAGCATCATCACCATAATAATAGTGGTGGTCATATTGTCGAGCACGCTTGAGAGGAAAAATGCAAACACGGAGAGGACCCACATCAGTTTTCTCTTGTCTTTGGCATGAATTTTATCGACAAGAATACGAAAACCACCGTATCGGTCGATAAGCTCGACGATAGTCATAGCTCCAATCAGGAAGACAACTATCTCACATGTGTCGCCAAGAGCCTCTATCATTTCAGAAGAAATCGAAGGGTCGTGGCTACAAGTGGCATATACTGCCCAAAGGAGGGCACACATAATAAGAGCGAACGTTGCTTTATTGACATGCAACACATGTTCGCAGGCTATCAAAAGATAACCGAGGATGAAGATTACTAACAGCGTCGTAATCATAGGANTTGAGTTATGAAAAAATAAAATACCTAATTGGGATCCCCTCGCGAGGACACCCGTCCTTGAAACAAGACGCTAAATTAGTAAAAATATTTGGAATAGTGTATATGTTTGTTAAATTTTTTTCGACTGAGTGTATGTTCTACCATTCCGGGGTAGAAGGAGGAATATAAGAAATTTTATGAGATGGGGTCTTATAGGATGCATGAGAGGATGACGATGGCTTCGTAGCCGTTGGGAGTGCGGAGCCAGTCGGGGCGAGTTCCGGTGATGGAGAAGCCGGCTTTTTCGAAAGAGCGTTTTGCTGTTTGGTTGGATTGAGCCACGCTGGCCGTGAGCTGATGGAGTCCGAGGCGCTTTCGGGAGTATACTTTCAACTCTTCGAGAGCTTTTGATGCCAACCCCTTACCTCTAAATCCAGGGAGTATATATATGCCAATGTCTGCCCTTAGATGACGAGGGGATATGTCGAAAAGGTCGAGTATGCCCACGGGTTTTGAATCAAATTCGATAATCATCCGGAGCTGACCGCTGCGGAATGGGTCGGCATCATATGTGAGGGCATAATGAGTGAGGAGTTCTTTGCTGAGAGGAGCCAAATAGTCGGAATATTCCCAGGCTGCCTCATCATTNTCAGCCTCATACATCATAGCGGCATCTTCCGGCTCGAGAGCGCGGAGTCTTAATTCATAATTCATAATTCATAATGCATAATTTACATGCATTGTGCAAAATTTATTTATAGGGGACGCGGTTTACTATGGAGCGGCCGAGTGTAAGCTCGTCGGTGTATTCGAGGTCGTTGCCAATGCTGACTCCTCGGGCGAGCATGCTGATTTCTACATCGTAAGGGGCGAGCTTGCGTGAGATATAGAAATTAGTGGTGTCGCCTTCCATAGTAGGACTTAGAGCAAGAATCACTTCCTTAATGCCGCCGGCCGCCACACGGTCGACCAATGATTGAATTTCCAAATCAGAAGGGGAAACTCCATCAAGAGGGGAAATGACACCCCCGAGTACGTGATAAAGCCCTTTATGCTCACGGGTGGATTCTACTGTAAGAAGATCCTTGATATTTTCAACCACACATATTATGGAGGGATCGCGAGTGCGGTCGGAGCAAATCTCACAGGTTTCACTTTCTGATATATTATGACAGACCTTGCAGTAGCGGATGTTTTTCCGCATATTTATGATCGACTCCCCGAGAGCAACCGCGTCAGCCTCGTCTTGGCGAAGGAGGTGGAGGGCAAGGCGAAGGGCNGTCTTGCGACCGATGCCCGGAAGTTTGCCTAATTCGGCTACTGCATTGTCGAGAAGTTGTGAATTATAACTCTGGTTCATGTTGCAAAATTAACAAAATCTCACTAACTTTGCAAAAAAAAGAAATGATAGAATATATAAACGGGACTATAGGGGAACTTGAACCAACACTTGCAGTGCTGGAATGCGCAGGAGTGGGATATGGCATCAACATCACTCTCATGGACTATGCAAAGCTTCAGCAACTCAACCAGGTGAAGCTTTATGTGCATGAGTCGATACGAGAAGATGCGCATGAACTATATGGATTTATGACGAAACAGAGCCGAGAGCTATTCCGTCAGCTCATAGGGGTGAGTGGGGTAGGACCCAACACAGCAAGGCTCATACTCTCATCAATGACAGAAGACCAATTGATAGATGCAATCGCCAACGACAAGCCTGCAGCTCTGAAAAGCGTCAAAGGGATAGGAGGAAAGACAGCACAGAGAATAATTGTAGACCTCAAGGATAAAATAAAAGCAACAGATATTTCGTTAATTTCAAGTACGCCCGTAGTAGGGGAAGCGTTTGATGATGCAGTGGCAGCACTCACCATGCTTGGCTTTAGCCCGCAGGCAAGTCGCGTCGCGCTCAAAAAACTCTTCACCGAAGATCCTAACCTCACTACAGAAAAGGCTATAAAGCTTGCTCTGACAATGCTTTGATCTATCTGCGCTGAGTCGGGAAGGGGGGACAACTTTTGACTTGAACCATAACAACTTGAGTAAGCGCAAAATCAACATATCTCGACTTCGTTGGGTGGTGGCATTCGTAGGAGTGCTGGCACTCACTGTCGCGTCTTTTTCTCAATACACCAAGTCTACTCTCGACCCTCCGCCTCCACCACCAGTGCCCGACACTACTATCACAGGCGGAGACTCTGTCAAAACCATCTTCCCGGTGAAACCCACAGTGCAGATGAGCACTGAAGATTTCAAGGGAGCTGAATATCCGGCTGACCTTAAGGATCCCCAGAATATCACTACCCAGCCGGTGTATGATCCGGAATTGGGAATGTATGTGCTTCACACAAAATTAGGTGACAAGGACATCATCACCCCATTCCTTATGAAAGCGGAAGACTATCACGATATGGTCAACCGCCAGGAGATGTATGACTATTTCCGATTGCAGAATTCAGCCAACTTCGAGCAGAAAGGGAAAGAGGCATTCAATATCCTTGATATGAATTTCGCTCTCGGACCACTTGAAAAAGTTTTTGGCCCCGGAGGAGTGCGTCTTACTACACAAGGATCAATTCAGATTTCTGCAGGAATAAAGAGCAATAAGACTGACAATCCCGCCCTTTCCCTCAAATCGAGAAGAAAGACATATTTTGACTTCAATCAGAAGATACAGGCCACGATCAACGCCTCGGTCGGCGACAAGATGAAGTTTAATATGAACTACAACACCGACGCGACCTTCAGCTTTGACTCCCAGAAACTGAAACTCCAATATGAGGGGAAGGAAGATGAGATAATCAAAAATATTGAGGCGGGCAATGTCAGCATGACCACCGGGAGCAGCCTCATCAGAGGGGGAACGGCACTCTTTGGCGCCAAGGCGAAATTGCAGTTTGGCAAACTAACTCTTACCGGACTTCTCTCTCAGCAAAACTCAGAGTCGAAGACAATCTCCACGCAAGGGGGAGTGCAAAGCACGAACTTCGCTATAAGCGCAGCAGACTATGACGCCAACCGCCACTTCTTCCTAAGCCAATACTTCTACACGCACTATGATGAATTTTGCGAGAAACTTCCTTATGTCTCTTCCGGCATAAACATCACGCGAATAGAAGTGTGGATCACCAACAAAACGCAGAAATTTGACGAAAGCCGCAACTTTGTGGCATTCATGGACCTTGGCGAGAACACTCGGCTTGCAACTGACTATTGGACTCCAGACTATTCAATACCGGTGCCGTCAAATTCGAGCAATAATCTGCTTCAGGTGATAAAGACAGAATACCCTGCAGCAAGAAACATCAACCAGGTGACTGAAGTGCTCAAGCCACTGAATGCCTATGGGATCGAGGGAGGAAAAGACTTCGAGAAAGTGGAGAGTGCGCGCCTGCTCAACTCAAGTGAATATTCTCTTAACTCAGCACTGGGATACATATCATTGAAACAAGCGCTTAACACCGACGAGGTGCTGGCAGTTGCTTTCGAGTATACCTACAATGGTAAAGTGTATCAAGTGGGAGAGTTTTCCGGCGATGTCACTTCGACGGAAAATGCACTGTTTCTGAAGATGCTTCGTGGCACGACAGTATCGCCCAAGCTTCCGATGTGGCAGCTGATGATGAAAAATGTGTATAGCTTAGGCGCATACCAGATTCAGAAAAACAACTTTAAATTTAACGTCAAATTCCTTAGTGATTCCACCGGTATAGAAATCCCATACCTTCCGGTGGGCTCGATATCAAATAAGCCGCTCATACAGGTGATGGGTCTTGACCGCATTGATTCTAATGGCGAATCGGTGAGTGATGGTATTTTCGACTTCATTGAGGGATACACTATTCAGACCTCAAATGGCAAGGTTATCTTCCCCGTTGCCGAACCCTTTGGCACAAATCTAAGGAAGCAAATTGGCAATGATGCCCTCGCCGACCGCTATGTGTATCAAGAACTCTATGATTCCACCCTCGTGGTGGCAAAGCAATTTGCCGACAAGAATAAGTTTACGATGTATGGTCAGTATACGTCGGGCCGAGGTAGCCAGATCAATCTTGGAGCCATGAATGTGCCTCGAGGATCTGTCGTGGTCACTGCCGGAGGAGCCGTGCTTACTGAAAACAGCGACTACACCGTAGANTATTCGATGGGTATTGTCACCATTACCAACCAGAGTATCATAGATTCAGGCACCAACGTCAGTGTATCGCTCGAAAACCAATCGATGTTCTCGATGCAACGCAAGACTCTCATGGGTCTTGACGCCCAATATCGTTTCAATAAGGATTTGACAGTAGGGGGAACACTCCTTCATTTTGGAGAGAAATCTCTTACCGAAAAGGTTGGAATAGGGGAGGAGATTATCAACAACACAATGTTTGGAGCCAATATCAGCTACAACAAACAATTCATGTGGCTCACCAACCTTATCAATAAGGTGCCCACAATAAATGCCACTGCTCCCTCCACATTCAATCTGACAGCAGAATATGCTCAGCTTGTGCCCTCGAAGCAGAAGACCGGCACAAATCAAGGCAGTTCNTATATCGATGATTTCGAGACTTCTCAGACTGGTGTCGATCTCAGAAACCCATATAGTTGGTTTCTTGCCTCAGTACCACAAGATGGCTCTTCCGATGCATTATTCCCAGAGGCTACCCTGAGCAATAATCCTGACTATGGCAAAAACCGTGCCCTCTTAGCATGGAACTATATCGACCGAATCTTTACGCAGAAAAACAGTTCGATGCTTCCGGGATATCTTAAGAATGACCCTCATCAGCTTTCTAATCCCTATGTCAGAGAGATAAAAGTGCGTGAGATCTATCCCGGACGCGAGACCAACTATGGCGATGCCAATTATATCCAGACCCTCAATCTCTCTTTCTATCCGAAAGAGAGAGGCCCATATAACGTAGATGCAGAAAACATAGACAGCGATGGCTCACTCTTAAATCCTGAAAAGAGGTGGGGCGGCATCATGCGCAAGATGGAGAACTCCAACTTTGAGACCTCCAATGTGGAGTATATTCAATTCTGGCTGCTCGACCCATTCCTCGACAAGGATGCCCCATCCAATCCGGGGGGCGACCTTTACTTCAATTTTGGTGAGATTTCTGAGGATATTCTCAAGGATGGCATGAAGAGCTATGAGAATGGTCTGCCAGTTGATGGNAACCAGGATTTCATAGAAGAGACCGTATGGGGAAAGGTGTCGAAGCAAAACTCCCTCACTTATGCCTTTGAAAATGCACCTGATGCCCGACTGCTTCAAGACGTAGGTCTGGATGGCATTCCTACAGAGGAAGAGTTCACATTCTCTACCTATGCCGACTTTGTAGAGAGACTGCGCAACAGACTCTCCGGGGAGACAATAGCGAAGATGCAGGATGATCCGCTCTCGGTGTTCAACGACCCAGCTGGAGACAACTACCATTTCTTCCGCTCAGAATATTACGATGCNACCCACGCTTCCATTCTTGACCGCTATAAGCGCTACAACGGAGTGGAAGGAAACTCACTGTCACCAGACCAGAGCCCGAATCCTCAGTATCAGTCGAGCCGTGCAGTGCCTGATGTGGAGGACATCAACCAGGACAATACCCTGAATGAATATGAACGTTATTTCCAGTATAAAGTCTCCATCCGTCCGGAAGACCTTGTAGTGGGAAAGAACTTCGTGACCGACCGCCAAGTGACTATGGTGCCTACTCTCGAAGGGCAGCAAGAGGCAATATGGTATCAGTTTAAAATTCCATTGACAAGCCCGGAGCGAGTGGTGGGCGGTATTAGCGACTTCTCCACTATCCGCTTTGCGCGTATCTTCATGACGGGCTTTACTGAGACCACCCATCTTCGCTTCGGATCGTTGGAACTCGTCAGAGGCGAATGGCGCGACTATAAGTTTAACCTCAACTCCCGCAACGACTCCCCTGCAGAGGGTGAACTCGACATGAGCGTGGTGAATATTGAGGAAAACTCTAAGCGTGAACCTGTCAACTATATTCTTCCGCCCGGAGTGACACGAATTCAGGACTCAAGCAGTGCGGCTGCCACTCAACTCAATGAGCAGTCGCTCCAGCTTAAACTTACCGGCATACAGCCAGGAGATGCACGTGGCATATACAAGAACACCCAGCTTGACCTCAGAATCTACAAGCGCCTCCAGATGTGGGTGCATGCAGAGGCTGAGGTAGACGACCGCACCAATCTCAAAGATGGCGACCTTGCAATCTTCATCCGCGTTGGTTCGGATGTGAAAAACAACTATTACGAATATGAGATACCTCTTGATATAACTCCTCCAAGCAGTCAGTATAATCCATATTCTACTGCCGACAGATGGGCTGTTTGGCCTAAGAACAACTTCCTTGACCTTCCCTTCGATCTTTTCACGTCGACAAAGACGGAGAGAAACCATGCCATGTCGGAAGGGCAGGAGGGTGTAGGGTATATCCATCTCTATTCTGTCAGAGACCCAAACAATCAGCGTAATACAGTATCTGTGCTTGGAAACCCGTCGCTGAGTGATGTGCGCACTATGCTCATTGGAGTACGTAATAAATCGAACACCGTGAAGGATGGCACCATTTGGGTGAATGAGCTGAAGGTGACTGATTTCAATCAGGAAGGAGGCTGGGCGGCAAAAGTTAATGCCAACCTTGCAATATCCGATGTGGCGACTGTTAATTTCGCCATGCACAAGGAGACTGCAGGTTTCGGGGCCGTAGACCAGGGACTTTCTGCACGCCGACTCGACAATTATGACCAGTATAACCTTTCAATCCAAGGAAATCTTGGAAAACTCGTACCGGAGAAAGTGAAATTGGCTGCTCCCGTCTACTATTCGCGCAGCAGCGAGACGTCTACTCCTAAATATAACCCTCTTGATCAAGACATCCTTCTTAAAGATGCCCTATCCGCCGCCACGTCCAAGGCGGAAAAGGACTCAATCAAGAGCTATGCAGTGACAAAAAAGACCACAGAATCCTTCTCATTGTCGAATCTAAGATTCAACGTCACTTCGCAGAATTCGATGCCATGGGATCCTGCCAACTTTACGATTGCATTCAACTTCAATAAGCAACGTAATCTTGATCCCACCACTGAATATGAGAATACGGCGGACTATCGGGGCTCGTTCCAATATTCATATACTCCCTATTTCAAGCCTTGGAAACCTTTCTCAAAGATCAATGGAAAGTCAAAATTCCAGAAGTTTCTTAAGGATTGGCAAGTAAATTGGCTTTTCAACAACCTTACTTTCTTCACAAGCATGTCTCGCCACTACTATGAGCAGCAAGTGCGTTCAGAAGTTGATGTCGACATGCAGCTCCCTGTGCAGGTGAGTAAGAATTTCTTATGGGATCGCCAGCTTTCACTCAACTGGAACATCATCCAATCACTGACATTCTCCTTCCAGAGCAATACCACTGCCCGCATAGAGGAGACGATTGGCGCTGTAAATAAGAAGCTTTTCCCTGATAAGTATCGCGATTGGAAAGATACAGTGCTCAATTCGATAAAGGGACTTGGCACTCCGTGGAACTACAATCAGACTTTCACAGGAAGCTATAAAGCTCCTTTCAATAAGATTCCATTCCTCGACTATCTTACAGGCAATCTCAGCTATACGTCGACTTATCAGTGGGATCGCGGCACACAAGTGCAAGGTGTAGACATGGGCAACACCATCCGCAACCAGAGCACTTGGAATGCTGACGCGCGCCTTAATTTCGAAACACTCTACAATCATAGCAAATTCCTTAAGGCCATCAATCAGAGATTCTCAGGAAGAGCAGGAAGCAACCGCAAAAACTTAGCTACCAATGGCGCAAAAAATGAAAAGAATGCGGCTTCAGCCAAGAAAGCCGATACCAAGGCCAAGAGGCTGGAGAAGAGTATTCAGCTATCTGAAGACTCCACTACCATCTTCAAACATAATCTGAAGACGAAAGACCTTGTGCTTACAGCAACTGTCAAAGGGAAGCGCTATGACCTTAAGACGAAGGCTATTGATGAGAATACAATTGAAATCTTGAATAAAGGCAATGATATTGTCAAGATAATAGCTAAGGAGAAAGTGAAAGAAGAAAAGAAGAGTGTCGGAACGGAAATTCTTGAGCATGGACTTCGTCTGCTAATGGCACCACGCAATATATCAATGCGCTGGCGACAGAATCACTCTCTCAACCTTCCTCTATTCAAGCCATCGGTAGGAGATGTATTCGGTCAGTCAAATGGATACGGGCCGATGAGTCCGGGTCTTGATTTTGCCTTTGGCTTCTACGACGAGAGCTATGTAGACAAAGCTCTGGATCGCGGATGGCTTCTAACGGATGGCCTGAATACCTCGCCAGCGATTTGGAACAAGGGTCAGGAATTCAACTTTGAGCTTACTCTGGAGCCCATCAGGGGACTTAAGATTACTTTGACCGAGAATCTTACAGATAATAGGACTAACCAAGTGCAATTTATGTATAGCGGAATGCCCACCTCGCGCACGGGTAGCTATACACGCACACATGTGGCCTTAAAGACGGCACTCAAGACCTACAAGGCTGAGGATGGATATAACTCTGAAGCCTTCAATAGATTCTTGCAATATATCCCCATCGTAGCTGAACGCTATGAAAAAATCTACACGGATATGCACTATCCAGAAAATGGATTTATGGAAGGGAATCCGCTTGGTGGCACTCTCTACAATCCTGAAGTGGGAATGGTGAGCCGCACATCGAGCGATGTATTGATTCCGGCTTTCTTGGCCGCTTACAGCGGCACGGATGTCAGCAAAGTCAGTCTCAATCTCTTCCCCGGGCTTTCTGCCATGCTTCCTAACTGGAAGGTGACATATGATGGGTTTGTCAATCTTGGCAATATGAAGAAATGGTTTAAGACATTTACAGTGCAGCATGCCTACAACTGCACTTACTCAACGGGAGGATACACATCGTATCTCAACTGGATTGGAGTAGATGGCGACTATGGATTCACTCTTGACGAAGGAACTCAAAGTCCTGTTCCTTCTTCTCCATACAATGTGTCGTCAGTAGCTATCACAGAGAAATTCAATCCTCTGATAGGCTTCAATGCGACGCTGAATAATGACCTGAAGATAAATATGCAATATGCAGATAGCCGCACTCTCAACTTGAATTCACAGGCAGGGCAGGTAGTGGAGACTTCTTCGCGCCAGATAACGATTGGTGCCGGCTACAAGATTGCAAATTTCAACAAGATTATCAAGATTGGAAGCAAGCAAGGGGGAGTGAGCAACGACCTTTCACTTGACTTAGACTTGAACTTTGCAAATAATTCAAGCCTAATACGCCGTATCGAGACAGCTTATACCCAAGCAACTCAGGGCACAAAATCGTTCTCCCTCAATTTTATGGCAAGCTATGTGCTTAGCCGCCGCATTACATTGGCTGCCTTTTTCGATCATCAGGTCAATACACCGCTCGTCTCTTCGACGGCCTTCCCGACATCCAACAGTAACTTTGGAGTTTCGGTCAACATGTCGCTGGCAAGATAATCCGGGATAAGCACAACCCCTCCGGGGTTGTGTCAGGAAGATATTTGTTAACCCCCGGTCAAACCGGGGGTTAACAAAATTGGAGCCCTCCGGGCCTCATATGTAATCTTTTTGGGGTGGCAAAAGGGTAGGTATAGGGATTCAAAAATGTTGAAAAATTGTTAAAGAGTCTGAAAAATATGCCGATTTTTCAGTTTTAGAGGCTACAAAATCATGAAAAATATGTTGTACAGCATATTTTTTAAAACAAATCACTGTGAAGTGCCGTTATATATAATGAAGTGACAATTTGGGAATAGAGATTCCCGACAATCTAAAGTTAATAATTTCGGCCTGCTTATCTGAATAAAAAGCGATAGAAAAGACGAGGGCAGGCGGCGATCATACCCATTTATGAGAGCTGTAAGACCGAAATGCCCCGGATTCTCTCCTTGATTGAGGCTTGCATAGAGCCGAGATCTTTCCGGGTAAGTCTAACCAAAAATTGTTTTTATGAAT
>WFLX010046543.1_pt1 | contig 11680 bp, 11 predicted proteins | sample 4967041 | NCBI WGS metagenome assembly WFLX01 (sample SAMN12857096, study PRJNA449069) | gut metagenome | isolation source: stool from male and female vole | host: Microtus ochrogaster | place: USA:Florida | collected 2017 | reverse complement strand
GATTAATCTGCTGCATGAAGTCCAGATTTCCACTCATGTTTGCAGATGCCTTATATGCTTCCGAGGAAGTCTGTCCCGCATTTTCCAATGCCTGCACCACACCTTTTATCTGCTTATCCAGCCGCTGATACAACTCATCTACACGCTTGGAATCTGCCACGTCTTCCGGCTTTATGGTCCAAAGTCTCTGCAGATTACGGTTCACAATATTTTGTAAATTCTTATTTCCTAAAAGTTCCCGTAATAATTTCGTGTCGTGCTCCGCCATCCCTTTTTGCAGAAGCTGTCCGGTAAATGCAAGCAATTTTGAAGCATCCGCATTCTCCGGAAATTCCTGTCCTGTAAGGGCGGTAAGTTCCTTTGCCAGATTTTGAATCTGGGAGAGCTCCTCAGAAGAACTCTGGGAATGGATTCCCTGAGGGGATATTTCCTCAGAAGGCATTTCTTCTAAAATCATTTCCTCGGAAGAAATTCCCTGAGGCAATAATTTTCCGGCATCCATAGTCACCGTTTCCTGCGCCGCGCTTTCCGGATTTGCGGCAGCAGCCTGCCCATCCTCATTTGCAGTCTGCAAGTTTGCAGTCTGCAAACCATCCTGCCCTTCCGGAAAAACTTCCAAAAGAGCCTCTGCAGGCAGTTCTGCCGCCATGGACAAAATCTCCTGATACAGTCCTGCTGCCCCCTCCACATTACCGGACTGTGCCATATTCTGCATCACATCAGGCAAAGCTTCCAGCACATCATTCATCCCATTCACCAGCTGGTGAGTGAGATTTTTATAGGATTCCAGCTGTTCTAAATTATTTGCTGTAACAGGCAGGGAAAGTTTGTGTAAATCTATAATATCTAAAATTTCCGCATCGGGAAAAGCCATTACTTCCCTAAATACCTGTTGCAGGGAATTTTTGTCAATGGGCAGTCCCGCTCCCATCATCTGCTTTGTCATTTCCACCGTAGTGTCATTCACTGGGAGAGATGCCATATCCAATGCTTTTAAGGTATTGGCATCCGTAGCCATATTGGCAAACAATGGGCTTAAAACAAGGGCTTTGCCATTGTTCCGCACCTGAAAAGTCATGTTTTTTCCCACTTCGATATTGACACTCTGATCCAGCCTTGCGCTCATCAGAAAGTCTTCCAGAACCCTGATCTGCACATCATTGCCGCTCTTTGCTACTACCTCGCCCTGAATAGTCTGCCCCGGCACAAGAGAACGAATCTGACGGCTTATCTGAGCTGTCTTTGCAGGATCTGTCTGTGTCTGTGATACCGTCCTATCCGCATCAGCCGGCGGTCTATCGGTTTTAAAGAAATCCGTTAATCTCATTTTGGCTCCTCTACAAAATTTTTGATAAAACTCCTCCTGTGAATAGGCGTGGGGCCATATTTTTTCAACGCTTCAATATGTGCGGCGCTGCCNTAGCCTTTATTTCCTGCAAAATCATNCCCCGGATATTCTTTGTCATATTCAACCATCATCCTGTCTCTGGTCACCTTTGNATANATGCTGGCCGCCNCTANGGANNTGNTCTTGGCATCCCCCTTGATAATCGGTACCTGTCTGATATCCACTCCCGGTATGGTCACTGCATCGTTTAACAAAATATCGGGCTTCACTGAAAGCTGCCCGATTGCCTCCCGCATAGCTTCATAAGTAGCCTGAAGAATATTAATTTCGTCAATCCGCTTGGGAGATGCATAGCCCACCGCACATGCCACTGCCTTTTCCTCTATCTCTAAAAAAAGCGCCTCTCTCATTTTTTCGGAGAGCTGCTTGGAATCATTAATATATAAAATATCACAATCTTTGGGCAGAATCACCGCCCCTGCCACCACAGGACCTGCCAGAGGACCTCTGCCCACTTCGTCAATGCCGCAGATAAATTGACAATCCCCATATTGTTTCTCGTACAGTTTAAGCGCCTCTATCCGCTTTTTTTCCCTCTCCAACGCATCCTGTCTTTTCTGTGCCAAAAGCACTAATTTTTTGACGCCTTCCCTGTCATCCCCCTCATAGCACTGTATGAACTGTAACAGTTCGTCCCTGCGAACCTCCTGAAGTTCTTCCTTTATCTCTTTCAGTGTCTTCATCTGTTTTTCGCCCCTGTTTTTCATACATTTTCATTTTACTCTTCTCACACTAATGTCACAATATCCCGAATTTTGAAAAAGGCCAGATGCGTATCCACGCTCTTCCTACAATATCTTCCCTGCGGACATTTCCTATTATTTCCCTACGGCTGTCGCTGCTGTTATTGCGGTTGTCACCCATCACAAAATATTCGTCCTCCCCAAGGGTTATGGGCTCTGCCGCAAGACCGACATTCTCCGCTTTAATAATTTCCCGTCCATAACTTTCCTCAAGGACCTCTCCGTTTATATAAATCTTGCCGTCCTCATCAATCTGCAGGGTTTCTCCCGGCATCCCGATAATTCTTTTGATATAATAGGTATTTTCCTGATATTTAAAAGGAAATACTATAATGTCATACCGCTTGGGATTACTAAATTTATAGGTCAGTTTATCCATGATCAACTGATCTCCCTCTGACAGAGTTGTCTCCATGGAGCTTTGCTGCACCTGTGTCCTCTGACCCACAAAGGTGATTATCAGATATGTGAGCAAAAGTACCACCAAANAATAGAGACCTGTATTAAACAATTNCTNCATTACCTTANTNTTCATNCTAACCTCCACGCTGCCTCCTCAAAAAGGGATGTTTACACACCCTATTGATGTTCCAATATTCCAAACTTTGAAAAAGGCCAGATACGAAGCCATGCTCTTCCCACAATATCCTTCCTGTGGATATTGCCGATGATTTCCATACGGCTGTCACTGCTGTTATTGCGGTTGTCACCCATCACAAAATATTCATCCTCCCCAAGGGTTATGGGGGTTGCTGCAATCCCTATATTCTCAGCTTTGATGATTTCCCGTCCATAGCTTTCCGTAAGAACCTCTCCGTTTATATAAATCCTGCCGTCTTCATCAATCTGCAGGGTTTCTCCCGGCATCCCGATAATTCTTTTGATATAATAAGTATTTTCTTTATACTGAAAAGGAAATACTATAATATCATATCGCTTGGGGGCACTAAATTTATAGGTCAGTTTATCCACAATCAGATTATCTCCGTTGGAAAGAGTCGCCTCCATGGATTCCCCCTCCACTTCCGTCCTCTGACCCACAAAGGTGATTACCAGATATGTGAGCAAAAGTACCACCAAAAGATAGAGACCTGTGTTAAACAATTCCTTCATTACCTTATTCATGATGCTGTTACGCCTCCCGTACTTTTTCAGGCAATTCCAATGTAATACGCCCTAATCTGCCGCTTCTGAAATCATCCAAAAAAATGGATGCGGCTCTCTCTAAGTCAAGCTGTTCGTTCTTTCGGTAACATTTACGGCTCTCGGCAATTAGGGACAGAATCTCCGCCTCTTTTCCTGCCGTTTCTATTTCATAACGCTCTGCAACCGCTTTCGGATACTGCTCTTTCAGCGCGCCGATAAGGTCACAGGCAAGCTCCTCCGCTATCATAATTTCATCGTTCATGGAGCCGATAAAAGCAAGCCTCATTCCCACCTGCTGATCCTCAAATTTTGGCCAGAGAATTCCCGGTGTATCCAAAAGCTCCAAGTTCTTATTCAGCCGAATCCACTGTTTCCCCTTGGTGACTCCAGGTTTGTTGCCGGTCTTGGCGCACGCTTTCCCGGCAAAAGAATTGATGAATGTGGATTTGCCTACATTGGGGATTCCTGCTACCATGGCACGCACCGGACGATTCACAATTCCCCGCTTTTTGTCCCTCTCAATCTTTTCCTTGCAGGCTTCCTGAACCAGCATCTGCACGTTTTTAACGCCCTTTCCTGATTTAGAATTCAATTCCTGCACATGGGCGCCCTGCTTTTCAAAATAGTCCGTCCACTGCTGACTGACCTTGGGGTCTGCAAGATCCGCCTTGTTCAGTAAGACAATTCTGCTCTTATTTCTCCCCATTTCATCGATATCGGGATTGCGGCTGCTCATGGGAATCCTTGCATCCACAAGCTCAATAATCAAATCCACCAATTTTATATTCTCCTGCATCATACGTTTTGCTTTTGTCATATGACCGGGATACCATTGATAATTCATTTCACAAAACCGATTCCATTCTTTTCTGTACCAAGATGGAACCATACCTTTCCGATAATGTTGTCTTTCCTGACGGGACCGATATTTGCCGAACGGCTGTCCTCACTGTTATTGGGATTATCCCCCATGCAAAAATACTCCTCGCTCTGCAGAGTAAACTCTTCGCCCGCAATTCCTGCATCCAGAATTTTTTCCGTGGTCCACTTGCTTTCCTGTCCGTTTACATACAAAACGCCCTCCGACACCAAAACCTTGTCGCCGGGTACCGCCAAAACTCTCTTGGTATGATAATGAGAATTTTCATTGCCGTTTGGCAGAAAAATAACCACATCCCCACTCCTTGGAGGCGAAATCACATAGATAAAACGGTCTACAAATATCTTCTCTCCATTGTATAGAGCAGGTTCCANGGAAACANCCNCCACANNCGTANTCATNCCAAAAAAATAGGTGATTACCCCTGCAAGAAAGACAGCCAGAAAAACACAAAAAAACCAACTGAACACTTCCTTGACAATGGCAATATTTATCTTCTTTCTCCTTTTGTAAAAACTAAGTCCGTTGTGACGTGCCATACTCATTCCTTTGTACATAAAAGATTTAACACAATTATACCATATTTCTCACAAATAGAAAAGGGCAATTATCACGGTAGTCCTTACCGGAAATTGCCCTTCCTGATGTTTGCATTATTTTACGATTTCTTTGACCTTTGCCTTCTTACCAACACGGCTTCTTAAATAGTTCAGCTTAGCGCGCCTTACTTTACCGCGTCTCACCACTTCGATTTTCTCTACATTGGGAGAATGCAGGGGCCATGTTTTCTCAACGCCCACACCGTTTGAAATCTTGCGGACAGTAAAGGTCTCGCGGTTGCTTCCGCCCTGTCTCTTTAAGACAATACCTTCAAATACCTGTACTCTCTCTCTGTTTCCCTCTTTGATTTTACCGTAAACCTTTACGGTATCGCCAACAGAAAAGGTATCCACTGTTTCCTTCATCTGTTCGGCTTCGATTTCTCTGATAATATCACTCATGACGAGCCTCCTTCATAAAATGGATGTTCTTAATACACTTGTGTAACAGAGGACCATCTCGTTTTCGCAACATGAAAAGTCTACCACATTAAGCACATAATTGCAAGAACTTTTTTTGCAGCAGCAATGTCAAATCAATATTGTCAGGTTGTTCATTCCAAAAGTGCGTTGGAATCTCACCTCCTTTGCCTGCTTGATAATCATTTCTATTCCAAGGCTGTCATCCATAAGCACTTCCCCGTTCCTCATTGCCTCTGCCTTTCTTCTTTGGTAATAGTCAATGGGATCAAATAAGTTTCCTGCACATCTCATATAAAGAATTATTTTCTCCTCTGTCATCATAATGCGGACATCCGCATATTGATTGCTCATATCCTCAAGACAATGCCCAAATATAATCAAAAGCATTTCCTCCACAGCAAGACTCATGGTCATCATAACCTTGGAAGACATCCCCTTTTTCTTACAGAAATCGAAAATTTTTGCGGAAGCTTTTGCCGCTTCCGAAGCCGTATTTTTCACGGAAAATGCTAGGTATTTATCATCCTCCTCACAGCGCCTGTCCAATAAGAGCATACCCTGCAAATAGGGATTTGTACAGCACTTTTTCTTTGCAGTACCCCACATGATAAGCAAGGTTACAAACTCGGCAATGGCAAAAGAAAGCCATAATAACTGCGGAACTTTGCAATGGGAAAAGGCCCATGCTATAGGTACAACAATGGCAAATCCCCTTAAAAAAGTATACCAATTTGCCATGGCAATTTTTTCTGTGGTGAAATAGTAAAAAATATAAATATGGTTCAGCAATCCCGGTAAAATGCTGAAAGAAAACAGAATCACTGCCAAGTCTGCAGAAGGAAGTTTTTCAACGCCCAGAACTGTCCCGATTTGTCTGGCAAAAAAGCAGAGAAACACCATAATCACAAGAATTCCTTTGATTCCTTTGTCCATGGCTTCCCTCATCACAGTCTTAATGCTGAAATTATCCATCTCCCCATAAAAAACGCCAATGAGCGGCGTAACCGTCTGTGCAATTCCCGATATCACTGCGCCGGAAAAATTGTTCACTAGTCCAATCACGGCAAACACTGTAAGCCCCTCCTCAGACAGCCCACGGAGAATAATATAATTCAGAGCAATGCTTTTAAAAATATTGCACAGATTATTCAGCGCCATGGAACTTCCCGTCATGATTGTCTCTATCGTACTTATCCACACATCTTCCATTTTTCCAAGGATCACCTCCGACTCACCACAAAATAAGACTAAAATTCCATAGACATCCCCAATCAAGGTACTTAACACATAAGCCAGAGCAATGCCCTTTATTCCCATATTCCATCTTCCCTGAAAAAGTGCGCATAGCATCAAATCTGCCATTAACATTACAAGAAACATATTAGTCCCCTGTCTGGGGCGTCCATCTGTTTTTAAAAATTGAAAGGGATAATACATAAACGAAAATGCCGTGCCTCCCCACAACAAAATTCTCCCGTACTCCCACACATAAGGCTCTAAACGCCCTGTTGCCCCCAGAGCCTTTACCAGCATGGGAAAACAGAGAATACCTGCTATTGTAAGCAGAGCCGAAAACGTAAGGGTCAGCACAAGTGCAAGACTGACATAGGAATTTGCCCTGTTAATATTACTTTTCCCGATACAGACAGAAGCATTGGATGCGGCGCCCACATTGATAAGGGCTCCCAATGTAGCAAATGCCAAGTATATGGGATTTGCCATATTTAAAGCTGCCAATGCATCCGCTCCAATATAATTTCCCACAATCATGCTATTTGCTGCTATAACCGTCGTAGTTCCCACAAGTGCTGCAACGGAAGGCAGTATATACTTTTTAACTGTTGCTTTGATAAAGGAATCATTGGCTGCAAAGCTTTCGGAACGTTCTATATTTTGTGTATTTTCTTTCATACTCATTTGTTCCTTCCCCCGATGCTTGTATCTTAATTATGGAATATTATAATCTATCAAAATACAATGCGGAACTAGTCATTCATCCGTACAAATGACCAACGACCAACGGAACATTTAAGCCCCTGCTATGAGGTAAAATTCCACATAACAGGGGCTTAATAATACAACAAAAATTAATGGGTGTCATTGAAGAAAATTCAATATCACATTNTATATTAGTCTTCTATTTATGATTAGCTTCCAATCTATGCTGCGCTTTGTGAATTACTAAATTGACTGAAATACCAAGTGCAGCATAAACAATCCAGAATAAGGCATACATTATCATGGGACGGCTTAAAACCGGATATGGCGCCGGTCCCTTCCCTCCGCTTAATACATTATAGGCAAGCGATAAAGGGATAAAAGTAAGCATCCATGTATTTATGCGCCAAAACATCATTCTTGCTCTGTTTTTTGTTTTCTGATTGGACATCGTCATCCCCGTTCCATATACCACACAGCCTGCTGCCATAAAAAACAACCCTAAAGCTGTTGCATCTGCTGTCTGTTTCTCATACCATATCGTGACAGCGATAATCAATCCTATAAAATTCCATGCCGTTCCCATAATAGCAAAAATAGCCGCATCAGGCTTTTCTTTTACCACTGCTGCTTGGTCAGCCACAGGCTCTATACCTTTTAACAGGTAATCTGTGGTGACTCCAAAATAATCGCTTAAAAGAATGATTTTTTCTATTTCCGGTAAACTTTGTCCGCTCTCCCACTTGGAAATTGCCTGTCTCGAAACCCCTATTTGGTCTGCCAATTCCTCCTGAGACATCCCTTTTGATTTTCGTATGTTGGATATTCTATCTGCCGTATTCATAATGACCNTCCTATCATTGATNTTGATGATATTATTATAGCANAATAANTGGTTGCNAAACCACCATCTGACGCTATCTTTTTNTCAACCAAAGGTTGCATTGGCGCCATTAGCCCCAAAATATGTATCTGATAAGTGGAAATCAACTTGTACCATCATGCAAATTAATCAGGCTGGATACTCCAAATGAGTTTCCAGCCTGTCAATTATCATAAATGTCATTTTTTAACGGCGCTGTCTATGCTTCCGACACAGCCTCTTTCATGCTCCGCACATATTCGTAAATCTGGGGGGCTGCATCCCTACCATGCTTTGCAATCAGCTTGACAATGGCACTGCCCACAATGGCACCATCAGAAAGTCCCGCCATCTTTTTTGCCTGCTCCGGAGTGCTGATGCCGAAACCGATGGCACAGGGAACCTGCGATACGGTTCGAATACTTTCCACTATAGCACCCAAGTCTGTCTTGATTTCACTTCGCACGCCTGTTACACCCATGGAGCTTACCACATAGATAAAGCCCTCTGCACTAGCGGCAATCTCCTGTATGCGGCTCTCGGAGGTTGGTGCAATCATAGAAATCAACGCCACATTATGGGCGGCTGCAGACACTGCTGCCTCTTCCTTTTCCTCATAAGGAAGGTCAGGAATGATAATGGCATCTATTCCTAGTTCTTCACATCTTTCAAAAAACCTGTCATACCCATAATGAAACACCGGATTTACATAAGTCATAAATGCAAGGGGAATTTGTGATTGTTCCCTTACCCTTCGCACAATTTCAAATGCGCCGTCCGTGGTCATGCCGCCCTTCAAGGCCCTGATACTTGCCTCTTGAATCACCACGCCCTCTGCGGTCGGGTCTGAAAAAGGAATGCCTATTTCTACCAAATCTGCTCCTGCTTTTTCCATTTCCAAAATAAATTTTACCGTACTGTCAGCATCCGGGTCTCCTGCCGTAAGAAAAGCGATAAACGCCTTTTTATTTGGTGTATCAAATACTTTGCTTAATTTGTTAGTCATGGATATCCACCCCCCTGTATCTTGCAATCGCTGCCACATCTTTGTCGCCTCTTCCGGATACGCATATGATAATGCTCTGGTCCGAACTGTAATTTTTCGCAATCTTCTTCGCCTGAGCAATGGCGTGGGCACTCTCGATTGCCGGAATGATGCCTTCCATTCTGGACAGATACTCAAAAGCTTCCACTGCTTCCTCATCTGTAATCGGCACATATTTTGCCCTGCCGATATCATGAAGATATGCATGCTCCGGTCCGATTCCGGGATAATCCAGACCTGCAGAAATGGAGTAAACTGGTGCAATCTGACCGTATTCATCCTGACAGAAATAGGATTTCATACCATGGAAGATACCAATGCTTCCTTTTGCTATGGTTGCTGCATGCAATTCAGTATCTACGCCTTTTCCCGCCGCTTCGCAGCCAATTAACTCCACATCCTTATCCTCAATAAAATGATAAAACATCCCCATGGAATTGCTGCCGCCGCCAACACAGGCAATCACGGCTGCGGGAAGCTTGCCTTCTGCTGCAAGTATCTGCTGTTTTGCCTCCCTGCTGATGACACTTTGGAAATCACGCACAATCATGGGAAAAGGATGGGGACCCATAACAGACCCCAGGCAGTAATGGGTGTCAGATACCCTGTTGCTCCACTCTCTCATGGCATCATTCACTGCATCCTTTAAGGTCTGGGTTCCTGTGGTCACTGCATTTACCTTTGCTCCCAGAAGCTCCATGCGATATACATTAAGCGCCTGTCTGTCCGTATCTTCCTTGCCCATGAATACCTCACATTCCATGTCAAGGAGCGCTGCTGCCGTAGCCGTAGCCACACCATGCTGTCCTGCGCCGGTTTCTGCAATCAGCCGGGTCTTTCCCATTTTCTTTGCCAAAAGCGCCTGACCCAGCACATTATTAATTTTGTGGGAGCCCGTATGATTCAAGTCCTCCCTCTTTAAATAAATCTTTGCTCCGCCTAAATCCTTTGTCATCTTCTCCGCATAATACAAGCGGGATGGTCTGCCTCCATATTCATTTAACAGCTTGGTCAGCTCCTCATTAAATTCGGGGTCTTCTTTATAATGCTCATAAGCCTCTTCTAGTTTAATCAACTCATTCATCAAAGTCTCAGAAATATACTGTCCTCCGTGAATTCCATAACGTCCTTTACTCATCCTATTAATCCTTTCTTATGAATGCTCCTTTTTAACATTTTCTTTTATTTCATTTCATCAGACAGGCTTCGTATTAACTGAACCGCCGCCTTTATCTTGTCAAAATCCTTCACCTTGTCTGTCTCCACGCCTGAACTGAAATCAAAGCCATAGGGCTGTAATTTTGCTGCTGCCGGAATATTTCCCTCTCTCAGTCCGCCGGCCAAAAAGAATTCTCTGTCAATGCCTTCTAGTAAGCTCCAATCAAAGGTCTTGCCAGAACCTGCACCGCTGTCAAACAACAGATAATCCGCTGCAGAATCCAGCCATGCCTCCACTTCAAAGCGATCATGCACCTTTACTCCCTTGATAACCGGCTTTCCCGTGACTGCTTTGACATACAGAATATCCTCCTCTGTTTCATCCCCATGAAGCTGTGCCATATCTATAACATTTTCCTGAAGGAATGAAATGACTTCCTCCATGGGTGCGTTTAAAAATACGCCAACCACCTGNATGCCTTCCTTTNAGTTTTNCCTCAGCGCCTTTNCCTGCTTTTTTGTTACATAGCGATGGCTTTTTTCATAAAAGACAAATCCAATATAGTCNGGCTGTACCTGATTTACATACTNNATATCTTCTGGGCGGAATAAACCGCANATTTTTATTTTAATATGGATACCTCCCCTCTTNACTTGNCATGANTTCCACTTTGCATTTTAGCAAATCTCTTGCTCCCTTCCTGCAAGCTCCTGCAACATATGTGCCTTGTCAGGACTTCGCATCAGAGTTTCCCCAATCAACACCCCATTGGTGCCGTTCTCTTCCAGCTTAATGATATCCTCTCTGGTCTTCATGCCACTCTCCGATACAAACAGGATGTCTGGCGGTACTAATTTCCGCAGTCTGGCGGAGTTGTTGATATCCACACAAAAATCTTTCAGATTGCGATTGTTTGCCCCGATAATTCGTGCTCCGGCAGCTTTTGCCATCTCTACCTCACTCTCATCATGGACCTCAACAAGGGCGGAAAGCCCCAATTCATTTGCTATACCTGCATATTCCTCCAATTGACTCTGGGACAGGATGGAGCAGATAAGCAAAATAGCATCCGCACCGATTACCTTTGCCTCATAAATCATATAGGAATCTACGGTAAAATCCTTTCGCAAAAGAGGAATTCCCACCTCCTTTTTGATGGCAGTCAGGTAATCATTATTTCCTTGGAAATAAAAGGGTTCTGTCAGCACCGATATGGCATCTGCCCCTGCCTTTTCATATTCCTTTGCAATCTCCACATAAGGAAAATGCTCTGCAATAACTCCCTTGGAGGGAGATGCTTTCTTGACTTCACAGATAAAGCTCATTCCCTCTTTTGCAAGAGCTTTCTCAAAGGGAAATCCCGTATGCAACTCACAGGCATAAGCCTGCGCCCTTATCTTCTCCAAGGATTTTTGAATCTTTTGCGCTTCTATCCGCTTTTGAGTTGCTGCTGCAATCTCATCCAAAATCATATGCG
>WFLX010104380.1_pt1 | contig 11681 bp, 10 predicted proteins | sample 4967041 | NCBI WGS metagenome assembly WFLX01 (sample SAMN12857096, study PRJNA449069) | gut metagenome | isolation source: stool from male and female vole | host: Microtus ochrogaster | place: USA:Florida | collected 2017 | reverse complement strand
TGTACGGCTTCCATGTCCGTTCCCTGCATACAGCCTTCTTTTTCTACGCAGGTGAACAGCAATTCAGAACAGTATTGCTCGGCTTCCTTTGCGCCGTCGATCAGCGGAATGTCCACCGTCTCCGTCCAGCCTTTGACGGCAATCTTGCCGTTGATTGCGTCCACGCTGATAATCACGCGCTGCTTGCCGATTGCCTTGTCCAATGCTTCCAAAAACGCCGTGTTCAGGATTGATTCGCCGGGCTTGGGCGCGGGATTCCATGCGGCGCTTCCCACAATGACTTTTTCCGCGCCGAGCGAAATGAGTTCGCGCGCCTTTTTTACGTCACGGATTCCGCCGCCCACGCGCACGTTTCCGCGCCGAAGCAAGTGCCTGAGCAGTGCCGTGTTCTTTGTATTTCCTTTTTCGTCCGTGTTGCGCAACGCCTGGTCAAGGTCGATGACCGCAACTTCACCGTAGCGGTCAAAGTCAGCAATCAGTTCGTCCGCGTCATCGCGCTGCAAAACCAAGTCTTTGCCGTTTTTCAGCTGGACGATATGACCGTCTTTTAAATCGATTGAAGCAATTACCATGCGTCAATTATAGCAGAATAAGCGGAAAAGAAAAAGACACGGCGCAAAAATCTACGGCGCAGGGGCGAATTGCCGCGCTGCGTCCTGCCGCTCCGCAATTTTTTCTTCAAACTGCTCGATGTTTTCGCATTTGAGCGCACGGGCTTTTTCCAGCGCATCGTCGCTCTTTTCGCTTTTTCCCGCAAAGGCGTAGGCGACGGCAAGGTTTGCCCAAATCACGGCGATGTTCGGTTCGAGCGCGGCGGCTTTTTCCAGCAGCGGGATTGCCTGCGCCGCGTCGTCTTGCCCAAGGTAAAGCGCGCCCAGACTGGCATAGGCTTCGCCTTTTTTTCCGTCAAGGGAAATCGCATTCCGATAGGCGGCGGCGGCTTTTTCGTCGTCCTTTACCAGATGATACAGCATGCCGAGCGAGACAAAGCCACGGTAATCCGCGCGGAGCGCAAGGGATGACTCCTGCGCGGCGATTGCCTTTTGGTATTCGCCCTGGTTCACGTACACGTTGGCAATGAACGCGTACAGCAGTTCCGGCGAATAATTGGTGTCTTCGTCCAATGCCTGCGTGAAAAACTGGAGCGCCGTGTCGTATTCGCCCGCTCCCAGTGCCTGCATTGCCTGACGGACGGTGTTGTCGCCCGCTTTTGCGCAGGAAATCACGCCCGCAGCCAAAAAAATCGTACAAAAAAAGCAAAAAATCGTCTGTTTTTTCATAATCTCTATCATTGCATTTTTTTCGTTTTTTTGTCAAATTTATATATAGAAGAGGTAAGAGAAATGCCAAGAAATCAGTTCCAGCGGATGGTGTTCGCGTTCATTACAGTGGTAGTGACCGTGCATGCCTTTGTCTTTTACAGCCTGTACGTGGTGAACGGAAACGCGCTCATGCAGGCAAATCAGACGGCGAGCGTCCTTGACGCGCTGCACAAACAGGGCGGCGTGTATATGTTCGGGAGCATGATGCCGATTTGGGCGGTCGTGCTTGTTGAGTTCGCGCTCGCTTATACACTGGAAGTGTGCATGGGAAGCCCCGTGTCGTTCCGTCTTGCGAGCCGAAAATTTGACCCGCGCAAGGACAACCCGGTCATTTTTGAGTCCGCAATCATCACGGCNACCGTCTGCCTGATGTGTCCTGCAATGAGTCTGCTCGCCGCGTTCTTGTACTATCCGTATTACGCGGGATTCAACGGGCTGACGTTGCTGGCAAACTGGCTCAAGCTGATGTGCTTTAACGTGCCGTTCGCGTTCTTTACGCAGATGTTCTTTATCCAGCCGTTCGTGCGCAAAGTGTTCCGCACCATGTTCGCCAAAGACATTGCCGCGCGAAAAACCGTGTCAAGTGAATTTTGAAAAAAAATACGCCGTATTTTAAAAATTTTACGGCGTGTTTTTAAAAAAGTACGGCGTATTTTTGGGAAAAATACGCCGTACTTTTTTTGTCCTGCGGCGCGGCGCAAACGGTCAATACTGCGCATTTTCCCGCGCACGGGCATTGACGATTGCGGATTTGTGATTTATTATAGAAAAAATATGTTCGCCGGGCATTTTTTGGTGTTCGGGCGGATGACAGATTTGGAGGAATCAGAGCATGGCAGAATTCAAAATGAAGGATTTTGACCTTACGGGAAAAGTCGCTTGGGTAACGGGCGCTTCTTACGGAATCGGTTTTGCGATTGCAAAGGCTTTTGCCGCGGCGGGCGCAAAAATCGTGTTCAATGACCGTGGGCAGGAACAACTGGAAAAAGGTCTTGCAAACTATAAAAACGCGGGCATAGACGCGCACGGCTATATCTGCGACGTTACCGATGAAGCGGTCGTGCAGGAAACCGTCAAGAAAATCGAAAAAGACGTTGGCGTGGTGGATATTCTCGTGAACAACGCGGGTATCATCAAGCGCATTCCGATGCTGGAGATGAAGGCGGAAGAATTCCGGCAGGTCATTGACGTGGACTTGAACGCTCCGTTCATCGTGTCAAAGGCGGTTCTGCCGGGAATGATCAAGAAAGGTCACGGAAAAATCATCAACATCTGTTCTATGATGTCTGAACTTGGCCGTGAGACGGTTTCTGCCTACGCGGCGGCAAAGGGCGGTCTCAAAATGCTGACGCGCAATATCTGTTCGGAATACGGCGGAGACAACATTCAGTGCAATGGCATTGGACCGGGATACATCGCCACGCCGCAGACCGCCCCGCTGCGCGAAAAACAGCCCGACGGCTCACGCCATCCGTTCGACCAGTTTATCTGCGCAAAGACGCCGGCAGGACGCTGGCTTGACCCCGAAGAACTGGCAGGACCGGCAGTGTTCCTGGCTTCTGACGCGTCAAACGCGGTGAACGGACACATCCTGTACGTTGACGGCGGTATCTTGGCTTACATCGGAAAACAGCCGTCGTAAGCATAACCCGTTACCGAAAGCCCACCCGATGTTGAGTGGGCTTTTTTATTGGGGGCAAACCATGAAGAAAATCATTGTTGCGCTGGCGGTGCTTTGCGCAATGACGGCAGGGTCGTGCCGAAAAAACAACGCGACCGCAAAAACTCCGACCGTGCCGAACATGACGGCGGCGCGGCTTTCTGTTCCCGCNTTCACGACGCAGGATTTGGACGGGAACACGGTGACAAACGCTCTTTTCGGCCGGGCGGACGTAACGGTACTGAACGTGTGGGGAACATTCTGCCCGCCGTGCATTGCCGAAATGCCCGAACTGGCCGCCTGGGCGGACGCAATGCCGGAGAATGTGCAAATCGTCGGGCTTATCAGCGACGTGCGGGCAAAGACTGACGCGGACGGCATTGCCGACGCGCGGAGCATTCTTTCTAACGCGCGCGCCAATTTTACCAACCTGATTGCGAACGCAGATTTTTCGTCGTTCCTGCAGGGCGTACAATTCGTGCCGACTACGTTTTTAGTTGACCGTGACGGCGTGATAATCGGCGAGCCGATTGTAGGCGCACAAGTCCCGCGCTACAAACAGGCGGTGGAGAACTACCTTGGAACGTGACGCATTGCGCGGCAAGACGATATTTCGGGCGGCACGTGCGCTCGTGCCGTTTTTGTTGCTCGCGCTTGCCGCCGTATTCGTGTGGGCAGGCATACAACGCGGCGAGTTGCGCCTCGTGCTGAACAAGGCAATCCGAATCTGCCTGGAATGCGTGGGGCTTGGCTGATGCGTACTATTACGAATCCTGTCCGCCGAAAAATAATTCAGATTGCCGCATTCGGGTTCTGCAATCCGCACGTGCGTAATTTTGCAGGCGGCAAACTGTACACTGGCTCGTGGAAGAATTTCTGCGCGCCCGGTCTGAACTGTTATTCCTGCCCGGCGGCGACGCTTTCCTGTCCTATCGGCGCGCTTCAGGCGGTCTCCGGATCGATCAAATTCGACTTCAGTTTTTATGTGGTCGGCATATTGCTTGCGTTCGGCGTGGTACTCGGTCGGGTCGTCTGCGGATTTTTGTGTCCGTTCGGGCTGGCGCAGGAACTGCTGCACAAAATCCCCTCGCCAAAAGCGCGGTTGCCCAGAGCGCTGCGGTTCGTCAAATATGCGATACTCGCGGTGTTCGTGCTGATTCTGCCCGTGGCTTCGGCAAACGGTGACCCGGCATTCTGCGAGTACGTCTGCCCCGCAGGAACGCTGGAAGGCGGCATTCCGATATTGCTGACACATNCGGAATTNCGCCCGATNATNGGCGGACTGTTCGCGCTCAAATGCTCGATTTTAGTCCTGACGCTCGTCGGATGCGTGTTCATCAGCCGATTTTTCTGCAAGCTTTTGTGTCCGCTCGGCGCAATTTACGGACTATGCAACAAAATCTCGCTGTACCGCCTGCGTGTGGACGGCGAAACATGCATACACTGCGGCAAATGCCACGCNCAATGCCCCATGGATGTCAACCCCGTGCTTCANCCGCAGTCCGCCGAATGCATCCGTTGCGGCAAATGCGNCCAGGNTTGCCCNNNAAACGCCATCCGGCTCGGCTTTTCGCTCCGTTAAATCGCCCNCNGGCGCGACGANTACGGCTCGTCGGGTTCGTCGGTTGAAATCACGCGGGTTTTTCGCTACACTAATCGTATGAAAACCTCTCAGTATTATATTTCTACCTTGCGCGAAGCTCCGGCAGAAGCGATTATCGCGAGCCATATCCTGATGCTCCGTGCGGGTTTGGTGCGCAAGCTGGCAAACGGTCTGTACGCATACCTGCCAATGGGCTTGCGCTCCCTGCATAAAGTTGAAGCCATTATCCGCGAAGAACTCGACCGTATCGGCGCGATGGAGATAAAGATTCCCGTTGTTCAGCCGGGCGAAATCTGGAAAGAAAGCGGCCGGTGGGAAACGATGGGGCAGCAAATGCTCAAGGCGAAGAACCGCGGCGAGCAAGATATGGTTGTCAGCCCGACGGCAGAAGAGGGCTACACCGCAATCGTGCGCGACGCGCTCACCAGTTACAAGCAGTTGCCCGTCAACCTGTACCAAATCAACACCAAATACCGCGACGAAATTCGCCCCCGCTACGGCGTAATGCGCGGACGCGAGTTCACGATGATGGACGCGTACACGATGCACACAAACGACGAATCCCTGGACGAATCGTACCGCGCGTATGAAAAGGCATATTTCCGCATCTTCAAACGGCTCGGACTGAACATTATTCCCGTCAAAGCGGACAGCGGCGCAATGGGCGGCAGCGGCAGCGAAGAATTTATGGTAGAAAGCCCGATCGGCGACGACACGCTTATTCTGTGCGACAAATGCGGTTACGCGGCAAACGCCGAAAAAGCCGCCTGCGCCCCCGATGAGGCAACCGACAGCGACGGCAATCCGCAGGTCAAAACCGACTTGCCCTATGAGGACGTGGCGACTCCGAACGTCTTTTCCATTGCCGACATGGAGCGGTTTTTCAGCGCGTCGTCCAAGACGTTCATCAAATCGCTCATCTACAAGGCAGAAAACTGCGCGCTCGACCTGAGCGCGGACGCGCACGGCAAGCAATTTAAACAGGTCAAAGATTCAAGCGGCAGTTACTATCCCGTCGCCTATTTCTGCGTGCTGATTCGCGCGGACTTGGACGTAAACGAGGCAAAATTGGCTTCCGCGCTCAAGGCAAGTGCCGTCGAACTGGCGGACGAAAAGGCTGTCTTGCAGTATGCGGGCGCACCCCACGGATTCGTCGGGCCGACTGCCGCCACCGTGCCGCTCGTCGCCGATTATTCCGTCATCGCCACGCAGGAAGACGGCTCGTTCGCCGCGCAAATGCACGACGCAATCACGGGAAGCGGCAAAGAAGGCTACCATATCAAGCATGTTGAGCCGTTGCGCGACTTTACGCCGTTCCTGAATGCGGACATCCGCATGGTCAAGGCGGGCGACCGTTGCCCAGTCTGCGGCAATCCGTTCCACACGACCAAAGGCAACGAACTGGGACATATCTTCAAGCTTGGGCAGAAATACACCAAGTCGATGAAAGTCACCTACCTCGACGAAAACGGCAAGGCGGCAACGCCGACTATGGGCTGCTACGGAATCGGCGTGGACCGGACGCTTGCTTCGATTATCGAAAACCATAACGACGACAAGGGCATCATCTGGACGATGAGTACCGCGCCGTTCCAGGTCTGCATTGTGCCGATAAAGTACGAGGGGCAGATGAAAACCGTCGCCGACCGGCTGTACGACGAGTTGACTCGCGCCGGTATTGACGTGCTGCTTGACGACCGCAACGAACGCCCCGGCGTGAAATTCGCCGACATGGAGCTGATCGGCATTCCGCTGCGCATTACCGTGGGCGAAAAAACGCTCCCCAACGTGGAATGCAAGCCGCGCGACGCTGCGGAAGCAGAAATCATCCCCGCAGAACAGGCAGCGGAAAAAGCCATCCAGTTCGTGCGCGACGCGCTTGTGGCACTGAACGCGGAGTAATCAGAAATACCGTGCCGACAGCGCGTCGGCAAGCACTTCGGCACGGCGAATCGTCTGGATAATCAGCGGAATGAACAGCGGGAACAGGATTCGTATCTTCGCAAAAAATCCTTTCGCGCTGCCCAGTCCTCCGCGCTCAAGCTGTGTCTTGACAATCGCCGACGCTTCGTCTATCAGAATGGGAATAAAGCGGAACATAATTTCCACCACCACCACGAGCGGACGCACGGGAATATGCAGCGCGGCAAGCGGACGGACGAGCGTCGAAAATCCCTCCAAAATTTCTTTTTCACCCGTGGAATACACGAACACCTGCACTGCCGACAGCGCACCGAACACGCGGACAAGCGTAAAAACGCACAGCCATATCTTAAACGGCGTGACCATAAACCATTTCCACTCGGTAAAATGCGGCTCGCCGTCACGCGCGGGAATAAAAATCATCTGAATGGCGCAGTACAATAGCATCCAGGGCAGGATTTTGGCAAACGACGTAAAGAGCCGACGGACGGGATACTTTGCGAGTACGGCATACGCCACGGAAGCAAGCACCACGCCTGCCGCAAATATCGTATGGCGCACGCACAGCGCGCCCACAAACAACGCCAAAAACACGACATATTTCCACGCCGGGCGCAGTTTCTGGACGATGCCACGGGCATGTACGCCAGCCGTGCCGAACCGGGCAGCCTTGCGCAACGTGGCAAGGATTGGCGCACCTGCGAGCGGCGGCATTTCTTTGAGCGGCAACGAATCTGCCAGCGGCTGCCCCGCAGAATCGGAGACAATCGCGCCGTTTTCCATGTGGATAGCACGATCGGCAAACGCCGCCTCGTCCATGCGGTGCGTGCTGAACACCACCGTCTTGCCGTCCTGTGTCAAGGCGCGCAACATCTGCATCACGCGGTGGCGGCTCACGGGGTCAAGTCCTGCCGTCGGCTCATCAAACAAAAGCACGTCGCCGTCCATCGCGATGATATCGGCGAGGGCGAGCTTGCGCTTTTCGCCGCCGCTCAGCCACTGGGTCGCCCGGTCGGCAAACGCCTCAAACGGCAGACCGACCGTTTCCATTGCCGTGTGCACCCGCGCTTTCAGTTCCTTGCCATGGATGCCCTGATTCTTCGGACCGAACGCCACGTCATCGGCAGCATACGGCTCGAACAGTGCCGCCTGACTGTCTTGCAGCGCGAGCGACGGATATGAATCCGCGTACACCGCGCCCCCGTGGGCGAGCAAGCCTGCCGCCACTTCAAGCAGCGTGGATTTTCCTGCGCCGCTCACGCCGGTAATCGCGGTCAAGCTTCCCTGGAAAATATCCGCCGAAAAATGCTCCAGCACCGTGCGGTCGTCATACGAAAAACTGACATCGCGGAACGCAAGCGCGACTTCCGCATGGGAAAAATCCTGCGCCGACCGTTCCTTTGTGGCAAGCGGGCTGCCGAACAATCCGTCCGTCAACGCCGTATCCGCCGCAAACGCCTCGCGCGTTCCGTCAAATACGACCGCCCCTTCCCGGAGGACGATAATATGCCGCGCCCGCATCGCCTCGCCGTAATCGTGCGTGATGTGCAAAATCGTCTGCCCGCGCCGATTGCACGCGTCCAGAAATTCCATAACGTCCGCGCGGGATTCCGGATCGAGCATGGATGTCGCCTCGTCAAGCACGAGCAAGTCGGGACACAGGGCAAGAATGCCGCTCATCGCCAGTTTCTGCATCTGCCCAAGCGAAAGCGCATTGGTACGGTCGTCCGCACGGTCAAGCAAGCCGGAGACTGACAGGCTTTCTATGACGCGCTGCTCCACTTCCGCGTCCGAAAGCCCCAAATTTTCCGGGCCGAACGCCGTGTCACGCGAGACAATGCCCGACACAATCTGATCTTTCGGATTCTGGAACACGATTCCCGCGCGCACGCCGTCCGCCAGCCGCACGATTCCTTTCTGCGCCGACAAAAATCCCGTGATAATCCGCGCGAGCGTACTTTTTCCCGAACCGTTCGTGCCAAGAATGACCGCGTATTCGCCCGGCTGCACGGAAAACGACACGTCACGCAACACGTGCCTCGGCGATTCCGGGTAAGAGAACGAAATATTTTCGACAGAAAGCAACGACATTATCCCCATACTACCGAAAAACACGCTGCGTTACAACAAACACAACTGCGCGTCACGCAGGCTCACCTGCTTTGCCTCGTGCAGTTCGTCGCCATCACGTGCGCCGCCAATCAAAAACGACGACTGCGGATCATGGAGAGCGGCATGCTTGCGGATGAGCGCGGCATCGTCGTTGGCGTAGCAATAACGGCATCCATGCGGGCAACTGTTGTACGCGCCGATGTCATGCGTGGCAATACACCCACAATGCCGCCGCAGATGCTGAGCGGGAAGCGACGCGACCAGCGAAAATCCCGCCGCTCGCTCAATGACCGCGCGAGAGACACACGCCCCCGCCGCCACGCCGAATGCGCTCAAATCGACCTGTTCCGCGCACGTCTCCAGGCAAATACCCGTCTGCGCACCGACCCGCGAGAACGCCTGCGCCAAAAACTGCTGNTCGGCAAGGCGCACTTCCTGCACACCGGGAAAATTCCGCTTTGTCTTCTCATATAAATCAATAAAACTGATAATGCACCGCCCGGTCGCCGGGCGCAACTGTTCTGCCATCTGCCGAAAACTGCGGATATGCGCGGAGACGGAATACGTTTCGTCCACAAAAATCGGGTCGTACCGCCAGCATACGTTGGGCTTGCCAATCGCCGCGCCCAGGGCAAGCATCGCGTCCACCACCGCCGATTTGGGGGGAACGTTCGGTTCGACCTCCGCTCCGTAAGGGGTAAGCGTCACGAAGACATACAGGGCAAAGCCACGCTCGCGCAGTTCAGGCACGTGCGGAAGCAGGGGAGCGGGGTTTTTCGTGCAGAACACCAGGCAATCCACCACGTCCGGGGACAGGCGATAGCGCGTTACCTGACGGGCATAGTACGGATTACGCACGTCCACAAAGCCCGCACGAACGCGGTTCATAAACCAGTCGGCATAGAACGCGGGAATGTCGGTGCGCCCGCTGACAAAAAGGAGCATATCAATAGTGCGGCGGACGGCGGGCAGGAATGTCGATGTTCTGCGCCAGTTCCTCATAGCGGCCGGCAAGCATCTTGTTCTCCTCGCGCAGAACCGCAATCTGCTTTGCGTTCGCCACGGCTTCCTGCTGCAACTGCGCCACAAAATCTTCAAGGTACGCCAGTTTTGTCTCCAGCGCGATAAAGCGATCTTCGGTTTCCATGCGGGTATTATAGCGTTTTTGCGCGGAACATGATACACTGGCAAAAAGGAAAAGCCATGATACAGGGAAAGACAGTTGTCCTCGGCGTGAGCGGAAGCATCGCCGCCNACAAGATTGCNNGACTTGCCCGCGCGTTGGTACGCGAAGGCGCAAACGTTCAGGTGATTATGACCAGAAACGCCGTGCATTTCATCAATCCGATTACGTTCGAGACGCTCACGGGCAACAAATGCCTCATAGACACGTTCGACCGCAACTTTGAGTACAGCGTGGAGCATGTCGCGCTTGCCAAACGGGCGGACGTGTTCATGCTCGCGCCCGCCACCGCAAACGTCATCGCCAAAGCGGCGCACGGACTTGCCGACGATATGCTCACCACCACGCTGCTCGCCTGCCGCTGCCCCAAACTGATTGCCCCCGCCATGAACACGGCGATGCTCGAAAACCCCGCCACGCAAGAAAACCTTGCCACCTGCCGCCGCCACGGCATGACCGTCATTGAACCTGCCACGGGCAGACTGGCAAACGGCGACACCGGCGCAGGAAAGATGCCCGAAGCGGAAACCTTGTTCGANTGGATCGACTTTACGATCGGGCATAAGAAAGACCTTGCGGGCAAAAAAATCCTCGTCACGGCAGGTCCCACGCGCGAATCGCTCGACCCCGTGCGCTACCTGACCAACCATTCAAGCGGCAAAATGGGCTTTGCGCTCGCAAAAATTGCCGCCGCCCGCGGCGCGGACGTAACGCTCGTCAGCGGACCGGTCACGCTGCCAACCCCGCTCGGCGTGCGCCGCAGAGACGTGACCAGCGCGCGAGAGATGTTCGCGGCGGTAACGGAACAGAGCGCGGCGCAGGACATCATCATCATGGCGGCGGCGGTGGCAGACTACCGCCCGGTCTCCTACAGTACGCAGAAAATCAAAAAATCGGACGGCGCGCCAAACCTCACGCTGGAACGCACGGACGACATCCTCGCCTGGCTCGGCGAACACAAAAAACCGGGGCAGTTCCTGTGCGGATTCTGCATGGAGACGCAGAACCTCGTGTCGAGCGCGCGCGAAAAACTCGACCGCAAACACGCCGACCTCATCTGCGCCAACAGCCTGACCCAAGTGGGCGCGGGATTCGGCGGCGACACCAACATCATCACGCTCGTCACCCAAAACGGCGACCGCCCGCTGCCCCTGCAAAGCAAGGAATCCGCCGCACAGGCGATTCTGGACGAAATCTGCGCCGCACTTTGACAACGCCCCGCCGTTCTGCTATCATACAGGCATGACGCAGACGGCGCACACAGACTTCCGAATCTTTACCCCCCCCCGTTCATAGTTTTTNCCNCCACCGTCGGCGCACAAACCCGCTNACCCGTCCTCCCGCACGACAGACATTTTTCCCCCACGCAACGCCCTGCAACGCACNACCAGTGCNCTTCTTTTTCCCCAAACTATCCGCCGNCACAAGCGCACCCCCGCACAGAACACAATCCCGTAACCAAAANGCCCTGCCCGCAACGAGCGCAAAGGCATCCACCACGCAGAATACATTGCCCGCAAGCGACAACCGCGAATTTGGCGCGGCAAATTCGTCGCCAGCGACTGACAAAGCACTGGAGCGAGCGAAAATTGTCGCAGTGCTACGCACTGCTTACCGAGTTTTATCTTGCTCGCATCGCTCGTTGCACAAAACCGCTGGAACGGGTGGAGATTTGTTCCCCGCGACCGACAAGACGCTGGAACGGATGGGGATTTGTTCCACACGAACGACAACACGCCAAAACAGACGGGAATTCGTTCCCCGTAACCGACAGAACACTGGAACTTACGGAAATTCGTTGCCCGCAAGCGACAGGACGCTGGAGCGAGCGGAAATTTGTTCCCCGCAACCGACAGGACGCTGGAACGGATGGAAATT
>WFLX010098921.1_pt1 | contig 11683 bp, 13 predicted proteins | sample 4967041 | NCBI WGS metagenome assembly WFLX01 (sample SAMN12857096, study PRJNA449069) | gut metagenome | isolation source: stool from male and female vole | host: Microtus ochrogaster | place: USA:Florida | collected 2017 | reverse complement strand
ATCGTCAATGCCGCCAACAGCGGCATGACGGGGTGTTATGTTCCCTGCCATGGCTGCATTGACAACTGTATTCACACTTATGCCGGAGTGCAGCTTCGGCTTGAATGCGCAAGGCTGATGATGGAGCAGGGGCATGAAGAAGAAACAGGCAAAGCAAAAATCACTTCTGCCTACAACCTGCCCTGCAAATATGTGATTCACACGGTTGGTCCAATTATTTCCGGCGGAGTGACAAAAGCGGATAAAGAACTTCTTGCTTCCTGCTATCGCTCCTGTCTGGAGCTTGCCGAGCAAAACGGAGTAAAAAGTATTGCATTTTGCTGCATTTCAACAGGAGAGTTTCACTTTCCAAATGATAAGGCGGCTGAAATTGCAGTACAGACTGTGAAAAAGTATAAAGAGCAGACTTGTAGTAATATGGAGGTGATTTTCAATGTTTTCAAAGATGTCGACTACAAAATCTACCAGGACTTACTTGGAAGGAATTAAAAGGCTGAAAGAGGCGCTGGCCGCTGCCGATGCTGTTGTGATTGGGGCAGGTGCGGGGCTTTCTACTGCGGCAGGGTTTACCTATTCGGGTGAACGCTTCCGCAGACATTTTGCAGATTTTGAAGATAAGTACGGTTTTCATGATATGTATTCAGGTGGGTTCTGCCATTATGACACGCCGGAAGAACATTGGGCGTATTGGAGCCGTTTTATTACGGTTAACCGTTATATGGACGCACCGAAGCCCATTTATGAGGAACTATTTGAAATTGTCAAAAATAAAGATTATTTTGTGATTACTACGAATGTGGACCATTGCTTTCAAAAAGCAGGTTTCGATAAGATGAGGCTGTTTTACACGCAGGGTGACTATGGTCTATTTCAATGCAGTGTACCGTGTTGTCAGGAAACCTTTGAAAATGAGGATACGATTCGGCAGATGATGGAGAGGCAAAAGGGTATGCGTATTCCATCCGAGCTGCTGCCTGTCTGTCCTCATTGCGGTAAGCCTATGACAATGAATCTGCGCTCCGATAATCGTTTTGTGGAGGATGCGGGCTGGCATATGGCGGCGGAGCGGTATGAGAATTTTTTGCGCACAAGAAAAAATTCATATGTGCTGTTTTTGGAGTTGGGTGTGGGTTATAATACCCCATCTATTATCAAGTACCCGTTTTGGCAAATGACAATTACAAATCCTAGAGCCACATATGCCTGTATCAATTATGGGGAGGCAGTTTGCCCAAAGGAAATTGAACAGCGGTCAATTTGCATTGACAGTGATATTGGAAAGGTATTGGAAGATTTGCGGTGAGGCTATGGTGCATAGTATAGCTATGCACCATATATGAAATCCATGGAATTGTTTGTNCTTTTGTGGTAAGATGATAGCGTTGGAGANNTNGACAAATTTCAATTTACAAGAGGAACGAATGAGCAGAAAAAAAGCACTTGCCCTTTATTTGTTAGGCTCTCTAGGGCAAATATGGATGATTTGTATTGTAGTTTTTATCTTAAGAAATCATGGAATGGGTGTGGATTTCACAACGCCTATTGGAGTAATTGCTATTGGAATCGGTGGAATTTCCTCTGCATTATGGGGAATTATTATTGCGGTTAAATACAAGAAGTATCGTTTGAAGAATATATTAAAAGATTTTTTTAATATACAGCAAGAATACTCTAATTACTTATTTGTACTTATATTCTTGNNTTTAGATTTTTGCTGTGTGCTATTTGGCGGCAAACTTCAGNTAANCGCATGGTATATTNCTGCTTGGTTATTTTNGAAGGCAATTCTATTCGGTGGCATNGNGGAAATTGGCTGGAGATATACATTCCAACCCATTTTAGAAGAGCGATTCAGCTATATTACATCAACTATAGTAACCTTTTTTGCGTGGGGAGTGTGGCATTTTTCATATTTCTATATTGAAGGTACATTATCACAGGTACAGGTAATTGATTTTGCAGTGGGACTATTGGTTAATTGCTTCATCCTGTCAGCATTATACGCAAAAACAAACAGTTTATGGATATGTGTAATGACACATTCGCTGATTAATGTATTTTCGCAACTAGCAACAGGTGGTAATCCATATGTGATGCTTATTTGCAGAATCGTTATTATAGTAATAGCTGTTATTCTCTCAAATCAGGAACGGCGGAAAGTAAAAAGAAGACAATATGCGTCAGAGATTTAATGAATTTTTCTAAAATGAACTCAAAAGTTTACATTTAGCAATCAACAGGAGAAAAGTTAATATATTTTAAAACGAAGGATTTGTAAATGGAAAAATTAACTTTAGAAACAAAAGAAATAATGAATGAACGCTTTGGCAAAGATAATATAATTGCTATAGCAACTGTAAAGGACGGAGAGCCGTATGTTCGCAATGTTAATGGGTTTTATGAGAATGGGGCATTTTATATAATTACACATGCTCGTTCCAATAAAATGAAACAAATTGAAGAAAATACTTGTATTCTTTGTATCCAGCTTACAGACGGTATTTTATTTTCGCATGGAACAAGATACAATATAGATTTTTTAGATAATTGATTAGATAATTCTGGTTTCTGAACCCGTAGAGATAGACGGGCAGAAAATTCAACGACTCACTATCCATTACATGTTCATAGGGGCATTGGAACCCCTTGAATAATGGATATTTTCTAAGTCACCTATATCCACTATCCAATAGCAGTGAGAAAGAAATCTAAAATTTAAGAAAAAAGATGTACGGATGATGCAAAAAGTATGCAGTCATGCTTTATGATAAGTCTATAAAGAGTTAATGGGATACATCATGGGTGCAGGAGACAAAGGAAAAATGAAAAAAGCAAAACAACAAAAAAGAAACTGTGTGTATGGAATTTTATTGGCGGCAGCAGTCTGCATGGCATCCGGCTGTGGAAATAACAGTAAGGATGATGAAAATGTAACATATGAAAACAGCACAGAAGCCGAAGATGGCGTAGAAACCAAAAACAGCACAGAAACAGAGAACAATAGGGAAACAGAAAACAGTACAGAAACAGAAAACGGCACGGAAACAGAAAATAGCACAGGAGCAGATGATAACAAGGTCACCGACATCCCAGAGGATTCCAAAGAGGAGAAAAAGGATATAATAGGAGATCTCGTATATGAAAATCTTCAGCAATTGTTTGATGGTATAACGGATGATATGCTAAATGCTTGTGAGGGTTATCCTTCATTTGAAACCTATTGGAATGCCCCTTTAATTCACTTAAATCAATTTAAAAATGTGCGGCTATATGGACTTCGTGTAGATGAAGAGACGGCAATGCTCCTTGATGTAGGGGGAGAAAAAGTATTTATAGAAACTCCTTTTAATAACATTTATCAACAACTGCCCGGCTTAAATGTATGCGATATTGACAATGATGGAATGGATGAAATCATTATTCATCTGAGAACAATTACTGGTTGTATACGCAGATATGCCCTGCTGGTATGTGATTATGAAGAAAAGTGGAATATTTATACATATGATGATTATTTACAGGACATTGAAGCTGCCATCAAGTATAGATACGATGAGAAAAGCAAGGTAATTACTTTTTTGGATAATGAGGGAAATGTTTTGTGGGAAGGAAAACTGCCGGAATGGATTAATGAGTATCCGTACAAGGGAGTTAACTTTGAAGATGACATGGGCTTTAATGCGGAAACATTCCAAATGGATGTTGTACCACTGATAGAATTGAAAGATTCGTTGCCATCTAATCCCATAAAGATAATCTTTAATCTTAGTTTTGAGAATGGAGAGTTTAAGATAGTAAGTTATGATATTCAACCTAATGAATTATACCGTGGATAGTGTTGAAGAACTCATTTTAACGACTTATGAGAGCGGGCAGGAAATGGGGAAAAAGAATTAAAAAGGAGAAAGCAGCATGGAAAAACTTATCATCATGATGTGCCTTGAAGTATTATTGGAGTGCGTGAATAGGAATGGTTTTGGGAAAAGTCCCTCAGAGGCTTTTGATTTACTCTTAGCAGGAATAAAAGCGGATACTCCCCAATATCACTATGTGATGGAAGGCTGTGAAGAGGCAGATTATGGTTATTATGATGTGAACAATGATGGAACGGATGAGCTGATAATCTCAACTGTCAGAGGAATAACTATTTTTATGTATCAGGATGGAAGAACGAAAAAAATCCACGACTCCCCTTATTCTGTATTATTGGAAAACGGGAAAGTATGGTATCACAGACCTGGTGCAGCCCCCTTACATGACAACTATCAAGTATATGCTCTGGAAGGGACGGAATATCAGAATATTTGTACTTTTGCAAGATATGATGATAACATGGATGGCAAGTATGACGAAAACGACCTATACCTTTATAGTGTTTGTGGCGATGGTGGAATTCTTGATTATGAGGAAACAGAAATTTCGAAAGAGCAGTGGGATGAATTGACTCAGCCGTATTTTAGTTACAAAAAAGCAGTACTGCATGATACCGGAACGATTAAGAAACAAAAGGAGGATAATAGTGCAGTGGAGCTGGTATTCAAAAATGATGTAACCAATGAGGAATTGGAGACTATATATCTTTATAGAGGACAAGAAGAGTTGATATTGCAATCAAGGGATTTGAATCGGAGGAAAGGCTAAGAACAGCCCTGTCGGCTCAATGCATTTTGTGATACAATGTGATTGAACTGATGGGGCTGTCTTTTTGATAAGTGTTTGCAAAAGCGGAGAGCATGGGATTCGAACCCACGGTGCCTTGCGGCACACGGCTTTTCGAGAGCCGCACCTTAAACCACTCGGACAACTCTCCGTAGTTCTGACCTTATCTATTTTAAAGGAAAAAGCGAGTAATTGCAACTACCAATTTATTTTGAAAGAAAGGTTCGCTATTATTGTTTGGATTGTCAGGAATGGGAATTTCTGCAGCTAGAATAAAGAAATATTGAAGTGACAAGGAGATATATCAGATGAAGAAATCAAAGAAAATATTATTAGTGTTTCTTGCAATTGTAATCCTATTATTTCTTATATATCTTTTCGTGCCATATATTAGGGTTAATAATTTGACTAAAAAATATGGTTCAGAATTTGAAGAGTTGTACAGTGAAAATGGGTTTTATAGTGGTATAGAATATTTGAAAGTATTTCAATACCGAGATGAAAAGGTTAATATTTATGGTCTGGACAATGACAGGCTGAAAAAAGAATTGAGTAATCTTGGCAATGATTATGCCGTTGTGCTCTATATTGAAGAGAACCATAGTTCAGCATCGCTATTCATTTTTTACGATGAAAATGGTCAATGGAAACTATTAGAATGGGATACGATTTGGTCGCATGGAGGAACGGCTGATGGGTTTATGTGGCCTTATTATTTTTGAGCAAGGATTATTACTAGTAAAGCGGACCAAAGAAGGGGATGTGAAATGGAAAACTTATTTTATTATGTAACAAATTATTCATTACAGTTATGTTTAGAGTACATGAAACATGATTTAGGAGAAGAAACTAGAGGCGAGGGAAACGAATGAAGAAGGTAAAAATCATTAAAGAGATTATTGGAAAAAGAATAGAACCCTATGGTTTCAAGTATTTTAAAACAGAGAATCTGGAATGGATATTTATAAGAGAGGTAGAAGGGTTCAAAAGATATTATGACCCGGATGAACAAGTGGTAAAGCAATATCTTGAAATTCTAGAAAGTCGTTATGAAAAAACATTGACTGTTCGTATTTACACTGATGTTTCCAGAAGACACAGGGATGATGAAGAGGAAGAGATGAGACGGGCTGGTATAGGGAGCTGGTTTGCCTATACCGATGAGGATAGTTTTAGGAAAATTCTGAATCAGATGGCTGATATCATTGAAAAACATGGATTAGATTGGCTTGCAAAAATCAGTCAGGAAGAAGAAATTATAGTGACCAAAGCAATGAACGAGAAATTGTTTTCACAGCATAAAGTGCTTGACAGAGAATTTATTGAGAAATTTCGTGTGAAAGCAGCGGCGCAATGCGAGGAAGACATAGATGAATGGTATCGCCTTATAAATGGAATTATAGAGGACATTGCAGGACGGCCCTATGAGGATGCTAAAGAAATGCTTGTGAAGATAGCTGCATTTATTGGAGAGAGAGCCTATGATGTGGGTTTTCAAAAGTGGGAATTCGTTAATAAAAGTGTAAGTGTAAGAAGAAATAATTTGGCTGCACCCCCTTGGTTGACACTGCCTTTGCCGCTAAATTCCGTGGTGAGCAGCTGGAATGAAAAATATGAACAATGTGAAGAGGACCCCAATCTGGTTGAGCTTTGCTTTAATGCAATAAAGAAAATGTTTTTATACCAAAAGAAAAGGCAGAGGCCGATGAACAAGAAACTGTTTTCAAAGCATAAAGATATGAAATGCTAATAAAGAGGAAAAGTGGAAACAAAAGTGCTTTTATATGAGTTAGTAGAAATTCGATATGCTGTTTTTAAATACATAAGTAGGTAAAAGTTAGGAGAATTTTAAATGGACCAAAGTACAATTTACAGAACTCTAGCGCTGTGTCTCATATTGGCACTCGTGGCAGGAATAGGAGTATATTATTACTGCAAAACTCATGCGAACGAACCTAAAAAAGCATTAAATGCAAGGAAAGTAATAACAGTTATAGCAGCTTTTTTCACTGTGGTAATTGTATTATTTATGATAGTAAATTGGATTCCGGAAAAATTCGCAATAAAAGGGGATGACTTTAAAAACTATGAGCCTTACATATTGGTTCAAGAGGTACATTATACAGGGACCGGCTGGGCACAGGTAGGTAATGAAGAGGGCTATTTTTTACCCGATGCATATGTTGATATAAATTTAATAAACGGAACTATATTGCCGCAGATGTATATGTATAATGAAGATTATGCAAATACATTTCTATGTAAAATAGAATACAAAGGAAAAATGAAACATCATGCTTTTGAGAATGAAATTGATTCTTATTATATAGTTGAATGGTATCCAATATATCCGGTATTAAGAGATACCATATTACCTAATTGGATGTACCCGAAAGGTTTTATGACAAAGCAGGAGATTGGGAAAACACCTTAGCATAAGCTTTGGACCTCTTTTTTCTTGTTTACTAATATAAAGTATGATAAGATTTGCTTAAGTAAAAAATGTTTTCTCATTGAAGGTATTTTATGAGTCAGAATATGTTCAAAAATTGAGGAGTATTCACTAAACAATGACAGAAAAGACAGCAATTATTTTTATTGGCATTTAAGCCAGCGGCAAATCGACCTTTTACTGGGAACAATTTGAAGACTATGTCCACATCAATTTGGACACCTTGCATACAAGAAATAAGGAGAAGCTCCTGTTACAGGAATGTGTGGAAAGAGGATGCTCCTTTGTGGTGGATAATACAAATCCGACGAGGGAGGACAGAGAGAAGTACATCCATGCCGCAAGAGATCATGGGTATCGCGTCCAAGGCTATTACTTTCAGTCCTCCGTTTCCGATTGTATTGCAANAAATCAAAATAGGGANGGGAAGGCGAAGGTACNGGATCAGNCCGTGGNAGCTACGCATNGTAAACTANANCTNCCGGAATACGGGGAANGGTTTGACGAGCTGTTCTATGTCCGTATGGAAGACGGGAGTTTTACTGTAGATGAGTGGAAGGAAATAGATGAATAGGGGAGAAGAGAATGAAATTTGACAATTTTGATAAAGAAATGCGTATTTACGAGGAATCGCTGGACCAATATATTCTGCCAGATCTGTATATCGCGGTACGATTGGATGGAAGGTCTTTTACCAGACTGACAAAAGAGATCTGCAAATTTGAGGCGCCATTTGATATGAAGTTTAGAGATATGATGGTAGAAACGGTGAAATCTCTGATGAATGTGGGATTCCGCATAGTTTATGGCTACACCGAAAGCGATGAGATCTCTCTTTTGTTTCATCCCGAAGACCGTACATTTGGCAGGAAAGTCCGTAAGATCAATACGACTCTGGCAGGAGAAGCGAGTGCGGCGTTTTCGCTGGCATTAGGGCAGGCGGCGACATTTGACTGCCGCGTGGTGCCGCTGCCTGGTAAGGACAGGGTCGCGGACTACTTTGTGTGGCGGCAGGAGGACTCGCATCGGAATTCCTTAAACGCACACTGTTATTGGGCTCTCCGCAGAGAGGGTAAAAGCCAGAATGAGGCCACCATGGAATTGGAAGGGAAGAGTGTGGCGTACAAAAATGAATTGCTGTTTCAGAAAGGCATAAATTATAACGATCTTCCGTCATGGCAGAAGAGAGGGATTGGCGTTTATTTTGCGGATGTTCAGAAAGAGGGCTTCAATCCTGTGAAACAGGAAAAAGTCATGGCGCAGAGGAGAGAGCTGTTTGTGGACTATGAGATTCCGCTGGGTGATGATTACAGGGAATTCGTACTGCGGTTTCTCGATGAGGATTAGAACGGAAAGCGGAGGCAGCAGTTCGGCCAAGATTAAAAACAGGATGATAGGAGAGAGGTGGTGTTTTTCTAGTTGTATCAAAACATATTTTAGGCTATAATAGATTCAAGGTGTTATAATAACGGGCTGTCTGAAAGGCGGCGGAATGGAGGAGCAGATGAAGAGAATCGGTATGTTGACCAGTGGAGGAGATTGTCAGGCATTGAATGCTGCCATGAGAGGCGTGGTAAAGACCATGGATAACTCAAAAGAGACCGTGGAGATTTATGGTTTCCTCGATGGCTACAAGGGATTGATTTATGGAANCTTCCAGATGCTTACGGGCAGGGATTTTTCTGGTATTCTGACAAAGGGCGGAACCATTTTAGGCACCTCCAGAACTCCGTTTAAGACAATTAAGGATCCCGATGAAAACGGTTTGGATAAAGTGGAGGCAATGAAGCAGAACTATTATAAGCTGAAGTTGGACTGCCTTGTCATTTTAGGCGGTAACGGAACCCACAAGACAGCAAACCTTTTGAGAGAAGAGGGACTTAACATAGTGACCCTGCCAAAGACCATTGACAATGACCTTTGGGGTACGGATATGACTTTTGGTTTCCAGAGCGCGGTGGATATCGCCACCAATGCCATTGACTGCATCCATACCACGGCTGCTTCCCATGGGCGTGTGTTCATTGTGGAGGTTATGGGACATAAGGTTGGATGGCTGACATTAAATGCCGGCATAGCAGGCGGAGCAGATATCATCCTGATACCTGAGATTCCTTATGACATTGACAAAGTAGTGGAAAAGATTGAGGAACGCAATAAGAGAGGAAGCTGCTTTACCATTATGGCAGTGGCGGAGGGCGCCATCTCGAAAGAGGATGCAAAGCTTTCCAAGAAGGAATATAAGGAAAAATTGAAGAAAACGCCTTACCCTTCTGTTTCCTATGAAGTGGCGGATGCCATTCAGAAAAAGACAGGAAGGGAAGTGCGTGTCACTGTTCCGGGACATATGCAGAGAGGCGGAAGCCCTTGCCCTTACGACAGAGTATTTGCAAGCCGTCTGGGTTCTGAGGCAGGCAGGATGATTTTGGATAATCAGTATGGTTTTATGGTAGGATACAAAAATCGTGAGATTGTAAAAGTGCCTTTGGAGGATGTGGCAGGTAAGTTAAAGTATTTGGATCCCAAAGCCACCATTGTACAGGAGGCAAAGCTTTTGGGTATCAGTTTTGGAGACTAGCGTGAAAAGAAAGGATATCGTTTCATGTCATACATGGCTCTTTATCGAAAGTTCCGCCCGCAGACTTTTGCTGATGTAAAAGGGCAGGATCATATTGTTACCACGCTGAAGAATCAGCTGAAGGCAAACCGCATTGGTCATGCCTATCTGTTTACGGGCACCAGAGGAACCGGTAAAACCACAGTGGCAAAGATTTTTGCGAGAACGGTGAATTGTGAGAATCCCACGTCGGACGGACCCTGTACAGAATGCCGTATCTGCAAGGCGATTGCATCGGGAGCTAGCATGAATGTGATTGAAATTGACGCAGCTTCTAATAATGGCGTGGACAATATCAGGGAGATTGTGGACGAGGTTTCCTATTCTCCTACAGAGGGAAAATATAAAGTTTATATTATTGATGAGGTTCATATGCTTTCTACAGGAGCGTTTAATGCGCTTCTAAAGACTTTGGAGGAGCCGCCCTCCTATGTGATTTTTATTCTGGCCACCACGGAGGTGCATAAGCTTCCCATTACGATTCTCTCCAGATGCCAGCGGTATGATTTTAAACGCATTTCCATTGAGACCATCACAGGGCGTATGAAGGAACTCATGGCACAAGAGCAGATGCAGGCACAGGAGAAGGCGCTTCGGTATATTGCCAAGACGGCGGACGGTTCCATGAGAGATGCCTTGAGTTTGTTAGACCAATGCATTGCCTTTCATCTGGGAGAAGAGCTGACTTATGACAAGACGCTGGATGTGCTTGGAGCCGTGGATACGGCAGTGTTCAGCCGTCTGTTAAGATATGTGCTGGAACGGGATGTAACGGGGTGCGTGGAACTTTTGGAAGAGATTGTGATGCAGGGGCGTGAGCTGACTCAGTTTGTCACGGATTTTACATGGTATCTGAGAAATCTGATGTTGGTACAGTCCTCGGACAATTTGGAGGATGTCATTGATATGTCCTCAGACAATCTGGCGCATTTGAAGGAAGAGGCGACCATGGCTGAGACAGAACGGGTCATTCGGTATATCCGTATCTTTTCGGAACTTTCCGGACAGATTCGTTATGCATCCCAAAAGCGTATTCTGGTGGAGATTGCACTGATAAAGCTGTGCAGACCGGATATGGAAACCAATCAGGATGCCCTGTTAGACCGTATCAGACAGGTGGAAGATAAGGTGGAAAATGGTGTGATAGCAGCATCTGCGGCATATGACAGCAGTGTCAGTTCTGCTGGAAAGACGCAAGGCAGTGTTGCTGCTCCCAAACCTGCCCTGTCAAAGGCGGTGCCGGAGGATGTGAAGGCAATCGTGGCAAAATGGGCATCCATTGTGGGAAATGCGGACCAGCCCATGAAGACTTATCTAAAGTCCGCCAAGTTGAGTCTTGGCGGAGATAATCGTCTGATGGTGGTGCTTGTAGACGGCAATGCATCCGACTATTTTACTAAGCATGAGCAGAATAAAGAACAGCTGGAAGCGCTGTTGTCTGATTTTTCCGGCAAGGAGATAGAGGTCAACATCCAGACGGTGCGGGATGAAGGGGAATTTGAACAGTCTTATGTGGATTTGTCCCAAGTGATTCATATGGATATTGAAGAGGAAGAAGAGTAAGAATTATTTGTGCCGCCAGAGGCAGTATGGCGGGAATTATAAAAATAAATTTACTGAGTAAGAAAGGAAGAGGAAGATGGCAAGAAGAGGAGGTTTTCCGCAAGGCGCAATGCCCGGAAACATGAGCAATCTGATGAAGCAGGCACAGCGTATGCAGAGGCAGATGGAGGAGAGTCAGAAAGAGCTTGAGGCAAGAGAGTTTAAGGCAACCACAGGAGGCGGTGCAGTGGAAGTCACCATAAATGGCAAGAAGGAGCTGTTGAGTCTTAAGCTGGCGGAGGAGATTGTGGACCCTGAGGATATCGAGACTTTACAGGATGCCATTATGGCAGCCTTGAACGAGGCAATGAAGCAGGTGGACGATGTCAACTCTGAGATGATGGGCAAGATGA
>WFLX010045489.1_pt1 | contig 11693 bp, 12 predicted proteins | sample 4967041 | NCBI WGS metagenome assembly WFLX01 (sample SAMN12857096, study PRJNA449069) | gut metagenome | isolation source: stool from male and female vole | host: Microtus ochrogaster | place: USA:Florida | collected 2017 | reverse complement strand
TTGGAGTTAACGGGGGGTGATGGTGAAGGTTATGGAGCCGCGAGTTGAGGTGGCCCCTTTCTTTGCAGACCATTTGGCTTTCTTTGCAGCGGCTTCACATTTGCGGCGGATGGAGATGTCGGCACTTCCTGATGCCGATGCCTCGATCACTTTGCCCTCGGCGTCAATCACGACGTTTACTTTCACAACGGTCTTATGGCGGAGTGCCACATCGGGTTTGGGGCAGCTTATAAATGTGCGTCCATGTGCATTGCCGCTTACTCCCACGCCGGTGCCACCGGCTCCTGAAGTGCCCTTGTCAGTGCCTTCTACAGCGCCGTTATTCTTTGAAAATTTATTTGCCACTGTGCTGGTGGCTTTCTGTTTCTCCTTTTCAGTTTGGGAAGGTTCGGTTGCCTTTACAGTGCTTTCTTTTTTCTGGGTGTTAAGTTTCGGCTTCGGTGGTGCGGGGTCGGGCCTTCGTCCAGGCTAAATAATCTCGGCATGACCTTCCGGAGCCGGATCAGGTTCCCCTTTGACGGCAGGGGCGGGTTTATCATGATTGACGGCATTTTCTTCACCCAGCTCCACCAATTCCGGTTCGATAAACAGATCTTCTTCCGGCTCCATAAGCTCAGGTGTGGAGGCTTTGGCCATCTCCTGCCGCTCAAATGATACGCTCCCATAGAATAATAAGAGCAGCAGCAAAAGGGTGACGCCAAAAGTCAGCACCGCGGCGATTATCCGGTCTTTATTTTTTTTATTCTGATCAGCCATTAAGGTCACTTCTGAGAACTTCTTGTGGCGAGCACAAGCTTAAGGTTATTCCTGGCAGCGAGGTCGAGCACCTCAATTACACGGGCATAAGCCACAGTGCTGTCAGCGTAAAGCGCCACAGCGCGCAGGGAGTCTTGATGCTGGATTAGCATCAGGCTTGCAAGGAGCTCGTCGCGTGTCACGGCACGTGCCGTAGAATTTTCTTCTATGGAATCGTTCCGGTCAGCCACAAGCCACAGCTTTGAGTCAGCATCTATATANACCTCAGTAATAGGCTTCAAGGATGTCTGCTCACTGCTTTGAGGGAGATTGACATCTATGGCAGCGGGGAAGATTANAGTAGACGTGACCATGAAGAAGATGAGCAGAAGGAAGATAACNTCTGTCATCGACGACATGGAAAACGTGTCAAGAGTCTGGAAGTTCTTTTTTAAAGCCACCTTTTTCTGGTAATTAATAATTTTTAAATCATTTTGCCGGCTCATTGAGAAGATCCATGAATTCCATGGTCTTAGCCTCAAGAGAATTCATTATATGGTTGACACGCGACACGAGGTAGTTGTAGGCGAACAGCGCCGCAATGCCCACCACAAGACCTGCCACAGTCGTCACAAGGGCCTGATAGATGCCTGATGAGAGAACGGTGATGTTGGCAGAAGTGCCTGCATTGGCAAGGGCAAAGAATGCCTCNATCATACCTACCACAGTGCCCAGGAAGCCGAGCATAGGTGCGCCGGCAGCGGTGGTGGANAGCCATGTAAAGCCTTTGGCAAGGTTTGCCACCTCGATATTGCCGGTGTTCTCAATGGCAACCAACACATCGTTCATCGGGCGTCCGATACGGTTTACACCTTTTAGGATGAGGCGTGCGTAGGGGGTGTCGGTACGCTTGCAGAGAATCACGGCATTCTCGATGTCTCCTTCCATTATGTAGTCGCGGATGCGTTTCATGAAGCTGTCATCAGACTTAGATGCCCTGTGAAGAGCGATACAGCGCTCTATGAATATGTATATGCTCACGATCAGGAGCACTGCGAGAGGAATCATGATGTAGCCGCCATCCATGACAAGCGACCAGAAAGATAATGAACTCATTGAGCTTAGGGTTGGGAGGTTATGATTTAGATTTGAGGCAATCAAGATAGAGATGGATTGTCTTCTCAATGCCCAGATATAATGCGTCGGAGATTATGGCGTGGCCGATGCTTACCTCATCAAGCAGCGGGAGTTGCTCATGAAAGTAGGCGAGATTACGTAAATTGAGATCATGACCGGCGTTAAGCCCTATTCCGCACAGCTTTGCTTCTTCTGAGGCCACGACAAACGGTCTTACAGCCTCTTCACGGCATTTTTCGTAATTATCGGCATATGGCTTTGTGTATAGCTCCACACGCTTTGCCCCTATTTCGNCAGCTTTCCTTACTTGTGCCGGATCGGCATTCACGAAANTTGAGNNTCTGNTTCCTTTTTCCGCCAGCCGACGACAGATACCGGTCAGGAAGTCGGTGTTAGCANTCACATCCCAGCCGGAGTNGGATGTGATCTGGGATGGAGCGTCGGGCACGAGGGTCACCTGTGTAGGACACACATCACAGACAAGGCGCATGAAGTCTTCCGATGGGTATCCTTCGATGTTGAACTCCGTTGTCACCACCGGGCTGAGGGCATATACATCGGCACGTGTTATGTGGCGCTNATCGGGGCGCGGATGTANGGTTATGCCTTGCGCACCAAACTTCTCACAGNCGATGGCAAATTTCANTACANCAGGCACATTTTCGCCACGAGCGTTGCGAAGTGTGGCCACTTTGTTGATGTTTACGCTTAAGCGTGTCANTATCAAATAATTGAATNANAAATATTNCAAACTGAGAAGATNTTGAGCGACCTTATTGAAAAATTTTTATGTGTCATTTGTGAAATTCGGCATAAAATTTGTAACTTTGACCTTTGGAGACCACTCATATGCCGGTATTTTCAATGAAATATCAGTTGTCTGAGATAGTTTCCGACGGGTCTTGTCGCTTTTTCTTTGCAAAAGTATAAAAAAAGGTTTTTAGCTCAAAGAAAAAAAGCTGATAAGACGTTAAAATTATATAATATATATTTTCCCGCCTGCATAAGGCGGCATTATGAATAACATTTGTATTACGCAAAAACAAGACAGGAGACACGGTTATGACAGCAAAAGAGATCTTATCACCCGGTAAAACGGTTGCGGAAAGGCAGCCGGTCCGCATGGTGGAGGCAGATATGCCTCTGCTGGAGGTATTGCCGCGTCTTCTTGACACTCCCCAAAGGGAGCTCGGGGTCAGCGACGGTGATGTCTCAATTGGAGTAATCGACCAGACATCAATGCTCGAGGGGTTGGGCAGAATGATAGCGGCACGTGATGATTGCAGCACAATCACGGTGGAATGCCGTCCGGAAGATTATAGTGCGAGCATGCTTGCCCATGCGGTGGAAGACAGCGACGCCCATTTAGTGGATATGATCACCACTCCACAGGAAGACGGCGTGATGCAGGTCACGTTGCGGGTGCGTCACAGCGACCCTTCGGCAGCAGTGCGTAGCCTTGAGAGATATGAGTTTCACGTAGTGGATGCTCATGGTAACGAAGACGGCAGTCGGGATGCGGCAATAGCCGCCGAAAGACTACTGGCCCTTCAGACACTTCTTAACGTGTGAGATGATGATTAATTTCAGACGAGGGGGTTTCCTTAATTAGAGAAATACGCATATTTCATGGACACAAGCCGGAACAATAAAATTGCGATTTACGGAAGCCGCAGGCAAGAATCCTATTTCGGGGAACTTGCCCGGCTTTTTTTGTTTTTGGAAAGTAGTGGATTCAGGGTAGTGGTTCACGCTAAGCTTGTCTGCTCTCTCGAAGAGAACAATGTTGATATCGGCTTTGCCGTGCCTGTGGAGGATAAGCCTGATGGCACAGGGCTTGTGCTCAGTATCGGGGGTGACGGCACTTTCCTTCGGGCTGCCCGTTGGGTCGGGGCGCGTGAAATTCCCATCCTGGGGGTAAACACAGGCCATCTCGGTTTCCTGTCGGGGTGTAAGATAGAGGAGGCGGAACAGATGATCAGCAATATATGCTCCGGCAATATTGCTGTTGAGAGGCGCATGCTTCTGAGTGTGGAGGTGAAGCATGGAATGCGTGACTTCTGGCCGTATGCCCTTAATGAAGTGGGAGTACTTAAAGACGAGAGTGCTTCCATGATTTCGGTAAAAACCAATATCAATGGCCATTATTTGGCCGACTATCGTGCTGACGGTCTGATTGTCGCCACTCCTACCGGTAGCACCGCCTATAATATGTCGGCAGGCGGACCGCTTCTGGAGCCAACCATCAATTGCATGGTGCTTTCTCCCATCGCTCCCCACACACTTACATTGCGTCCGGTGGTAGTGGGAGGTGACTCCGAACTGTCGCTGTCAGTGGAAGGCCGCACGAGTGGATTCAGACTGAGTATTGACGATCGCTCTTATCACATTCCGTTGGGAGAAAAGATAACCATACGGAGAGCCCCATTCTCCACTCTTCTCATTCGCCGGAAGGACACCACTTTTGCCACAGTGCTTCGCGACAAGCTGCTTTGGGGCACATCTTCCTTATGAAAGAAATGAGAAAAGCCGCGTTTAGTGACGCGGCTTTATACTTGTACTGAGAAATTCAGTAGAGGGAGTGATTGTTATCTGAAATCATTTTGTAGTAGCGGGCACTTGGTTTGCAGGTGCATTGGCTGGAGCTGCTGCAGGAGCAGAAGTCGGGGCAACTGTCGGTTTGATTGAAGATACATTCATCGGAGTCTTGATGGCGAACGACGCGAGGATGCTCACCACGCAGATGAAGATGGCGAGGCTCCAGGTTGCCTTCTCGATGAAGTCAGTAGTCTTGCGGTAGCCAAGATACTGGTTGCCTTGTGAATAATCGGAGGCGAGACCGCCGCCTTTTGATTTCTGGATAAGCACCGCGCCAATGAGGAGCAGACATGCAATCACGATAAGAATGCTGAGAAAGATATACATTTTAAAGATTGTTTTGTTTTGACTGATTGAGGATAAGTTTCCTTAAAAAGCGTATTTGGTCTGCAAAGTAAATACTTTTTTTTGGATTATTCAAACTTAAGTGCATAATAATTTCCAAAGCGCCCTCATAGTCGTGGTTTTTTATTAATAATTGAGCGTTTGCCATTGTTTTTGGCTTGTCAGGCTCCGGAATTTCGGCTGTGGCACGCGATACAGTCTGCTCTTCCTTGCCAAAGTGTGACAGGAAGGAATCAATAGTGTCGGTGGTGGAGAGGTCAGCCTTCAGGAGGTCGGGATAAAAACGGGCAAACTCTTCCGGATCGATTCCAAGCATGATGCGGAGGGCACGCAGATCGCCAACATTAGCGGCAATTCTGCGCCTCAGCCGGGTTGCCTCAGACTCGTCGGCATAATTGTGTTGCCTGAGCGCCATCACGTCAGGATATATGAAATAAGGATATTGATTCGGATTCATGATTTTTTGTTCTTAACGGAAGACTGGCAACTGTAGAGCTACCAGTTGCCGAGGGTGGCATTGAAGATGAGGTCTACCAACTCTTCGCATATTTCCTTGCAAAGATCATCTTGCACATCAATCAGCATCAATGAGCTTGAAAATTGCCGGTAGGCGGAAAACGACTGGTCAATATCATTCGCCGAGTTTTTAGTGTCGGTATATTTGACTCTTACCGTGATGGTGAGTCGTGTCTCAGTGGCATAGGCGTCTGTGCCTACCGCCTGGGGCGACAGTGAATATCCGGTGATCTCTCCGGTCATCTCAAGGTCAGCATTCCCGTCTACTTCCTGAAGGCGTGTCTGACGGGTGATGTTGTCCATGAGTTCGTTTTCAAACGTCTGTTGCAAAGGGGGATAAACCAGTGCAGCCCGGATAGGAAACTCTGTGATATTTATTGTCTTGTAAATATCATAGTTGATCGCCGATCCATTGAGCTTATATGAAGGGATACATCCGGTCATGGTCAAGGCAAGGGGTATGATCCAGGATAGCAGGGATAGGATATGCTTCATGATTCTGATGTTTCTGAAATTACACCTTCCGATAGGTCAAGCCCGTATTCATGGATTTTCCGGTAGAGGGTGCGCTGTGAGATATTAAGCTGTTCCGCTGCTTTTTTCTTATTGCCGTTGTTCCTGCGCAGGGCGGCCGCCACAGCGTCACGCTCGGAATCTTCCAGGGTAGGCACTGCTGTTACGTCTTCAATTCCTGAAGACCTGTCGGAAGAAGACTCGAAAGACATCGGGGGCACATATTGCGTGTCAGGCTCATACTTGATAAGTGACTGGGCGGCCATATGTTTGTCGGCGGCATGGCTTTTTCCGTCAATCCGGGCGCGCAGTTCCGCTATGTCGTTGCGCAACGCATAGACAAGCTGCCATAGCATCTCGCGTTCGCTTTCATAGCTTCTGTCATGTGGATTGGCCACTAAGGAGGCGGCTCCGGAATAGTCGAGAGGAAGAGCCTCCAGGAGAGTATGCCGGCTTACCTCGGTGCCGGCTTCGAAGAGGGCGAGCTGTTCGACAATGTTTTTCAGTTGTCTGACATTCCCCGGCCACCGATAGAGGAGCATTGCTCTCTTGGCATCTTCGGCAAAGGTGATGGGTGTAGTCAGGTATTTTTCAGAAAAATCAGATGCGAATTTTCTTGCCAACAAGACAATATCTTCACCCCGGTCATGGAGGGAAGGCACATTTATCACTACGGTAGACAGACGGTAATAAAGGTCTTCACGGAATTTACCTTTCCTCACAGCCTCCAGAAGATTCACGTTGGTGGCTGCCACTACTCTGATATCGGTCTTCTGAACGGTTGATGAGCCAACTTTCAGGAACTCTCCCGTCTCAAGCACACGCAACAGGCGTGCTTGTGTGGTGAGGGGCAGTTCGGCTACTTCATCAAGGAATATGGTGCCCCCGTCGGCTTCCTCGAAATATCCCTTCCGGGCACTTATGGCACCCGTGAAAGAACCTTTCTCGTGGCCGAAAAGCTCACTGTCGATTGTGCCTTCGGGAATGGCTCCACAGTTGACCGCTATGTATTTCTTATGCTTTCTTGCTCCATAGGCATGAATTATCTTAGGGAAAAACTCCTTGCCACTGCCACTTTCGCCGGTGACGAGCACCGATAGGTCGATGGGGGCTACCTTTACGGCCCGCTCTATGGCGGCGATGAGGGCANGGGAGTTGCCTATGATGGAGAAGCGTTGCTTTACTTTTGTTATATCTTCCAAAGTGTTTTTGCGTTTTGTGTTATTCGTTTTGAGGGCTAAGAGACCTATTAANAACAAGAGACCTAACTGTTNTCTCTTAGTTTGTAAGTTTCGGCACGGAGGAATGCTCCAAGCGACTCCAGGGAATTATATCTGTTTTGTTCTTCTACGGAGATAGGGGTGCCGATTGACACATGTACCTCTTTGTTACGGGCGCGGAAAATTTCTTTTGGAAGACGCAAGGTGCGCAGTCGCCAGTCAATTATTCCGAGTATATTGAAGAAAGTCGAGTTATGTCCATGAAAGAAAATTGGAATCACGGGCACCTGCAGTTGCTTGATAAGCCTTATTATGGTTGGCTGCCAGGGGAGGTCTTCAATCCGAAGTGACTTGTTGACTTTAGAGATAGCTCCGGCAGGGAAGAAGCCGAGNGGATGTCCGTCTTTGACGTGCTTCATGGCCGTGCGTATTCCCTGCATGGTGATTTTCTTTTTCTCAGGATCATCGCTCTTGAGCGGGTCAACGGCTATGAAGTTAGGACGCATTGCCTGAAGATGGTTGAGGATAAGATTGACCATAACCTTGTAGTCTTCACGGAATGTNCCTACAATATCAAGAAGCAGGATACCGTCATAACTTCCGAAAGGATGGTTGCTGACGGTGATAAACGGGCCGTCTTTGAATCCGGCCAAAGTCTCCAGATTATCAATCCGGAGCTTGAACTTGAACTCCTCATTTACGAGACGGTGGGCAAATTCTATTCCGGGGGTATCACAATATTTACCGTGCACGCGGTTCACTTCATCAAGTGACAGAAAGTGCATCACCCGTTTCACGAGCTTTTCGTGACCGTCAAGAGCGGGCACCATCTTGCGTATGTCGTCGTAGTTTAATACGTCGGGGCGTACTCCGTTAATATTATTTTCCATAGGTANGATGTGTTGGATTGCAAAAATAGTCAATTTTATCCAATTAATAAGCCGTAATTGATAAAAAAGTAGCTTTTTTGTCAATTACATATGATAAAGTGAATAAGTCAGGAGGCGTTTTGAGTGTTGTGTCATGTAGGAAAATAGTTTTTTTGTCGGTTATGGCTTGTTAGTCAGGGAGCGGAGGAAATCTTCAAGAGACTGGTCGGTGGTCAGTCCAAGCCGTGAGCGAAGGCGCCAGCGTGACTGCTTGACACTGGCTATGCGTACATTCATGAGGTCAGCAATCTGGTGGTTGGAAAGCCCTATCAGTATGTAGGAACAAAGCCGTATGTTATTTTCAGAGATAGATGGAGAGATCTCTTTCAGGCGTTTGATGAAGTCAGGATTTACGTTCTCNAAAGTCTGCTCGAATGACTCCATTTCATTCTGTCCGGCAAAATGAAGTTTCAGGTTGCGTTCAATTTGAGCTATGTCGGTTGAAGAAATTTTTCCGTCGCGACCGATGCGTGCCACTTCCTCCTTCACATAATCCAGGATTTTGTTTGATTCTTCCTTTGACAGCGACAAGGCAAGCAGTTTGCGCTGACCACGCTCAAGTTCGAGTTGCGTCTGAACCGTTTTCATCTTCTGAATCTGACGATGATGCTGGAATATGATCACAATGACGGCTAACACGATGAGCAACCCGGCTAAGACAAGATAATAAGTAAACCTGATTCTCCCTTGTGCGTTTTTGGCTTCAATCTCCTTGATCCGCAGGGTATTGATATTCTCAAGATGAATTTTCCTTCGCGGCTGTTCTTCAGTTTCGATTGAGTCAAGCAGACTTAACGACTGTTTTAGATAGGAGAGGGCCTCTTCAGGCTTCCCGGTTTCCTCATAATAATTGGCAAAACTGGCAAAGATATTAGCTTTGAAATGTTTGGATTTCACCTCACTCAGGTGTCGTCGGCTCAGGGCAAAGTAGCGTGTAGCCGAGTCAGGCAGATTTTTACCCATGAAATAGTTACATAACAGGGCTTCGTAAAATGCGCGTATGTGGGTAACTCCTTTTGGAATGGTGTCTGCCTCCGGATTGTTAGTAGATAGGTGTTTAGGACGGATAAGGTGGTAAGCCCTGAAAAGGGATGCCGAGTCATTGAAAAACAAATAATGATTGCGTAGCACTAATTCCAACTTGCCCCCATGCCGGTTAATCAAAGGATTTGCCGCTAAGTTGTCAAGTATGGCCAATGCACTATCAGGTTGGCCTGCCCTATGGAGTAACGAGGCTTCATTTATGCGGTTTGCAAGTAAATAAGGCACAAATCGTAATGCCGAGTAAATGGAATCGGCATGTTTAAGATAGGTCATTGTCATCATCGGCTCATAAGAATCATTAAGACTATTGGAAATATGGACGGCTATATTTGCCTCCTGGGTAAGGTCTCTTATTTTTTTATAATACTCAAATCTGGAAAGCAGGAATTTGAAAAATTCTTCGGAAGCGGGATTTGATGAGAGGTATTGCAGTTCCACAATGCGTCCGAAAGTATATGGATCGCGCACCGAGTCACAAAACTGAAGCGCAAGGTTCAATTCCTTTTCCATATCTTCTAATCTGGCAGTGCGATTCAAAAATCTTCCATTCCAGTAATGATACCTTGCAAGGGCGTCAATGGCCTTTTCTCCTTTCAGCTTCATCGCAGCCTGCTCCATCTCTTTAATGGTGGCCAATATGGAGTCAAGGGAATTGTCGCGCATCCATAAAAATTCCGCCTGAAGGGTCAGGGAATCCATACGGGGATCAATTGACTGCCACTTGAAAGGCTCAAGAGTGGTAGGCTTCTGTCGGCAGGCATTCCCGATAAAGATGAGTCCTAATGAAAGTATTATAAGATGTAAAAATGTTTTCATGTCGCAAAATTAGCANAAATATGGCGGTCTACGAACTGAAAAGTAGGATGTAGACCGGATGTAGACCACATTTTTTTTGTAAAAATAAGATATGGCAATAATTTTGCCGCTGTAATTGAGCGCGGATCTTGACGTCTCATTTCCCTGACTGGCGCCGTCAGCGATTTGAAAAACGAAAAGACAGCATTCATCCGCACTAACCATCATCAAGGCAGCTTAGGATGCTGACTGCCCTTAAATCCTATTTTTCATGAACCGAAACAGACTTCAGTCATTGCTTTCACGCGGTTTCATTGGTTTCGCCGCTCGTGGATGGGCAATGATCCTTATGGCCATCTTCTCTATTCCGGCACTTTTTGCCACACACCTTCCTGAATATGTAACTGACCAGACCAAAATCCGTGACGGAAGANTTGTNCGGGATTTCNGTCATCGCACTGATCTGAAAACCCCGTTTGATTTCAAGCTCAACCCCGATGCGGTAGTCACCCGTGCCAATAGCCCCATGCATAAAGATCCTGCCGCAAATAATGGTGAGAATAACAGTGGGGAAGAGGCCAACGGTTATAATGTGAAAGTAAAGTTGCGTTTTAGTGAGGATATCCGATTATTTTATAATCCTTCTATCTACATCTTTAATGAAGAGTATGCTGATGTATTCTCTCCAATGGAATCGCAACTCGACGAAGATCTAAGCTGGACATTCAATGTGCCGGAAGGTNTTTATGATATTTTCGTATCCTACGAATCAGAATACTATGATAAGCCAATGCGCACACTCTGTATATCTCACTCTGATGTGGAAGTAAAGGGTGATATGGAAGAGACGATATATAGCACAGAGGCCACGCATCTTTTGGCATTGGAGAAATATCTTCCTGATGGNGAAAGAGTGGTNCTNCCTAAAGTNACTTATTTAGATGAATATCCNTGGTATGAGGTGGATTACAGCGAAGCTACGGCAGATGGTTACACAGGTTTTCAGAATTTACATAATCCTGTTATTGGAAATCTTTTTTGTTCTGTAATTATAGCAAGTGAGTATATAGAAAATAGTGATGAGAGATATGGCATATGGGTTAGNGATATGTCGGAGAACTATACCTATACAGAAACTATCGTNATTGAGGAGTTAAANAATTCGGTGTGTGCAGTGAGTGAAAACACCTATCTGACCCCTGCTGTGTTGAATGATGAAAATTATCGTTTTTCTAATAATTACAAGAATTATTCTGCGATGGAGATGCTTCCGGTGCATCATACCCCATCCTATTATGAAATTCCTGAATATACCCGTACTCAGGGATGGCAGATTGCTCCGTGGATTGATGATGTTAGCGTAGGTTTAATAGAAATAACCATATTGCCGGATAGTGAATTATTGGTCTGTTTCTCGGAAGATTATAGTAAGGCAGACTATCCGGTTAAATTAGCATTTAGCCAGACATCTGTTGAAGATATAATAGTAGANCCGGAGGTAGAATGGTATGATCCNATATTTATGGTGAGTCTTCCTAAAATACTTGTAGACGGGGAATGGACTGTAATTAATAGCAATCATGAAAACACATCCTGTGCATTGCACAATTGGCCTGAGGGAATTATTCCTGTTCCCGGTACAGGGTTGCCTTGGCCACAATTACCGGGGCATGANGCATANTCATTNTTNGANAAAGANTGTGAGATGNTTCTNGGNAANTCNTGTCCTATNAANTANCTTACNANNTANTATGATGTAATCGGGANAAATGAAGACTNCNCAGNCTTTGTTTATGGTAATATTATTTATTATCATTATTTGGGAAGAATTGGAGAAGCCAGACTGATGGATACGATAGAT
>WFLX010163239.1_pt1 | contig 11696 bp, 7 predicted proteins | sample 4967041 | NCBI WGS metagenome assembly WFLX01 (sample SAMN12857096, study PRJNA449069) | gut metagenome | isolation source: stool from male and female vole | host: Microtus ochrogaster | place: USA:Florida | collected 2017 | reverse complement strand
CTATACGACACGAATACATATTAACCAAGAGTCAATCATCCAAAACTCCACAAACATAATGGAGAGGATAAAAATTCTACAACCAGTAAAAATTATAAGGTAACTATTTGATACATAAAAAAGATTAAATCAATGCTTGTAGATAAAGGTGTAATTGATGAAAAATTAGCACCGTCATATTTCATTGAGAATTTGTTGTTCAATGTGCCAGATAATTTGTTTGATAGAGTGTCTTATTTAAAAACATTTGATAATATCATAAACTATCTTTCAAATACGTCCAGATATGATTCATTTTTGTGCCAGCATAAGCAGTGGAAATTGTTCGGTAACTCAAACACACAGTGGGACAAGCAAAACGCAAAAATATTTGTGAATAAATTGGTCGAAGTTCGTCAAGGAGAGCATTTATAATGCAATACTCATTGAATACAGAAATTCGAGAAAAGATTAATAGATCAATTTTTATAATTAGTATTTTATTGTGCTCCGCAATTTTGTTGCTTTTTAACCTGTTGTTGCGAGACGANATTATGACTAATTTTTGNATTATNTTTTTGAATCTATTTATTGTCNCNTCTGTTGGCTTTTTTTATAGCTTGTTTAAATGGTTATTTAACAGTTACATTTGGAAAATCAAGGTCTTTACCAAAATTACTAAGNTTCCTAACTTCACGGGTAAGTGGGTAATTAAGGGAAAAAGCAATTTTGCAAATGGAACCGAGTTTTCGGGGACTTTATTAATTAAACAGACTTTTGATAGAATAACAATTAAATGTATTTTTGAACAATCAGTGTCTTTTAATACTCAAACCTTTTTAGAGATAAAAGATACTGAGATTAAATTGAGCTATTATTATCAAAATGAACCTAAACAAAAAGAAAGTGGCAAGCTAAACATACATCATGGATTTATGACACTTACCTTTTCTGAAGGTAATTTCACTGGTAAGTATTTTAATAATGCTTTCAGAGGGTCAAGTGGTAGTTGGACTTTAGTAAAAGCAGATGCCGCATAAATAGAAGTTTCATTAGGTTAGATTAATAAAGCGGCTTAAGGAAAATCCCCGACGGGTATCAACTCGTCGGGGATTTTCCTTTACATTTTTCTATATTTTATTCTTAAAATCTTTACTTTTTACCAACAATGCATTATAATTAGTAAAGATTTATCGAGGGGAAGTATGTTTTGTTATCAAGGGCTTTTGGAAATATTAAAGAGAAACGGGTTAAAAAAATCTGATTTGTCTGAGAAAGTCGGGATTTCTTCCCGTACTATAGCTAAAATTTCAAAGGGCGAAAAGATTGCGGATAACGTGATTAAAAGGCTGTGTGATTATTTTGGTTGTACAAAAGAAGCACTGCAAACGGAAGTATGCGATAACGCTGTTTTGCAGACATTGCGTGAAGAAAAAAGCGCAAGGATAAGTGGTGGACTGTATCACGAAACGCAGATTCGGCTTACCTATAATTCAAATAGAATCGAAGGCAGTAAACTTTCCGAAGACCAGACAAGGCTCATTTTCGAAACAAATACTATCGGTGCGGAAGAGGGAGTGCCTGTTGACGATATTATTGAAACGGCTAATCATTTTCGCGCTATAGATTACGTAATAGACTGCGCTGAACAGCCTTTATCCGAAGATATTATTAAGACGTTTCATAAGATTTTAAAAACGGGGACGAAGGATTCTTATCTTTCTTGGTTCAATGTCGGAGATTACAAGAAGAGAGCCAACACTGTCGGTGGCATTGAAACGACTGCACCGAGTAAGGTTGCGGAAGAGATTATAAAACTATTGAAAGCTTATAACCAAAAACCGACGGTAACTATTGAAGATATAATCGAATTCCATTATCAGTTTGAGCGCATACATCCTTTCCAAGACGGTAACGGAAGGGTGGGTAGGTTGATTTGTTTTAAGGAATGTCTGCGTCATAAGATTGTTCCGTTCATTATCGAGGACAATAAAAAGCTGTTCTACTATCGTGGCTTAAAAGAGTGGACTGATGAGTGCGGATATTTAATCGACACTTGTCTAGACGGACAGGATACTTATAAAGAGTTGTTGAAGTATTTTGAAATAAATTATTAAGTGTAGGGTGCGGGAAACAATGTTCCCCGCACCCTTTTTTAATGTTTGAACTTGAACGGTTTTTGCGACAGAATTCTCTGATTTTTGATTGAAATTTGTTGGATTTTTTTGACCGTTTCGGGGTCGTATTTTAGGCTGTCGCACGACTGTCGCATGAAATTATTTACGCCCTAAAACAAGCCGTTTCGCACAGTTTTTAAGCAAAAAGTGCTCAAAATCAAGTGTTTTTGAAAGGCGGTGGTCGCTTCAAGTCCAACAAGCGGAGCCATTCCGGTGATAATGGCGTAGAGGATCCACCTGTTCCCATACCGCGCGGGACCCCAAAAGTGCGGGGACGGAGCGGGGTGCGGGGGCAAATTTGCGGGTGCAAACCACAATATATTGTGTTTTATGTAAATTTAACAACTATTTTAAACTTTTTTGTCAAAAACTATTGAAATTTTATAAAAAGCGTGATATAATCCTTACACCATAAATTAAAAATATTATGCCTAAGATATTTTAATGGAATTGAACGTTATACAAAAAACCCGTGAATTATGCGATTACGTGCTTACGGTAACGCACAAATCGCCCAAAGAATTCCGCTTTACGCTGACTTCCAAGCTGCACGGGTACGCGCTTTCGGCAATGGAAAATCTGCTGCGTGCAAACGAAATGCGCATGGACAGTGAGGAGCGCGCAGCGCGAAGAAAAAACTATCAGTTGGAAGCGCTTACGGACTTTAAGCTTTTAGGTTATATGTCCGATCTGGCGCGCAAGCAGAAGTGTATTCTGTTTGCGCAGTACGAGCAGATTTCCCAAAAGCTTTACGAATGCCGCAATCTTTTGGCGGCGTGGATAAAAAGCGACGGGAGCCGTGCTTCCAAGCCGCCCTTGGCGGAATAAACACATTGCAGTCGCCGTGCAAAAAACGCGGTTAACGCAGGGATGGAGCCGAAGGTTTCCGCTTCGTCCGGCGGGGCGCAACTAAGCATCTAATTCAGAAGCGCTTATTGTCGATTCGTCGGGTTGCGTGTGAAATGATAACGTTTCCAACGCAAACGGGGTGCGTCCGGCATTTCCCTTATAACAAAAAAACGGTTGCCTAACAACAAAGGCATATACCGCAAACGCGGTTAATGCAGGGATAGGGCCGAAGGTTTCCACTTCGTCCGGCGGGGCGCAATAATACAGCAAACTCAAAAGCGCTCATTGTCAATTCGTCGGGTTACATAGATAACAATAACGTCTCTAATTCAAACGGGGTGCGTCCGGCATTTCCCTAAGAAAAAGACGGGGCTCGAAAGGACGCCGTTGCGGGAAACAGGTTTACGGAAATCGTTCAGTGCATAGGGAAAAGGGGCTTTATTCCTTTCCGTTTTCAAAGAAGCGGAAAAACACTTGCCCGGCGGTGCGGCAGACGCTTAAACGCTTTTGCTTCATAGAGAGAAATCTTCCGCCGGCTAAAACACTTACGACGCGCGCCGAGCGCGCAACNATATANNGNTAAATAATATGGCGACGGTAACCGAAACGATAAGCTCCTTTACCAATCTGCTGGAGTCGGAGCGAAAAGTGGCGAGNTGCAAGCGCAAGAAAAAGGACGTCGCCAAGTTCGAGGAAGACTTAGGCTACAACTTAGTAAAGCTTTCCGAAGAGATAAAGCAGGGCAAGTACAGAGTAAGCAAATANTACAGCTTCCGCGTATACGANCCCAAGGAGCGCGAAATACAGGCGCTTAAATTCCGCGACAGGGTAGTGCAGAACTGCATATGCAACAAAATTCTGCGCCCGTGGCTGGAACCAAGGCTGATATACGACAACGCGGCTTGCCGCGTGGGCAAGGGCACGCACTTTGCGCAGGGTCGGCTTACTGGCTTTTTAGCAGACTTTTACAAGAAGCACGGCAGGCGCGGCTACGTTTTAAAGATAGACGTAAAGAANTATTTCGACAGCATAGACCACACGGTGCTTAAAGACCTTCTGGCACGTTTCCCCACAAGCGGCGGCAGACTACTGNTGCAGGGCATAGTGGACGGATACGAAAAAACGCCNNNCAAGGGCTTGCCTATGGGCAACCAGAGCAGTCAGTGGTTCGCGCTTTACTATCTGGACGGGCTGGACAGGCTTATCAAGGAGCGCTACCGCATAAAATACTANACGCGGTATATGGACGATATGGTCCTTATCCACCACGACAGNGAATATCTTAAAAAGGTATTGGCGGAGCTGAGGCGCTACGCNNGCGAACACGCTNAAACTGGAATTCAACCGCAAAACGCAGATAACCCCCCTTTCGCAGGGAGTGGAATATCTGGGGTTCAGGTTCTACCTGGGCAACAACGGCAAAGTGGTAAGGCGCNTGCGCGGCAGTGCGAAAAAGCGATTAAAGAGCAACTTAAAGCGCATAAAAAAGCTTTACGCCCGCGGCGCAATGGATTTGGACGACGTAATCTGCCGNATGCGCAGCTACAAGGCGCACTTAGAACACGGGCANACATACAANTTAAGAAAAAATGCGTTTGCCAAAGCGGTATTCGTAAGGCGGACGGATAAATATAATATAGAAAACGACACGAAAACAGACTGAAGAGGTGTTTACTGTGAAAAAAATCAAAATGACAAAAAAACTTGCAATGGTGTTGACGGGCTCCGCCGTATGCTTTGCGGCGGTTACGGGCGTGGTGTACGCAACGGCACCCCGAACGGGCGCTATCTTTGCGGAGGCGGACGCCGCAACCAAGGCTTCCATAGTCAATCTGGACGGCGACGGCGGTGCGCAGAGCTATTTCGTCGATTCGCTTAACGGCATGCAGCAGGAAAATATCTACTTCGGCACCAACGGCGGCGCCGCGGTAAAGTGGCGCGTGCTGGACACGGGCGACAACAATAAGTACGGCAGCGGAATGCTTCTGTGGGCCGATAAGCAGCTTGCGGCGGAAACGTACAATTCGGGACCCAACCAAAGCAGCAGCGCCCAGCCCAACTACGCGTACTGGAGCACGAGTAAAATCCGCGCAAGCTTAAACGGCGGTCAATACCCCAACAGCGTAACGGGCACTAATATGCCCAACGCAACCTCGGGCNGCACTATANCCACGGACGATTCCTGGTACGGCAAGCTGTTCACCACTACCGAAAAGGATTCGGTAGTGCTGGCGGGAAGCTATACCACCGATAACTGGGGTATAGATACGTCAGTGGCGCAGTATGAGTATAAAACCAGCAACATAACCGCAAATGCGTACGGCGTAAACGGTAAATACAACCAGAACATACTGGGCACGGGCACTGCGGCAAGCGCGGTAAAGACGAGCGCTAACGGCGTACAGGAAACTTCCAGCGGCGACAAGCTTTTCCTGCTCGATTACTACGACATAAACAACGTAAGCTACGGCTTCGGCGACGGCTCGCTTACGTACGCAAAGAAAATCGACGCAAGCTGGACCGAATCGTCCGGTTACTACCCCGGCTATTACACCGGTTCGGGCAAGAACTTCAATAACAAGACCTCCGACTATCTGAAATTCTCCGGAGAAGCGGCGGACTATTACTGGCTTCGTCCGGCGGGGCGCNNTNATNCAGCANNCTCNAGNGCGCTCNTTGTCNNTTCGTCGGGTTNCATNGNTNNCNCTTAGCGTCTCTNGTTCNNNCGGGGTGCGTCCGGCTTTTAATTTCAATCCGGAATCCGTAATCTACGCGACGGCTGCGTCCGTCGCGGCAAACGGCTCGACCTTTGCGGCGGTAGATACCGTTGCGACCAACGCCGACGGCAAGCCTGCGTACAAACTGTACACCAAGGCTGCAAGCTACGTAAACTACAATTCAGCTTCGGCAAACGCGCCCAAGTTATCACTCACCACCAACAGCGTGACCGTGACGAAATCCGGTCAAACAGGTCAGGCTGTAATTTTGCTTGCCGATAAAACGGACGCGGGCAACGTAAAATACCAGGCTACGGCAACGTTCTCGGGTGGAGCCGCTACCGCAAGTCTGCCCTCGGGCGTGAAGGCGGGGGACTACGCGGTCACCGTTCTGTTTATCGACTCGGTCACGGGCGGAACCTCCTCCGAAAGCGTTACGGCAAGCTTCACCCAGTCGGGAATAGTTCCCCCCGAGGATTACACCGAAACGTATTCGGGCGAATGTCTGTGGGACGAGGACCTGGATAACGACGCNTANTCNATNAAATCNATNATGTACACCTCGCCCGCAAAGGGCGCAACCGCCGTGGATAAAACCTCGGACGGAACGGACGGAATAGAGGACGCGGGTACTTACGTCGTCAAGTTCGAGCTTGCCGACGGTCAGATTTGGACGGACGGCACCACCGCCGACAAGACCATTACGGTTACCGTAAACCAAAAGGTTATTGACCCGTTCAACCCCACGGTGGAATACGGCAAAAACGAGGATAACTCCACAAAACAGTATTACGCGGGCACCGCAACGAGCGGCTTCCCCACCATAAAGCCGCCCGAAGCGTGGAAGGACGACGGCACCCTTGTCTGGGACAGCGGTCAGACCCTTAGCACCACCAAGGCGTACAACTGGACGTTTACGCCCACGAGCCTGAACTACGCGGTTAAGAAGGGCAGCTCTTCCATTACCGTTACGGCTATAGCCGTCAACAAGATAGAAGCAGAGCTTACGGGCACGGGCGATATTTACACCTCCACCAAGCTTGACGATTTGCTTAAGAGGATAACGGTCACCAAGACCAATAACGACGGCACGGACGGCGGCGTTGCGGACGTAAGCGAGCTTCAGTTTGCAACGGGCACCAAGCTTGAGGCGGGCACCAATAAGGAGCTTACCGTTCAGCTTAAAAGCAACACAAGCGTAAGCTGCAAGGTGACCATACCCACGATACTTGCGGTAGAGCCTGCGGAGCTTTCCGTAGAGCACGACGGAAGTACGGTTTACACCTCCACGAGTGCGGACGCGCTTAAGGGTCAGCTTACCGTCAAGATTAAGAACAACGACGGCTCTAACGGCAAAACGCTGGAAGCAAGCGAATATTCCTTCCCCGAAGACTTTGCCATTACCGACGGCGATTTCAAAATAGAAGTAATCTACAAGTACACCGTGGACGGCACCGAAAAGACGCTTACCGGCGACACGACTATTACGGTTGGCGTGGCAAGCGTAAAGCAGGTTAAAATCAAGTCGGTCACCGTTCCCGCGGGCACCAAGCTTTGGGAAGGCGCCGCGGCGAATACAATCAAGCAGTATCTTGAAATAGAGGTTACGTTCAACGACGGCAACGACACAAAGAAAACGCTTGACAACACCAAGGATAACTACACCGTAACCATTATAGGCAGCGACAAAAACGTGCTTATTGCGGGACAGTGCAACTTTAACGTCAGCTACGGCGGAAAGACTTCAAGCCCGCAGACCGTAACGGTTACCGCGCTGCTCGTGGAAACGCTTACCGCAACCTACACGCAGATAGGCACCATTTACAGCTCCGCTACCGTGGACGATTTGGACATAGATAATCTGTTGTCGGTTAACGCAACCTTCAACAACGGCGACGAGGAAACGCTGGAAAGCGACAGCTACACCGTGGTTATTCCCGACGATTTCTCTTCCACCAACAACACCGTAGAGGTAGTGTGGAAGAAGGGCGAGGTCGAAAAGAAGGCGACCTTTACCGTAACCGTAACGGACGTTGCAATCGCGTCTATGACGGCTAAGTATACCGCGCCCGACGGCAAAAACCCCACTGCACAGAACGCTTTGGACGATTTGAAGGCGGGGCTGGAAGTAGAGCTCGTCTATAACAACGGCGAGAAAAAGACCTTAAAGGCGGCGGACTACACGCTGGAAGCGGCGGAAAGCGAGCTGCAGGAAAACGGCAACCTCAACGCGGGTTCGCGCACGGTTACCGTCAAGTTCAGGGAAAGCACCACCGCAACCTTTACCGTTACCGTCGACAAGGCGGAAGTAAGCGTTGAGGACGCGGTTATCAAGCCCGGTGCGGACGGCGGTCTGACCGACGACGGCAACGGCGGCTTTACCGGCACTTACAGGCCCGAAGGCGGCTTCTCCGTCGGCATCGACCCCGACGACCTGCCCGCAGGCGTAGCTTCCAAAACGCCCGTATACAAAAAGCTTAAGGACGGCGGCAACAAGGATAACCCCGCCGACTGGGAGACCGTTTCCGAAATCAAGGGCGCGGGCGACTATAAGGTTGAAATCGGCTTCGAATACGACGGAGACAATTTTGAAGAAATTGCTCCCGTAAGCACGGTCGTAAGCATTGCCAAGGCGGACGTGGATATGGACGGCGCAACCGTCAAGCCCACGGGTGCAAGCAGCGGCTTAAAGCCCTCGGCAAACGGCGGATATACCGGCACGTATACGCCTGACGGCGACTACGGTATCGATATCGACCCCGCAAGCGTGCCCGCAGGCGCAACGCCCAAGGCGCCCGCTTACAAAAAGCTTAAGGACGGCGGAAACAGGGATAACCCCGCCGACTGGGAGCCCGTCGCAAAGATTGACGGCGCGGGCGAATATAAGGTCGTCGTTGAGTTCGAGCCCACGGACGGTGATAACTATAACGACATCGACCCTATCGAAGTAGTGCTTACTTTAAGTGACAAGGCTGCCGTATCCATTACGGCAACCTCCGAACAAAACGTATTCACCACCGCAAACACGCTGGAAGAATTGAAGGCTATGCTGACCGCGACGGTCGCATACGACAACGGCGATACGGAAAGCGTTGCGGTTGAAAACCTTGAAATCACCTGCGACGGCGTGAGCGAAAGCGGCAACTTCAAATTCGGCTTGCAGAGCGTTTCCGTAAAGTACACCGACGAGTTCGGCAACGTCGTTTCCACCGTCGTCAATATCACGGTCAACAAGGTCAAGGTGGCGCTGCCTGCGTTCAAGGGCGGATTAAGCTACACGGGCGCAACCATTGCTCCCAAGGCGGATAATTTCAACGGCTTCGACGGCGCGTTGATGTCCTTCGTTGCGGATAAATCTATTTCGGGTCTTGCCGTCGGTTCCTACAAGGCGGTGTTCGCGCTTAACGACCCCGAAAATTACGAGTGGGCAACCGCTACGACCTTGAAGAAAACCGTGTTCGGCGCGGTAGTATTCGACGGCGAAATTACTCTGCTTGCAAGCGAAGCGGCGGTTGACTGGAACATTTCCAAGGCGGTGCTTACCGCAACCAAGACGGACGGCGGACTGCCCGTATTCGCAAGCGAAAGCTTCATAGGCGCAATGAACGAGGTCGTTGCAATCAGGTATTATAAGGACGAGGCGTGCACCGAGGAGGTGGCGGCAGACCAGCTTGCAAAGGAAACTCAGTATTTCGTCAAGGCGGAATTGCTTGACACCGACAACTTCGAGCTGGATAGCACCGCGGCGGCGTATACTTTGAAATCGTTCAGCTATACTACGCCCGCAAAGGAGCTTACGACCTTAGATAAAATCGTCAACTTCCTCAAGGTTAACTGGCTGTGGCTGGTTATCGCGGTCGTGGCGCTTATACTCCTTATAGTTATAATCGCGTGCGCCGTTCGCGCCGCCAAGAGAAAGCGCGAGCGCGAGGAACGCAGGCTTGCCGAGGAGAAGGAAGAAAAGAAGCGCGAGCAGGAAGAGCGCAGAGAGCGCGAGGACGAGCGCCGCCGCGAGGAGCGCGAAGAGCGCATGGCGCGTATGTCCCAGCAGCAGGCTATGCCTCCCATGATGATGCCGCAAATGATGCCCCAGATGATGGGTCAGATGCAGATGCCGCAGATGATGCAGGCGCCTCAGCCTCANCCCCAGCCTCAACCTCAGCCCCAGCCCCAGTATGCGCCCGCGCCTCAGGCTCAGCCNGCGGCGGACAGCGCGCAGATGACGAGAATCGAAAACGAGCTTGCGGCTATGAGGGCCGAGCAGGCGGCAAAGGATTTAAGCGTTCTCAGAATGGAACAGCAGCTTGCGCAAGCGCATAACGATTTGCAGTTCGAAAAGCTGAAAAACGAAATGAAAAACGGCGGCGAACAGGTAATTCAGGGCGGCATAACNATTGATAAACTCACCGAGCTTATCAGGACNGAGGTCAACAACGCGCTTGCGGCAAAGGCTCAGCCCGTTGCCCAGCCCGCGCCCGCACCTGCGGAAACCGCGGCTCCGGCACCTGCGCAGGTTCCGCCCGACGCGGNTATGACTACGGTNACGACCACCAAGATTGANANCACAAAGAAGGCCGCGCAACCCGCGCAACCCGCGCAGAACGCGCAGGCGGCGGCTACGAGGAGCACGGAGGTGCGCAACGTGGTTGCTCCCATGCCCGTGGATGACGGCAGAGTATTCGACGTGGGCGGCTTCTATAAGCCCGCAGACCCCGTAACCGATTTGGGCTTTACGGACGACGAGAATAAGGAATAATAGGCGTAGCGTCCCGGCCAAGTCCCGAACCCGAGCACGACAAAACCAATTATTCTCCCGAACGGATTAAAAAGTAGGGTGGGTAGAAATACCCGCCCTTTCTTTTTTCAATCTTGACAGTAACGTCAAAGTCGTAGTAAACTGTGTGTACGGTGCCGTTGCATATCAGGCTTTACCGGCTGGTAAACTTATTTAATAATACGAAGGAGAGAATATATGAATTTGCTTGCAAGCGAGGTTATAGCCAAAAGAGTGTTTTCGCACCTCTATATTTATCTTGATATTATATTTCTCGTTGCACTTTTGACAATACTGATATTCAAAAAGCGGTATCTTACCGTCATCTTCGGCGTGTTCGGCGGAATTCTGTATATGATAGTCGATTACGGAATTTTCCACCTTGCCACGCATTCGCGGCATATCGAGGGCGGCAATCTGTTCTGGGTGCTTTTATGGATGTCAATGAGCTACGGCATTACCAATTTCGTATTGATATGGACCTGGATAGCAAAGGATAAGCGGACGGTAGAATTCACTTTGTTTATCCTTGTCTGGTGGATTGTCGCGCCTATGCTTGCGCAGTCGTTCGGAGGCGGTTTGCCCACTGTGACTATCTGGCGCGAAACGGGCAGCTATCACGGATATATGGCGCTCATTCTGCTCGTCGGCTACGTCGGCGCGATTGTCTATAATCTGTTGCAAAAAGATAAGACTAAACGGTTCCCGCTATTACGGCTGTTGCTAATAGGCATAGCCGTTCAGTTCTGTTGGGAATTTTCGCTTCTTTTGGGCGGGATACGCAGCGACGGCTTCGGCTGGGAACAAAAATTGCAAACGATAGCGGTCAACTCGCTGTTGGAAACAAATCTCGGTGCAGTGCCTATTTGTTGTATTTACATTTTAATAACGCAACGCTTTACCGAAAATCTGAAAAAGCGCGTCGATAAAGTCAGCTTTACCGACCGCATTGCCGAACTCAATGCAATCAAACTGCGCGAGCCGAAATAAAATTTGTAATAAAGTCAATCATTATAAAGAGGACGAAAAACTATGTGCACAGCGGCAACCTATAAAACAAAAGATTTCTACTTCGGGCGTACGCTCGATTACGAATTTTCATACACGGAGGAAGTGACCGTTACGCCCCGCAATTTCCCTTTTGCCTTGCGTAGCGGCGAAAAAATGGCAAAGCACTACGCTATGATAGGAATGGCTTTC
>WFLX010218039.1_pt1 | contig 11700 bp, 6 predicted proteins | sample 4967041 | NCBI WGS metagenome assembly WFLX01 (sample SAMN12857096, study PRJNA449069) | gut metagenome | isolation source: stool from male and female vole | host: Microtus ochrogaster | place: USA:Florida | collected 2017 | reverse complement strand
ATCGTGCACCACCACAAAGGTTTTTCCGATAAGCTGCTCGCCCATATCCGAAAGCATGGCCAGCCCCCGTTTGGAATGTTGCGCCAGCTCCACATCGAGCATGGAGGCGTTGTAGTTGCCCCTCTCGGCCACCAAATCCACATCGAAAGCGCCCGTTTCGGGATTGCGGTCGAACCACTTGGCCACCATGCGGCGCCCCACGTGATTGGTTTCCAAAAACCGCAAGATCGCTTCGGAAGAAGCCATGTCGGTGGAGGTGTCCGTCACACGCTTCACCCGTAAATCGTGGTTTTCGTATTTGTCGGGAGAGGGCAGGGAGAGATAGACATAATCTATCTGCGAGGCGTATTTTGCCTGCGGATGCGACACCAGGAGCGTGTAGAGCGAACTGCGGGCATATTCTTTCTCTATCGTCTGCGGANCCTGCGGGGTCTGCGCCCGCAACCCCATGCCCNCCACGGCAAGACAAAAAATATATACAAGCCTCTTCATCGCAAAAATCTCAATAACCCCAATACTCAAAAGGTATTTTCTGATACAGATCGAAGCGGTCGGAAGGGGTGAGCAACATCGCCTCCGACAGTTGTTCGGGCGAAGAAACATAGCGCGTCACAAACGAACCGTCGGCATTCACAAACGCGTATTGCCTGTCCAGACGCACCATGAACACAGGAAAGAGCATCCATTCCCCTTTTGTCCCCACATATTGGAACACCACCCGGATTTCGTCGAAATCGGGGGCGACCACGCTCACTTCGTTCTCCGTCCTCAGGCCGTATCTGCCGTTTTTCTCATAGAGATAGAGGCCGAAAACGCTTTCTTTCTCCGTCGCGAGCCGAATGCGCCGTGTATCCAGATCCACCGCCAGTTTCTGGGCGTCGCGCAGACGGAAGACAGAAGAAGTGTCGCCTTCGGGATACTTCGCCGTCCACAGATAGGCCGGCATCCCGTCACCGAGAACGAATTCGCGCACGGCGGGCGGCTCCGGAGCCGGATACCCGCCGAACGCAAAGACGAAACCAAACAGAATCAAACCCGAAACAACCGCCAATCTCCTCATTACCGGAGCCAATTCATGAAAGTGTTGGGCTGTTGTCCGGCACCAAAGGCCATACCCACGTCGCGGGCGGCGGCAATACGTTGTTTTTCAAGATCTACCCCGTCCTGCCATTTCTTCATCTCAAACTTCCAATCGTCGAGCACCTTACCCTTGATTTCGTTGTAAAGACCCATCGCCTCGCCGTAGCATTTGGCATCGGGATAAATCAAAGCCAGATACTGCCCCGCATCGGCGGCGCCGGTGGAATTCTGTTGCGCCGCCCAAGCCGAACGCGCCTTGGCCAGATTCACGTCGCACATATAGTCGGTGTATTGCTGAAAAATCTGCAAGGTGGCTTGCAGAGCGCGGTCGTACACCTCGCCCGCCGCATCGGGAATGGCCGTGAGGTGAAACAAAGCCTCGTCGTAGCGATGCTGGGCGGCCAAGACCCGAGCCTGTTGAATGATGCGGTCGCCCTGCTGACGGTAGTACTCCAGAATCTTGGTCTTGCCTTTGTTNACAAATTCCTGCAAGGGCTCCGAATTGACGGGCATATTGTGCAGGGCNTTGATGAAACTCTTGGTTTCGTTGGTGCCCACACCCACGGCGTTCACCATTGTGGAAGCGAAAATCTTTTGGTCGAAATAGTCCGCGATATATAGGGTCATCTCTATATTCTGCGAAATCTGCGAAGGAGGCCCCACCACAAAGTCTTTGGTAGCCATAGCGATATTGGCGGCGATAAAGAACCGCGAGAATTCCTTGCCCGCCGCGATGCCGTTGGTAACGGCCACCTGAATGAGTTTGTTGGTGAGATAAGACTCCGCTCCCGCAGGGAACGGATCGGTTTGTTCGGGAATGATGACCCCGAGCGTGATGCCCTGCCCGATAAGCTCGTTGCCGGAAGCATTCTGCGCATACGCGCGTCCCGCCGTCAGGAGAACCGCCGTCAGGACGATATATGTGAAAAACCTTTTCATGACCGTATTGTTTTTTTTCGCGTCGTAAAATTATTTCTCTCCCAAAAGAAGCATGGCCGAACCCAATCCTTGTGTAAGGACACGCGAGTCGATGCGATAGGGTTCGCCCATCAGGAAACGCCGCAGTTCGCGCACGAAAGCCTCGGTGTCCATAGACATGCCCCGGCTGTTGAGCAAAGGAATGCGCACCTGCTCGTAGGAAATATAGTTCTCGCTTCCGCCCAGCTTCGAAAAACGATGTTCGACGGTGTTGTTGTACATCCATTCGTCGATAATCTCGCTCAAAGCATAGCCGTTGTAGTCTTTGTCCAGGTCGAGNCCCGAACCGTTGTCGAGCACCCGCACCGAAACCACCACCTCGCGCCCGTTGGCGAACAGATCATCGAAATAGCTTTGCAGACGGGCGGCGAAATTGTCCATATTGGCCAAAACGGCTTCTTCGAGCAACACCGGCACGTCGGCGGTGAGCGAAGGGGCGCCGTTGCCCTGCGCACCGGCGATCTGCTTGTCCGTATAGGCGTCCAACCCTTGCAGATTATAGGATATGTAGGATTTGGGGCCGTTCTGGTTCACCGTCCACGTAAGTTGCAGGATGATGTCGGCCTTGGCCACATTGCGGAGCCTGTCGAGCGGACTTTCGGCCAGAAAAGCGCCCGAAGTCTTGCCGGTAATCAGATTGTTCTCGGCCTGTTGCTGCTCCACCGAACGCAACACCGTCTCCAGATTCTTGAGAGGAAAGCCGCGGTCGGCCATCAACGTGTTGATTTTTCCGATGACCATACCCAGCTGCGGGTCGGACTGAAAGGCTTTCTTATAGTCGGGAATGAGCACCGCAGTGCCTTGATTGTCGTATTCGGTCATATAGCCGTTCTCGTTGCACCATGCATCGCTCGGCACCACCATCAGGGTGGGTTTCTTGGCCGGCTGCCCCATCGCGCCCGAAACCGCGAACAGAAGGGTCGCCCATAAAATCAGATATTTCTTCATAGCCTTATTGTTTTAAAATTCCTTCTTCGAGCAAGTGCGCCCGAAGTTTTGCGTATTCCACACGAATCACCAACGAGCAGGTGATGCCGCCCTTTTGACGGAAATGCTGCCACGAGCCGGGCCGACGGTCTTCCATGCTGATGTATTGCAGATATTCGCCTCCATCGGCAAAAAAACGGTCGAAATAGTCGCGGTATTTCTCGTAGGCGTTCACCTCGGTAAGCACCGGCCTTTGCTCGCAGCCTGCCTGCCCGCGCGCGATACCCTTGAAAACGGCATCCCGCACCGCGTTCTTCTTGGCCTGTTCCTTGGCATCGCCCACATAGCGGCCATAGCCCCAGGCGCGCACGGTATAGGAACCGTCCAGTTCGCTGCCCATGCATTCGGTGGGATGCGTCTGATAGGAAACCACCCCGTGACGGGTGTTGTTGCACGAAACCAAAAGCAGACCGCACAGAAACAAGCCTGCGCCCTTACATATCCCTTTCATCTTCTCCGTATGTTTTAAAAACCCGAAACCTTAAAATCCCGAACTCAAGCCACGGATGATGCCGGCCGCCTCCAAATCCTTGCGGAGCTGGTCCTTGGCCACCTGCACATTGGAATGGAACTTCCAGCCGCCTTTCATACGCACGCGGTCGACGGTGGGCGAAACCNAAAGCACATATTTGGTGTAGTCNCCGCCGTNGGCAAANAATTNCTTAAAGAAATCGGCCTTGGTCTCGCGCACCGAAGGGTCGGTAACCAAAGCCTGCTGCGAAGGACAGCCCTGCCGCCCCGCAATACCCTTGAAAATAACACCGTGCACCGCGTTCTTGCCCGCGATGACAGGGTCGTATTTCTTGCTCTTGGAATAACTCCACACCCCTACGGCATATTCGCCGTCGAGCGCCACGGCCGAACACTGCACCTCGTAGCGGTAGTTGTAGGTATTGTCCTTCTTGTTGCCGGCATAAGAAAGGCCGCACAGAACAAAGACCGGAAGAACGACCGAAAGAAAAAGTTTAAAATTTTTCATAAGAGATAGCTTTTTACGGGTGTGAAGATACAAAAAAGGCGCGACATTTCATGTCGCGCCTTTTTCAAAAAAACCTTTTCAGGAAAACGTTACCGCTTGATAACCTTTACCGCACGCTTGTCGCCGTTGGGCAAGGTAATCATCACGAAATAAACGCCGTTGTTCAGACCGTCCAGCGAAACGCTTTCCGTGTTGCGTACATCGCGCATCAGCACACGACCGTTCATATCCACAAGCATGAACGAAACGTAGTCGCCCTTGATGTTCAACCTGTCGGAAACAGGATTGGGATAAACGCTCACGCCGTAGGCCTGTTCCAGTTCCTCCGCATCCACGGTGGAGAAGTCGGCAAAGAAGGAAGCCTTGATTTCTTCGGCACCCTCGTAGACAGCACCCACTTCGTAATCGTATTCACCCTTGGCCACGTTTTCTTCGTAGCTGAAGTCTCTCATGATGGTATCGTTGAGTTTCTTGCCATCACGATAGAAGTTGAAGCCGACGAACTTGATGCCCTCGGAAGAGGTTTTGGGCGCATCGGCAAATTTCTTACCCTTGCCGAGCTCTGCCTTCATATCCATACGCACCGTCTTGCGCATCAGATACTCTTGCGGATCGGGAGCGGAAGCGGCGGCTTCGAGGTCGCGCAAACGAACCACCAACGCATTGATGCAAATGTTTGCATCAATCTGCCCTTGGGACAAGATATACAAAGTATTGTATTCTTGGCCGTCAACCGAAATCAGGTCGGATTTACCCACAACCCGCGGTCCCATATCACAGAAAAAGATTCCGTCCTGACTCACCGCGGCGGGATCGTACGAAACCGAATAACCTACCGCGATTTCCTCCTCTTGTTTCATCTTGAACACTTTGTCAAAATAAACCCGAACCCACTCTTTGGATTGGAAACGATCTTCGTAAGGCTTGTTGTAAACCAAAACATCATTTACATAAACTATGGTGTTCATAGACTTGAGACCCGAAGAAGGACAAGCCATCACGAATTCGACACCCACCAGATAGAGGTCGTCGTCGAATTTATCCATATCCTCTTCATTCCAACCGACAATGCAGAACATCTGCGAGGTTCCCGTGAGAGAGTTTCCGTAAGCAGGATAACCGCAGTAGCCATAGGCCATAGGTTCTTCGAAATAAGGCAGACCCCACGTGGCCGTAACATCCACCGTGTTGTCGTCTTTTTTGAGGGCTCCCACCACATCAAACGCAGCCGGTTCGCGGGGAGTACCCTTGCCGGTGAGCGTGATTTCGGTGGTATCGGAAGTCTCGCTCGAATCATCGAAGAAAGCGGTCAGGATATACTGATATTTCGTGCCGATTTTCACCTCCGAATCCGTGTAGCGCACATTCAGGAAGTTTTTCCCGCCTATCTGTTTGCCATCGCGGTAGAGGTTGAAGCCTACAAAACCGTCCATACCGAGGCATTCTTCCGACCAGGTCAAAACGGCATTTCCGTTCGACTCATACGCACGCAATTCCAAAGGAGGAGCGACGTTACCTTTAGGAACAATCACCTCGGTTGCCGTCACATCAAAGTCTTTCGAACTGCTGGAACAGCCCCGTGTCGAGAAATATTCGACATAATAGGTATATGTACCCGCCGTGTCGATGTTTTCGGTAAAATGACGGGCTTTGAGGGTGTCGGTAACCGGCTTGTAGTCGCAGGTTTCGCAATCCTTGCGGTAAACCACATAACCCAATATATCGTCCGAGCTTTCCAATTCCATATCCACAATCATGTTGTAGCTATATGTGCTTTGCAACAGACATTCCAGAACCACGGTACCGTCTTTGAGCGTAGAATGGGTAAGACCACCCGCGTAGACGGGGTTGGGCCATCCTAAGGCATTGGAGGCATCCTCCACAACGGGGTGCGCGTAGAGGTCGGTGGTGAAGAGTTTTTTACCCGTAGCCATATCGAACGCCGCCAGGTCGCAACCGTTTACACCGTTCTGGTCGCTCGCATACAGACGGCCTTTGTAGTATTCGATTCCCGAGATAATCATACCCCTGTTGTCGAGTTTTACGGGAACGGCGAATTCGTCGTCGGGACCCGTGGCGTTGAACGGATAAGCGACAAAGTTATAGTAGTCGCCTACTATAAGATAATCCTGGCCGTTGTTGATGTCCGGGTCGGTGTTCTCCACATAGGCAATCGAAACCGCTTTGATCGTGGGGATGAAGGAGTATTCCGGCGTGATATCTAAAGGATCTTTGGGATTCAACTTCGCTACCACTACCCGTTCGAGACCGGTAGCCACATAGAAATAACCTTCGCCATCTTTTTCGTGATAGGCCATATCCAAGACATCGGGCACACCCTCCACGGCAATCTGCCTGATGATATTGCCGAACTGGTCATACACAAAGATACCGCTCGCTTGGTTTGAACCGGTATAGATATAGTCGCCCACGTGCACACCCGCGCTCATACGGGCGGTGATGGGTTGGAAAACACTCACGAAATCGAGGCCTTCCTGCGGTATGTATTTGGACGAGGAGCCTTTGGGACGGTTGATGATGTTCTGTGTTTCCTGGTCGGAGGGCTGACCCCAGGCCAAAGATACCTTGCGGTTGTATTCCACGCTGGAGAACATTTCCAANACGGGCAGACAGCTGTTGGGATCCATCACGATGATGGAAAGCGTATCGGTGGCATACGATTCCTTGTCGCCGTAGACCGCCTGTACGAAATATTTGTATTTTCCGTTGTCGCGAACCGTGTCCGTATAGGTAAGCGTGTTGACCCCTACGGAACCAATCTTCTGCTTATCACGATAAATATTGTAACCCGTCACGGTATATTCGCCCTTCATGGGTTCCTGCCAGCTCACCACCACATTCAACGAACGGCGCGGAACGTTCTCTATCTGCGTATTGCGCACGGGGGCGTAGCTTTGGTGTTCATCCAACATGATCAGATACGCATAATATACTCCTTCCTGCTGGTGGTGGCCGGAAATCAAACGGCCGTCGTCCGAAATGCCGGTAGTGGTAAAGAGAGGCGCTTGCTTTTCGCCGTCCAGACCGTAGAGGTTCTGCAGATAATCGGCCAATATATATTTCTCGTCCTTGTCCGAAAAATAGATAAAGGGTTGACGCGAAAATATATCCTGAGTACTTATCTGGTCGACACCTATCATCACACCGCTGTTGTTGGTTCTGTAAGCCCACGAAACAGAGTAACCGGGTCTCGGGGCTATATATTTCGTGGAGGTATATGTACCCGCGGTACGGTCGTATTTTACATAACAGGCCTNCTCTTGGATTTCACCGCACACCACGGTTCCATCACCGCTCACACCCCACATCTGACCGGCCNTGAACGCNTCTTNTCCGTAGCCGTTGACGTACTTCTCGGAAAGACAATACACCNNGTCCCGGGTCAAGTCCCAAAAAGTAGGAGTATAGTTCATGGAGGCATCGGTCAAGGCGGCACGGCCTGCCACAATTTTCGCATCGTCGCTCATCTGCCAGCCCATATTCATACCGCCGGCGACAGTGGGATCCAACGTCTTGAGCGTATCCAATATCTTTCCCGTTTTGGTTTCGACCAGAACATTGCCGTAACTGGAGCTTTCTCCCGAAAGATACGCACTCACACTCAGGGTGAGCAGGTCGGCCGAAGCCTCCTCTACGGCACCGCTTTTCAGCCTGTTGCAGGTACCTACATAATCAGCGTACTCTTTGCCGTCTATTTTGGCATATTGGGTGGTGACGAAGTTATCCCAGTCGACAACCTCGACAACGCTGCCGTTGACCCTTTCCATCCTTCCCGTGGCGATTTCGTAGATGATGCCGACACCGGCGTCACCCTCCTCGCTGATGCTCTTTCCCATCATGAACTTGTCGTTGCGCGAAAGCGTTATCTCCGACATACCCGGAACAGCCTTGAAGATAATCATCTTGCCGGCCCTTCCCCGAATGGTTTCGTTCAAGCTTGTATCGATCACCTGCGCTTGTGCGGACAAACAGCCCGACAACGAAAGAGCCGCTATAAGCAATACATTTCTAAACAGTTTCATATTTTTTTTGTTTTTTTAGTTACTAAAGGATAATGGTTTTGTAGGTGGCCGTCTTTCCGTTCTCGCCCAACACCCGCAACAGCGCGGCGCCCTTGGGCAAGGTGTGGTAGATATACGCATTCTGGTTGGAGTTGACGGTATAGGTCCTCAACAATTTCCCGTCCACCGAAAACGCTTGCAGACTCTTGATATAAAGTCCATCGTTGTTCTCGATGATGATCTGGTTCTCGAAAACCCGCACCTTGACGGCCTTGTCGAAGCTCTGTACCGATTCATTCCCTACATTGGAGCAGCTGAACGAAGGTCCGTATGTCTTACCACTATTTAAAGGCTTCTCGCAAGCGGACATCATCGACCATGTGTAAACCACATCGGGTTCGACTCTATAATTAAGCGAGTTGCGGCTGGTGGAGATGGTATCCTGACGCGAGGAGCCGGCACGGATAAACGCGGTATAAGCGATATTATTGGTGCCCGCCGTCCACGAAAGGGTCGCGGTTTTGGTCGCCACGTTCACCTCGGCTTTCAAGTCGGTAGGCTTATGGCAGACGGGGGTGGGGAGCAAGGTGAATTCCTTGGGCTCCGACCAAGCGCTGGTGTCGTCGGGGCAGAGGCCACGCACCCTGACAAAGTAGACCACCCCGTTGAGGGTATCCTGGACGTAGTAAAGCCCCGTGATGCGGATGGTATCCTTTTTTTGGTTGCCGGCAGTGAGGATGGTGCCGTCCTCGAAGTAATAATCTCTCGGGTCAAAAATGAATTCCCGTGACTGTTCGTTCGAGTGGGTGATGAGGGTAACCCCTTGCCAGGTTTCGGAACCCTCCAAAACTTCGAGGGTGGGCACTTCGCATACCTTTTTGGTCTGGAAATAACGCATGGAGCTNNTTTCGCTCGCCTTAAGACGGTCTGCATCGCAATACGTCACGATATAGTATTGATAGTTCGTGAACGAAGACAGGCCACCGAGCGTGTAGGTGGTCTCATGGGTATAGACGCTATCCCACACGTCGGTCTTGCGGTCGTTGTAGAAAATACCGTATTCCATACCCTCGCCGTCCCACGCGAGATCCACCGAATAAAAGTCTGTCTTCAAATTGCGGATATTGGTGACCCCGTTGCAATTCTGTTCCATCCAATCGATGTTGAGCGAATCGATAAAGAGGACATTGCCCGCGGTCTGCAGGTTGGTNTAGACAGNCCAATACTGATAGGCGTCTTTCACTTCGAAATCGGAAGTGTACNTTTTGCCCTGCGGGGTAACCTCGCTCAGATTGACCTTGATTTTGGCACTCGTGGCGTTGNACTTGTTGTCTTTCGAGAACAGAACCCACANGGTGTCGGTTTCGCCGAAAGTGGCCGCTTGAGCCGTATTGCCATCGCTCCAGGCCGAGAGCTTGAGCGAAAGGCGTGCCGTGCCGCTCAAAACACCCGTGGATATAGTCGGCAGGTTGAGCCAAAGAGGATTGTTGAGGTTGGCATCTACCGTCACACCCGCACCGTAGACGTTCGTGGCTTTCTGCATGGGAGCCCATACGGTCTTGTCCGCATCGGGTTCGGCGAGGACGGCCTCACCGGCGGCGGGCAATACCCCTGTTTTAAGGGTCACACCCTCGGGCAAGGCAGTGGAGCCGCTTGCCAACGCAAACTCGTAGGGCATTCCGTGGAAGGTGGTGAAAGTTACATCCACATAGTCGGACGTTTCTCTCGAACATACCGCCGCCACTTGCACGGTGTATTGGGTATGGGGGTTCAATCCCGTAAGCGTGTAGGTGCGGAGTTTAGAAGTCTGACTCACCCACTCGCTGTTTTCCGACAGTCTATAACGGACATCATAGGATTTGGCCATAGGCGTGTTGTTTGCGTCTTCCCAGCTCAGGGTGACACGGTCGTGCATGATTTGCGAAACTTCGGGTATCGACGATATGGCGTTGCAGACACCTCCAAACGTTATACTGTTGATGGAGGCATTGGTAAAACCGCCGTCCGGCTTTACGGTGGAAGAGGCCACGAAACGCAGCTGGAAATCTTCCTCCGTATTGAATTCGGGCGTAACGATGGTTTGTAATCCGGACTTCGTGTTGGTAGAAGTGAGGGTATTTAGGGTTTTCCAGTCGCTTTCGGAGAGCTTTTTATATTGAATTTCAAGCCCGTCTCCTTCGCGAATCGCGGCATCGTGGACGTTCAGGCTGGCGTCCTCTTGCCAGAAATAGAGTTCTACCGAGGCGGAAAACGCTCCCCCACCCTTTATTATAGGCGAAACGGCGTTTGTATGGAGGTCGCCGACCTTATCACCATATGCATCCAAAGGAGGACAAAGGCCGACGGTAAGACCCCTGCTTTCTCCGTTGTTGGCAACTCGGAATTTATTTCCTGTCGGTATCGTCCAACCCGCAGGTGTTATGCTCTCGCCGTCAAACACCACGGATGCCGAATCGAAAGCAAGGAAAGCGGGAGCGTAATACGGCGTGGCCACCCCACACGTGCGGGTCTCGAACGAGAATCTGCTCTGCGTGGCATCGGTGCTCCAGACATAATAGTAGTAGTCCTCATTGCGTTGGGCATCCTTTACCTCGAATTGCGCCGCGTTACCCACCGCCAATACTTCAAGAGTATAAAATTCTTCCAAGGACGAGGTTTTGTAACGGAAATTCAATTTGTCGCCCGCCTGGTAACCGCCCTGTTTGGCGGAAAGGACCGTCATGGTCGAAGCATTCATCTGACGCTGCGATACCGCCAGAATATATTGCTCGGCGCTGCCTTTGTCGATATTGAGGGTAAAACCGGTGTCGGTGATGGAAGAGGCCACTACCGACACGGCGTTGACCGGGGCGATGGCCGTGGTGATGACACGCTTCGGAATGTCGGTGGTATTGTATTTGATGCCTGTACAATCGGTATTGTAGGGGAAAGCATAGAGATAGTAGGTGGTGCCAGGCTTAAGCCCCGAGGCCCTACGGGCGGCAACGGATCCTCCCAGCCATAACGTTCCGTAAATGTCGTAACTATACGCAACAAAAACACTGGAACCTATCTGGTCTCCGGAAGCGTATTCCGTTCCGTCGGCCGGCAGATCCACACCGGAAAGCGAGGATTTTTCGGAGAGGATAAACAGACATTTATCGGCATTACATGTCATGACGTTGTTATCCAACTCGATATAGTCCGTGGCGGCCGTATAAGACCACTCTACGACCGGATTTTCCACAGGCGTGCAAGATGCGGGAGGAGCCATGCGGTAGGTTTGGGTGGGATATTGGGTCGATTTGATTGCCATCCATGTGTAACCCGTCGAATACACCGTTCCGTCCAAATCTTTCAGGAAACGGCATTCGTCATAATTCCTTCCCGTCTTGTTCTGAAACAGACCATAGACGAGATAGAGGGTGCTCCCTTGCGGCTGCATGGCCACGGGAATGAAAAGCACTTCGCCGTCCCGGGTAAAGACATATTGGAAACTGAAAATAGAAGCGTGGTCACTCGCATCGAACACCTTTACATTGTTGTAGGCCACAAAAAGGGTGTCTTGCGTGGCGCTGAATTCGTATTGCACCGTGGTATTATCGTCGGCATAAACCTCCGTCGCCCCACTCGCAGCACTTTTCGTAGAAAATCTTATGCAGAGGAAATCCTCCA
>WFLX010048759.1_pt1 | contig 11700 bp, 8 predicted proteins | sample 4967041 | NCBI WGS metagenome assembly WFLX01 (sample SAMN12857096, study PRJNA449069) | gut metagenome | isolation source: stool from male and female vole | host: Microtus ochrogaster | place: USA:Florida | collected 2017 | reverse complement strand
TATTAATATTGCCTGCTGCCTGATGCTTGTACCAAGGTTTGGGTATTCCGGTTTCTATTTATCCACCTTTGTGTCTGCACCATTTGGTCTGCTTCTGGCTATGGTCTTAGTGAAGATCAGCAGCGCTGATATTATGGATCATACCGTGAAATAGTTTCCGCCTGTTTTTCGGAATTGCTTTCAGCCATTCTTTCGGCAGCTGTTTTTTTCTTCAATTTCCGGGGAAACCTTATATCTTTTCAGTATCACTGCCATACTGATCAAATCCAGAACCGGAAAGACCTGCAAAACGTAGTGGATCCCGGAGGGACGTTTCCCTTTTTTATTCTGCTTTCTCAAATAATGAATATAATACCATCCATATTCTCTTTATCTCCTGCAGTTTTCTTCTCTCATGTAAAAAAGCTACATTTGCCAGATTAAAAATTCCCATACAAAAATTCCAGCGGAGGAAATATAATAATATGCCATATTACCCACCCATGAAAAAATGTAATTTCTCCAATCATCCATATGCACAATATACTCATTATCCCCAGACAGACCGCTAATTCTAAAATCTTAAGCAGGTTAATGTCTGTTGTACTCAGGTAAAGCAAAGAATTCATTATCTCAAAAGATAACAACGGGCAGGACATTTCTGCGCATGCCCTGCCCGTACTTACTACGTTACTGTTCATTCTCTGACCAATAACCTTACAACATTCTTATTTTAACTTCCAGATATCCCTGTTATACTCCGCAATGGTCCGGTCAGATGAGAAGAAACCTGCCTTTGCAATGTTTACAAGCATCATCTTTTTCCATTTCTGGCGATCCTCATAATCAGCCAGTGCCTGATCCTTCACCTTGATATAGTCCTCCAAATCAAGCAGAGTCATAAACCAGTCTTTGCCGATCAGCTCCTTATAAAGACGGTTCAAATTCTCCTTATGTCCTACCTTAAGCGCCTTTTTTCCAACAATGAAATCCACAGCTTCTTTGATCACCGGACTCTTCTTATAATAATCCTTGGAAACATAATCCGCTTTGGCATAGTGCTCAATGACCNTCTCNGACTTTTCNCCAAAAATATAAATATTATCGTCTCCGACAAGTTCATGGATCTCCACATTCGCGCCATCTGAGGTCCCCAGCGTAACCGCACCNTTTAACATAAATTTCATGTTTCCGGTGCCGGAAGCTTCCTTNGAGGCAAGTGAAATCTGCTCAGAAATATCACAGGCCGGTATCAGCTTCTCCGCATAGCTTACATTATAATTCTCCACCATCAGCACCGTCATATAAGGGCTTACATCCGGGTCATTGTTTACAATCTCCTGAAGAACCAGAAGCAGATGGATGATATCCTGCGCAATCACGTAGGCAGGAGCTGCTTTTGCTCCAAAAATAAAGTTGATAGGTCTTTTCGGCTTCTTTCCGCCCTTTATCTCCAAATATTTGTGAATAATATACAATGCGTTCATCTGCTGACGCTTATATTCATGAAGTCTCTTAATCTGAATATCAAAAATAGCATCNGGATTCAGATCCACGCCTTCTTTTTCCTTTACGTAAGCAGCAAGCTCCTTTTTACGGTTCATCTTGATCTGTGCAAGCCTATCAAGAACATCCTGATCCTCCTGATAATCAAGCAGCTTCTCCAGCTTATCTGCATCCTTCTTAAACCCGTCACCGATCTTCTCTGCCAGAAAAGCAGAAAGCTCATGGTTACAACCAAGCAGCCATCTCCGGAAGGTTATGCCGTTAGTCTTATTATTAAACTTCTCCGGATAAAGCTTATAAAAAGCATTTAATTCGGTATCCTTTAAAATCTGCGTATGGATAGCTGCCACTCCGTTTACAGAAAAACCGTAGTGAATATCAATATGAGCCATATGCACTTTCTTATCCTTATCAATGATCTGAACCGCAGGATCCTTATACTTGGCAGCAACCCGCTTATTCAACTCTTTAATGTAAGGTACAAGCTGCGGAACCACCTTCTCCAGATATTTTAACGGCCATTTCTCCAACGCTTCCGCCAAAATCGTATGATTCGTGTATGCACAGGTCTGGCTTACAACAGCGATAGCCTCATCCATGCTGAATGCTTTTTCTTCCACCAGGATTCGGATCAATTCCGGAATTACCATGGTAGGATGGGTATCGTTGATCTGGATAACGGCATGCTCATACATTTTTCGCAGATCATATTTCTTCTCCTTCATCTCACGGAGAATCAACTGTGCCGCATTAGATACCATAAAATACTGCTGATAAATACGGAGCAGATTACCGGCTTCATCGGAATCATCCGGATACAAAAACAGAGTCAGATTCTTTTCAATGGCTTCCTTATCAAAGTCAATGCCTTTCTCTACCAGACTTTCGTCAACCGACTCAACATCAAACAAGCGAAGCTTATTAACACCGCTGTCATAACCTGCAACGTCAATATCGTAAAGTCTCGACACTACCTTTTTGTCGCCAAAGTGTACGTCAAACGTCACATCTGTCTTGGTAAGCCATGATTTCTCTTCAATCCAATCATTCTTTTCCGCTGTCTGCAGCCTGTCTTTAAACTCTTGTTTAAAAAGACCAAAATGATAATTAAGCCCAATGCCTTCTCCCGGGAATCCTAAAGTTGCGATGGAATCAAGGAAGCATGCCGCAAGTCTCCCTAAACCGCCATTTCCAAGGGACGGCTCCGGCTCTATCTCTTCAATCACAGAAAGGCTTTTGCCCTTGCTCTCCAGAATCCTCTCAACTTTCTCATAAATACCCAGGTTGATCAGATTATTGGATAAAAGCTTGCCAATCAAAAACTCGGCAGAAATGTAATAGATCTTTTTCTCTCCTTCATTGCTGTCTGAAACTGCCATCAGCCGTTTTGCAAGAATAAGTACCACATAGTAAGTCTCCTGATCCGTCAGCTCCGCAACGCCCTTGCCGAATAGATCCTTTGCAATATCCTCCATCTGTGGTTCCAAGTTGAGCACCAAAATATCCTTTTGTAAATTTGTTTGTGCTGCCATAATCTCCTCCTAAATAAAAATGAATCCTTTAGCTCCCAATACTGAGTGTAACATAAGAAAACGTTTTCCGCAAGTATCTTTCAGCAGATAATGTCTTCATATCTCATTCTAATTAATGTATGCTCCGTCTGAATGCTCCGCCCCTTTTCTCCGTTCATCAAAAGTTGTAATTCTTCCATTGCTCTTCTTGATATTCCTGCAAAATCCTGCCCTACCGTATTCATCTGTTTTCCCACATATCCCATCAGAATAATGCCGTCAAACCCGCATACCGGTCTGAAAATATCCATTTCGATCAGTGCTTTCATTGCTCCGATAGCCATCAGATCTGAAGCACACACCACTGCATCTTTGTTTTTTGCATACCGCATGGCAATGTTCCTTGCCTGCAGTTCCGAAAATTCACCATTTCTGACCATAACAGTCAAATCAAGTTCTTTTGCCAGATCTGCCATTCCCTTTAGGCGTTCATCAGATACGTAGCTATTTCTCTTACCCGCAATATACAAAATCCTTTTGCAATTATTTTCCTTTATGGTCTTTTTGGCTACATCATACTGTGCTCTGCGATGATCGATCCCGATTGACGAGGTACTCTCATTGACTAAAGGAGCATCCACCACAACGCATTTAAACTTCCGGCTCTCCACAAGTCCATGAAGCACTTTATCTTCCTTGGATATTCCATAGATAATGATTCCCGTTATGCTTTGAGACTGTAGATACCGGATAAGCTCTTCCGTTGTCTTGTTCTTAAACATAAAGAAAAAGAGTGTGATCACATCTAAGTTTAGCTCCATTGCTTTATTAATGGCACCGGAAATATACTGCAGCCCGATCTCGTCAATTGCCTGTGTCTTTTCATTTAAATTTATCAAAAGCGCCACACGTCCTGCCTGCTTGGAAGAAAGCGCCGCTGCCACTGAATTTGGAACAAAATTAAGTTCCTCCACAGCCCTGGCCACCCTCACCTTCATTTCTTCACTGACATTCGGATAATTATTGAGCACCTTTGAAACCGTCGAGATCGCCACTCCCGCACGTTTTGCTACATCTTTAATAGATACCATAATCAAACCAGCTTTCCGTCTTTGACCGCATAGGAAAATCCAGAGCTTCCTCTGGATTTTCTCAATTATTTTAATACTTTTTCAATGACATCTTTTACATCATCCGGCTCATAAGGCTTGGTGATGAATTCCNCCGCACCATGCTTAATCGCCTGAATCATCTTTTCCTTCTGCCCTGCTGCCGTAATCATCACGACAAGNGCCTCCTCATTACACTTTTTGATAAGCTGAAGCGCCTCGATTCCATCTAACTTTGGCATGGTGATATCCAGGGTGACAAGATCCGGCTTAAGTTCTTTGTATTTCAGATAACCGTCTTCTCCGTCCACGCCCTCTCCAACAATTGTATGTCCGGNACTCTCCAAGATTTCTCTCAGAATCTTTCGTGATGTTCTTGAATCATCTACAATCAAAATATCCGCCATACTTTATGCCTCCTGCTCCATTTCTATTTTTTGATCAATCGCTGCCACTAAATGGATCTTCTGCCCCATGATGTGCAGGGGAATAACCAGCATTTCCTCACTTCTGATCCCACGGATCTGATCTGAAAACTCCGGCGGGTACAATTCCATGGATACTCCCCCCTGGCTCAGTGCCGTAGCATACAGGCCATTGATACAATTCAAAAGNTCCCCGATTGCATCCAAAGCATCCATATTGACTTCCGGAAATTCTTCTTTTCCGAAAACAGATGCCACCGGCAGGAGCGCCTGCCCTTTGCCGCACATCGCGCATACAACATTATGCTCGCCTTCCATAACCTGAAGNGCACCGTTGTCCGCCTCACACTGCCTTGTCAGGTANGCCTTTTCCGGGTAAATATCAGTGTCAACACAGCGAAGCAGTGTACGGATTGCNGTTCCGATCACATTTAAATATTGCTCTCCTTCAATCGGCATATACAGNGGAAGAATCCTNTCCACATCATTACTTTTCAAATCTTCCATATCCGAATAGGTAAGCTGATGATCTCTTTGAAAGTCAATCATATACTGCTCAAGCTGCTCAATCATCAGCAAATCCTGATTTTCAAGTGTCTGGGCAAATATCAGGTAAGCATTTCCCTGCTTCTTTAAAAGCGCTTCCACCTGTCCTTCCGTCAAATATCCTTTTTCTATGGCTATATCACCAAAGCGCTTATCCATCACTGTCTGCAGTCTGTTGACTTTATCAGCCTCTTCCTGCGTCATCAGACCTTCCGCTACCGCAATCAAACCTAATTTGACCCTTACTTTCCGCTGTTCTTTTATCAGATCTCTGAACTGCTCCAAAGTGATCACATTATTCTCTACCAGGTAGTTTCCCAAGATATTTGATACCATAGCGCTATCCCTCCTATGTGAAATCTATAGTTAACAATATTATTAATCCCTCTTTCGGTCTTGCAAAAGCTTGCATATATGGCTTTGGTAAGATCCGGAAGCAGAAATTTGTTTTGTCGTTTACTATAAGATATAGGATATAATATTTTCCAAATTTAGTCAAGAAAATAGCCGACCTCCCAAAGAAGCCGGCTTTATTTTCATTTGCTTATTTTCTAACCAAATGGCGAGGTACGCCATTTACAAAAATAGGAAGAAGCTCTCCCATGATAAGAGGTTTCGCGTACTTAATATAACCATCGTTTAAGCCGCATCCATCTTCTGTAATCCATTCTGCGGGTACCGGTCTCTCAACGTTGGCAATAGCATGAATATCATATGCGCTTGTCCCACACTGATAAGGATCATCACCATTTCTGTCCAGTGTAATCATCATACCGGTCTTTCCATCCTCTGCTGCCATAACAGCATCATGTCCAACCTGGAATGCCTCATTAATATCGGTAAGAGAAGCAAGGTGTGTTGCTGCTCTCTGAAGTGTTGAGAACTCAATTGCTCTTGTCTTTAAGCCTGTCTCCTCAGCAATCTTCTGTGCCAGGTAAACTGCCGTACCGGACATCTGCTTATGTCCAAACGCATCCACCGCAACATTTTCATTAGCCAGCTCACAGACATAACGTCCGTCCGCAATGTGAATACCTTCTGAAACTGCAATAACAACAGAAGACTTTGTCTCTGCAAGATATTTTACTTTTGCCATAAATGCATCCATATCAAACACCTTCTCCGGAAGGTAGATTGCATCTGCACCGTTGCAGTCGTCACCCTTTGCAAGTGCTGCTGCTGCTGTAAGCCAGCCAGCATTACGTCCCATAATCTCTACGATACAGATAGTAGGCTTCTTTGCACCAAAGGACTCGTTATCACGAATTACTTCCTTCAAGCTGGTTGCGATATATTTTGCTGCACTGCCATATCCGGGACAATGATCCGTTACAGGCAGGTCATTGTCAATGGTCTTNGGAACACCCATAAATCTCTGNGTTTTNCCATGTGCTGCCGCATAATCGGATANCATNTTTACNGTATCCATNGAATCATTTCCGCCGGCATAGAACAGACATTCAATATCATGCTTCTCCATGATCTCAAATACNTTCTCATATACATCCTCATGTCCCTCAATCTTGGGCATTTTAAAACGGCATGAGCCTAAAAATGCGGAAGGAGTTCTCTTTAACAATTCGATTCCTGTAGGATCGTCAAGATACTCTTCCAGCTCGATCATCTTGTCCTCTAAAAATCCTTCAATACCATGAACCATACCGTATACTTTCTTAACGCCAAGCTTCTTTGCTGCTGCGTATACACCTGCTACAGATGAGTTGATTACGGCTGTAGGTCCGCCAGACTGTCCAACTACAATATTACCTTTCATTTTTCCTCCATTCTGCCGCCTTAGCGGCTTACACATACGGACTTATTTACAAACAGCCTTCCTGCTGCCTGCACCATCAAGATTATAACAAACTTTACCAATGAAAACAATTGTTTTTCATTATTTTATCTTCTGCAGCGTTTCCTTAGAAACAATCTTTTTAATATTCAGCAAAAACAGTGTCATCGCCATAGTCGCCGAGAGTACATCCGATATAGGTTCTGCATAATAAATTCCCATAACGCCGAACTTAAGCGGCAGGATCAGCGCCAATGGAACCAGCAGAATCACCTTGCGGAATATAGCGATAAAGAAAGATATCTTCGCCTGCCCCAATGCAAGAAAGGTTGGCTGAATCCCCTGTTGAAGTCCGAACACCAACATACCGAACATAAAAATAGGCATCATCTGTTCCACCAGGCGGATCAGCGCTGCGTCGTTCGTAAACATTCCTGCAAAAAATCCCGGGAAAATGATAATGAGAATCGTCGCTGACGCTGAAAACAGAAAACAGCTGGTGATCATGCTGCAATATAATTTCTTTACTCTGTCAAAATTACCAGCCCCGAAATTATAACTGATAATCGGCTGAACTCCCTGTGTAAAGCCACCCAGCGGCGCTGCGTACATTTGCATCACGCTTTGCATAATAGTCAAGGATCCCACATAAATATCTCCGCCGTACCTTTGTAATCCGCTGTTCAATACAACGCTGATCAGACTTTCCGTAGCCCGCATGATAAAAGGGGAAACTCCCAATGCCATAACACTTCCAATAATATGTAGATCCGGTTTCATCGCCTCCGGTTTTATAGTAAGAGAGGAACGTTTACTGATCAGAAATCCCACTGTCCACAACGCGCTTAACGCCTGTGAGATCACGGTTGCTCTTGCCGCCCCCTTTACCCCCATCTGAAACCCGAAAATAAAGACCGGGTCAAGGATAATATTGACAGCGGCACCGATCAGAACCGCAATCATTGCAATCCGTGACTGCCCCTGAGAAATGATAAAGGCATTCAGGCCCAGCGCCAGCTCCACAAAAACAGTTCCCAGCAGATAAATAGAAATGTAGTCTACCGCATACGGAATCGTGGCATCACTGGCCCCAAACAGATATAGCAGAGGCTTTTCAAAAACATAAAAGAATCCCATCAACAGCAGCGAAAAGAAAAGCAACATAGAAACACCATTTCCGAGGATTTTTTCTGCCCGCTTTCTGTCACCTTTTCCAAGCCATATAGAAGCAAGCGGTGCACCACCCGCCCCTGCAAAGGCGGAAAACGCAGAAATCAGCGTAATGATCGGAAAGGTTACTCCCACACCGGTGAGCGCCTCCATACCCACGCCTTCAATATGCCCGATATAAATCCTGTCCACAATATTGTATAAAATATTTATGACCTGCGCCACGATAGAGGGCACTGCCATACTGATCATCAGTCTGCCGATGGGTTCCGTTCCCATCCGCCTTTCTTTGTCCTGCTGCATAGTTATCTCCCGGCTTAATCCCTTTCTACGAAACAAAAGAGCGCCTATTTCAGCACTCTTTTCATGCGGATAACAGGACTTGAACCTGCACGGTCTCCCACCAGAACCTAAATCTGGCGCGTCTGCCAATTCCGCCATATCCGCTTATATGCCGGAATACTCCGGCAAAAATCATTCACGATATTTATCTTATCATTCACGGCAAATGCTGTCAACTAAATAAAGGAAGCAATACAATAAACCGCATAGATGCCAAGCAACGCAATTCCCTGTATTCTGGAAGATTTCTTCCTTATTAAAATAGGAAGAATCAGGATTGCCATAACCAGACAGGCAAGGGGCATGTCCACCCGAACAGTGGATTGTTCAAGAGGAATCCCCGCGACTGCCGAAGGAATACCAATCACCAAAAGCATATTTAAAAGATTTGCACCAATCACATTTCCTAGTCCTACATTTCCATAGCCTTTCACCAGAGACATAACTGATGTCATAAGCTCCGGCAGGGAAGTTCCCAGTGCAATAAAGGTAACGGCAATCACACGCTCCGGCACACCGATTGCCTCAGCAATGAGTATTCCGTTGTCCACCAGAAGGTTTGCTCCCACAAAAAGACACGCTGCACAGACCGCAAGAACTATGATCTGCTTTAAGATAGAAATGTTTTTCGTATCCTCTTTCTCTTCTCCGTTATCTCCTTCTGCAGAAGCACGTACCACATTCAGACATGCATACACGATAAACAGCAGCAGCAATACCACACCAATCGGACGTCCAAAAGCCCCTGTCAAAAATCCGCATATATTAAGTCCAATCAGAACCACAAAATAGAAAATACCGCGCCATGAAAGTGATGAGGTCTCTACCTGCTTTGTGGGACGTATGGTTTGTGTCAGACCGGCGATCAGTGCCGTATTGCAAATGATAGAGCCAAAAGCATTTCCTGCCGCAATCGCTGCCGATCCATCAAAAGCCGCTGTTGTTGAAACCAGGATTTCCGGCAAAGTAGTACCTAAACTGACGATAGTGGCACCCACCACAATCTGGGGAATCCCAAGCTTCTTGGCAATCGCCACTGCCGCATCTACCAATCGGTCGCCTCCCACACAAATTAAAACAAGACCTACTACAAACAAAATAACTGCTTTTACCATTTTTCTCTTTCCTTTCTCTCTTAAGTATACCCAACAACGGACGTCACGCTTTGCGAGCCGTCCTTATGTCAAGTCAAAACTCCCCTCCGTCCGCTCTTCTCCGATATGGCATATCACCTTTTTATTAATTCGTATCAAAAAGAAAGTAGTGACTGCCAGCGATGCGACCTCCGCAATGGGAAAGGCCCACCATACATACCTTACTTCTCCTGCAAGAGAAAGCAGGTATGCCGCCGGAAGCAGTACCAAAAGCTGTCTCGCTACGGATACGCTCAAACTATACACTCCATTTCCAAGAGCCTGAAATAAAGAGCCGCAGATAATGCAAAATCCCGCAAATANNAAGCTGACNCTAATNGTCCGGAGTGCAGGCACACCNATGGCAAGCATAGTTTCCGATGCATCAAATAAGGCAAACANCGGTGTTGGGAAAANCTGNAAAATNAAAAATCCCACTGCCATAAGGCCCACTGCATACATAATACTGTATTTCAGAGTCCTGATGAGCCTGTCCCTTTTCCCTGCCCCAAAATTATAAGCAATGATCGGAACCATCCCGTTATTCAATCCNAATATNGGCATAAAGATAAAACTCTGAAGCTTAAAATAAACNCCAAACACTGCAACCGCTGTAGAACTAAATGCAATTAAGATTCTGTTCATGCCGTAAGTCATCACAGAGCCGATTGCCTGCATGATAATAGAAGGAATTCCTACTATATAAATCTGTCCAATAATCTTTCCATCCGGAGTGAACCCTTTCAGCCGAAGCTTAATATCTGTATTTTTCTTTTCATTGATAATAATAGCCATAATACCTGCAATAATCTGCCCCACCACAGTGGCCGCTGCTGCGCCTGCAACACCCATACGCGGCATGCCGAAATAACCAAAAATGAAAATAGGGTCCAGAATAATATTAATGATTGCTCCTGTTCCCTGTGTAACCATGGTATAAATCGTTTTCCCAGTTGACTGAAGGAGCCGCTCAAAGATAAACTGCGTGTACATACCAAAAGAACAGCAGCAGATAATCGTCAGATACTGTTTTCCATAATCTATGATCTGCGCATCTGTAGTCTGGCTCAGATAAAAAGGAGTCGTAACCAAAAGACCAACGATCAAAAACACCAGATAACTCAACACATATAGAAACACACCATTAACTGCTGTCTTGTCTGCTTTTTCATAATCCTTTTCTCCAAGTGATCTGGAAAGCAGCGCATTCACACCGACTCCCGTTCCTGCTCCGAGGGCAATCATCAGAGACTGTATCGGGAAGGCCATGGACACAGCTGTAAGCGCATTCTCATCAATTCTTGATACAAAGATGCTGTCAACAATATTATAAAGTGCCTGAACAAGCATAGAAAGCATCATCGGTAGAGACATACTGATCAAAAGTCTGTTCACCGGCATTGTTCCCATTTTATTTTCTTTTCTGTCTTGCACTGCTTCCATATGTAATCCTGCCTTTCACCTCAAAAATGCGTACCTTACTATTATACTAAATCCGAATCTTATTGCAATATTTTTCTGAAAGACTCTTTATCAAATTGTAATAATTTCCCCGAAATTTCTCCATAAAAAGTACTGTTTCAAAAAAGCCAAAAATCTACCCAAAAACGCAAAAAAAATATTGACAGATTTTGATGCGTATTTTATAATATATCTTGCGTTGCGTAGGTATGTAATAGGATCATAACCAGCGGGGTGTGGCTCAGCTTGGCTAGAGCGCCTGGTTTGGGACCAGGAGGTCGCAGGTTCGAATCCTGTCACCCCGATTTAACGCAGACATTTTATTATTTCATTTGCGGGTGTAGTTCAATGGTAGAACACCAGCCTTCCAAGCTGGACACGTGGGTTCGATTCCCATCACCCGCTTTTGCATTTTAAATGCAGTTTATGTGTCCATAGCTCAGCTGGATAGAGCAACGGCCTTCTAAGCCGTGGGTCGGGGGTTCGAATCCCTTTGGGCACGTTTAGAAAGTGCATTATGCAGTTTCTACTCATGGTGGGTATGGCGCAGTTGGCTAGCGCGCCAGATTGTGGCTCTGGAGGCCGAGGGTTCAAGTCCCTCTATCCACCCTTTACCAATTATCTCTCGGCAATTGTCTCTTGGACAGTTGTCTGCGGGAAGCTTGGTGTTATGATGGGCTATCGCCAAGCGGTAAGGCACAGGACTTTGACTCCTGCATTCGCTGG
>WFLX011327625.1_pt1 | contig 11703 bp, 16 predicted proteins | sample 4967041 | NCBI WGS metagenome assembly WFLX01 (sample SAMN12857096, study PRJNA449069) | gut metagenome | isolation source: stool from male and female vole | host: Microtus ochrogaster | place: USA:Florida | collected 2017 | reverse complement strand
CCTCCACGACTATTGCCGTGTCTTCATCGATGCTGATGCCGAGCACGCGCGGGTTTTGCGACACCGCTCCAATCAACCGGCCAATGCGCCCGCGCTCAGCGAAATGCTGGTCGATAATAACATCTGGCAATAGACCAAGTCCTGGCGCCATCCCCAGATCACCCATCCGAAACGAGGGGGCGTTCGGTCCCCTGACAAGCATTGGCTCGCTCATGACCGAAGCGCCGGCCGAGGTCCCGGCGATCACGCCGCCGCTGGCGAAAATCTCGTGCACACGTTCCGAGATCGGTTTTTCGGCGATCTGGCTGGTGATGCGCAACTGGTCGCCGCCGGAAAAGAAGACTGCGTTGACGCCATCGAGCAGTTTGACCTTTTCGGCGTGGACAGCCTGCTCGCGCTCGTCGACATAGAGCTCGACGATCTCCTTGACGCCAAGGTTGGAGAAGGTTGCCTGGTATTTTTCACGATACCATCCGGCTCGCGAGATGCGACCGTCGCAAGGACGAGCCTGCCGTCGTCGACATGACGCGCAAGTTCCTTAAGGATGACGCGACCGGAACAGTGACTTTAGCTCCGCCTGCGGCAACCTTCAGCTCCTGGCTTGCCTTTTTATGGTCAGCGACCATCATTTCAGCGAACTGCTGAACGCTTGCCTCCTTGCTGTTCTTGGCGGCGAGCTGTCCGGATTGCACCTCAAACAAATCAGAACTCGCAGCCATGGTTACGAACTCCTCCGACGACATCTGTTGCGCGTAGGCGTATGAGGCGCCGCCTATCAGTGCAGCGGCGACGGCGATGTTGAGCACTCGCATGGTTACCTCCGGGGCATGGGCTGCGAAAAATGCTCCAACCTTAAAAGAGGTATGATGTTCCCGAATGCTACACTCTTCAGTGCCGAAGCTGCGGCTGCGTCCGCAGGCGTACTTGGCAGATCGTCGGCTGCCGACGGGTAATTGCCGGTTAGCCGCTTTTCCGAGCGCCCACAAATATCAGTGCCGCCAACGCACAGAAGTACTCTTCGTCAAAGCCGGAGTGTGATCGCGACGAGCCTCCGCAAACGGCATGGACGCCTCTATGCAGGCGTCGATGAAGGATCGCCTTGCGACCTCGGCCGTCTGAAGGCTCGACAGCGCCGCACGGCAATCTCTGACGGCGGTGGAAGCGCCTCCCATAATTCGGCCACTCGTGTTCGAGGAAGTCCAGGGCGTCGTAAGGGCCGCAGAACCGTCGTTCTATGCCATTCTGGAGTTTCGCCGAGAGGGGTACGCGCCAGGGGATCTCCTTCATTGGAACCTCCCATATGTCTCGCTACCCAACCGGCGAAGAAGCGTGTCGGTTCCGCCATCAAGGGGCAAGAGATTCCGGTTCGTGAAAATCAGGGCTGCCTGTACTCACCGCCCTTTTCGTTCGGCGGCGGGTCTCCACGTATTTCCCTCCCTTAGGCACGGCCACACGGTCGAAATTTGATTCGAGCCGATGGAGTGCGTCACGCATCTGGGCGCCCTGCACGGCAGGGCCGTGACCGGTGATCACCCTGTCGGGCTCAAGCGAGGCGAGCAGTTCGACCGAGCTGCGGGCATTGCCCCAGTCGTCGTGTAGTACATCGGGGGGCCGTGCATCTCTGGCTCCTGCACTGCCACGGCATAGGCGGACTCCTGCCGTGTCGTTATGAAGGCATCGCCCGCGATGATCGTCCGGTCTGCCTCCCTCCAGAGCGATATGTGACCAGGGGTGTGTCCGGGCGTGTGAAGCCAGCGCCAGCCGGGCATCTGCGGGACGCTGCCATCCTCCGGCAAGGTCAGAAGCCAACGGCTCACGTCCACGGGGGCCGCGTGGATAGAGCGGGGACAACATCGACATGAGGCCGCCGCCGACCGAGGGATCCGGCGGAGGATATGCGGCGCTGCCGTCGAGATAGGGTCGCTCGCGCCCGTGCGTGTAAACGGGCGCCTGCCACCGTTCGGAAAGCTCCTCGAGAGCGCCGACGTGGTCGAAATGTCCATGGGTCATAACGATCGCCGCCGGGCGTGACTTTGGTCCGAAACGTTCCTCGGCGGCCCCCGTAATCAGGCCGGTCGTTCCGATCACACCCGCGTCGATCAGAACCCACTCGCGGTCGTCGGCGCCCGGTTTTCCGAAGGACACGACATTAACAAATGCCAAGACGCCGGTAAGCGAGGCCGGAGCACAGCTCCTGTGTGCCGTCGTCCCGTGCCGCGCTGCTCTGCGGGTTGAGGGCGCGACCATGTGGATCGAGCGGTATCTGCTGCGCCATGTTCCTGCCTCCTTCCGCTATCTGGAGAGGTTTCGAACCATGGCTGATGAGATTGGTTCCGAAGGTATCGGAAAGGTGGGGGTTGCTCACGCCTTACCATCTCTCAGCAAGTGGAGCTGTGGTGTTGAAGTGCCGCTTGCCGCACCGCCAGAGACAACACGAAAGTTGTCGCTCGTGCATGCCGATGGAGGCCAAACTAAGCGGCAACTTGAACTCCGCGGCGAACTCCGCGCCGTCGGGATGGTGATGCAGCTCGCCAATCAACGTCTGTTGCTGCGCCTTCATTCGACGTTGTTCGGTGACGTCGCGTATCGCCAGCAGGATCAGGTGGAGATGATCGAGACGGCGGCCATTGAGGAGCATGATGCGCCGTCCGATCGTTTCGAAGTCGTGCTCTACCTCGACATCATCAAAGGCATTGTTGTGGGGAAGAACGTCCTCCACGAGCTCCCTCAGTTTCGGAATGTCCCATTGCCGATTTCCAAGTTCGTACACCAGCCGACCTTCGGTATGGGCCGGGGAGACTTGAGACAGATCATAGAAGGTTTGGTTCGCCCTGACCCTCAGATCTCAGCCGAGAACCAGCAGCCCTTCACGAACGCTATCGATCAGCTTTTCCAAGAACTCCCGATGTCCTTCGAGCTCGAAGCGGGCTTACTCGGCTGGAAGTGAGGGTCAGCAGCGGCTGATCAAGCGTCTCGACGAATCGCTTCGGCAAGTCCTGCCAAGCCGAAGCGCTGTCTTGCGTGCTGCGCATTCCCCGATGACGTTCCCACCGATCATGCTTCATAATGTGGCACCTATTTCGCGAGAGTCTAGCCAATTGTGGGAAGATCAGGGTCTGGCGGAATGCCTCGCGGCGGACCGTTAAGCGTTGCTCTCGCCGCTGATCAAAACTGTCGTGCGACTGCTTCCGGCGGCGAAGCTGCCTACCGGGTGCAGCGCACTGGATTTCCGCTGTCCACCCTAGTGAGACCTACCGGAACACGTAAAATCAAACCATCGCGGCCGCTACCAAGGAGTCGGCGGCTCTCCGATTGCACGCCCTGAAAAAGGGGCAACGCCCATTTGGATCAGCATGCCGACGGTGTCTGCTTCGCCCCAGTGCTCAACAATGCGCCAATTTGAGACGCGGTCTATATTGATGCCCTTAACGTGGATGACCGAGCCGGTCGGCTCGATCTGCATCCATGTTCCAGCGTGTGTCCCTCTACCGCTGACACGGGTAACAACCCTGTCTCCCTCGGCAAGGATATCCTCGGTCTCTATGGTGAAATCAGGAAACGTATGGAGGAGCGCAGCGACATGCGAGCGAAGGACGTTCGGCCCGTGTCCGGCATCAGCGTTATTGTGGTCCACGTAGTCGGGACTAATGCACTCCTCGGCCAAGGCCAAATCTCGAAACAACTCGGTATAAAACCGACGAACGACAGCTTTTGCGGCCTCCGCTGACATGGCGTCCTCCTCGGGACCGCTTCTCCATATTGAGCAGCCTCAGAAGCAGTTAGACCCCGGCGACAAGATTGGCGCCGATCTCGAAAAAACAACTGAGTTTTAGAAGGGCCAGAAGCCAGCGAGATAGGTCGCGGTCTCATTTAACCAAGCCATCGAGTCTCGATACCGAGCGATGACAGATTCAAAGACTTCCTGGACGAAGACTAGAAACATGGCGACGACGAAGATGAAGGCAAACACCTTCCCCAGGCCATCCTCTTCGGTGGAATCGGTCTGGATGACGTATTGTTGACGGTTATCGTTGAGCATCGCCTCTTAACGGTCCCGGTCGTCGCGGTCGCGTTCCCTCTGTTCCATCTGTTCCCGCTCTAGCTCCTCGAGACGAGGAATATGCTGTTGGGCGGGGTCTGTCCGCGCCGTTTCTCCGCTGCGCTGAGCGGCCTCCTTATCCCTATCTAGACGATCTCGTAGGCGATTTGTAGCATCGACGGTGGACGCCAACGCGTGAGCTTCGCGGGTTTCGTTGTCGATCGGCTGCCGATCAGGCTCACCGCGAACTTCGCGCCGCTGGTCGGCAACAGCATCCACGTTCGCGGGTGCCTTGTCCTTTTCTTCGATCGGCCGATCGTCGTCGCGGTTCTTGACGTCTGCACGCTCATCATCCTGTAGGTCCTGCGCTTCGGCTTGTCTTTCCGCGCGTTCAATGGCCTGTCGCAAATCCTGGTCCTGCTCGGCAACGTCTCTGAGGTAGCTGTTTCCCTCGACAGCCAACTGCGCTGCCCGCTCCATCGCCTGCTGAAGCCCGGCCTGCATTCCGTCTTTGCGGCCGGCCGAAAACTCGGCGGCCTCGATCCGATCAAGTCCCTCTCGATAGTGCTCGATTTCGATCATGGCCTCCTTGCCGGCCTCAACACCAGCCTCGCCGTGCTTGACGCCCGCAGCATCCCACTCGTCGTTGGCTGGATCACGCGGCTCGCTGCGAGGCGCTTCGCCACCTCGCTGCGCCAATGCCTCTTTGCGCTGCTGGTACAGATCCACCAGCTCACGGTTCTGATTGACGAAATCTCGGGCCAGGCCGGCTATCTCGTCAAAGTCCGCCCGATCGTCTGCCGAGACCGACCGCTCCAAGTTGAACAAGGCCGTCTCGACCTTCTTCTCGTAGGTCTCAAACTCTGCTCGTGACATTTCGCGCAATTCCTGACCCTCCAAAACCATCTCCTGCGATGTAACCAAATTGATGCGGAAGTTCGATCCAAAATCCGCGCCTATGACAGTGCCGCTCGTTTCCGTCTGCGCTGTCGAAACGCTTGGTTCTAAATACTTTTGATGCTGCGCGGCATAGGTCACGGTCTGATGATCTCCACCCGCCAGAGCAACCTTCTGCCACGATTCCTGCACCTTTATGATGTACTGCCGGCTCCGATCGCTCTTCGCGACCGTGCGTCGGCCGCTACGCTTGGCGTCGTATCGGGCCTGCGCAGCCTCGCTCGTCCCGACATGCTCTGTGCGGCCTTCTCGGCTCACCGGCCGGACCTGGGTGCGCGTGAATCCCGGCGGGGTGGCAAACTCGCGCCGGTCGGTCATTTCCATCTCAATGCCGTGCTCCCGCGCCTTCTCTGCCATGACGGATCGCCATTCGCGAAACACGGCAGGCGTCGTCTCGATGCGAACACCGGAATCCGATTTCATCGCCACGATCGCATGGGCATGCACATGCGGACGCTTTCCCCCCTCCCCCGCGTCTTTCGGATCGGTAGCCGGATCGTGCATGGCGAAGACATACCGGTGGCCAGCAAACTGATGCGCCAGGAAGTCGCGAACCGCGGCTTCGAACGCGGCAACGTCGGTTCCGGCCCGAGCCGACATGATGACGTGCATCACGTCGCGGCTCTTGCGGCTGTGGAGCTCGCCGCGCCATTCTTTCTGCACCAGGTCGCCCGCGACCTTCTCATTCGCTATCAACTGGCCGCGATCGTCGCGAACGTCGTCATGCCGCTCGACCAGCCCGCGCAAGCGGCCGGCGCCGAACTCAACGCCATTTCCGTAGCCATGAAAGGAGAACTTCGCCGCAGCCTCGCCCGCGGCCGCGCTGGCGTCGTATCGGCCTTGGATGATGCCGGCCGCCTTCACGTCGCCCGTTAACCGCTCCCCCTTCCCGCTTCGCAATACGACAAGCCCCTGAACGGTCACGGAGCCGCCCTCATTTTTCGCGATCGCATAGGCATAGCGTCGGTCGCCAAAGCCGCTCGCCAGGGTGCTCCTCACCTGCTCGTGCAACGCCTCGTCCGATGCAAAGCCGGACGCCGCGATTTCGACGGAAAAACTCCCAATGTCGCGGCTTTCTGCGCGGTTATGAAATAGGTGGTCCCAATCGCCACGGATGCGCGCCAGTTCCTCCCGCCCCTCGAGGATCCTCCCGCTTTCGTTCTCCACTTCCAGCTCGCCGCCACGGGACACATAATTCAGCATCGCACCGACCCGAGCACCGCCGCCATATGACGCCATTTTGACGACTGCCGGCTGGCTTCCCTTTGCGACGGCCGCTAGCCGCGCCTCCATCGGGCGGACGACCGTTGTCACCGACGTCGCCTGCGCCCAAGGAGCTCCCCGCACCTTCGATGCGGATCCACGTCCACCGGAAGCGCCGCCTGAGCCTCCGCCGCCACCTGCAGCGCCGAGTTGATGCTTCAGGCGCTTTCGCATCTCTTCTTCTGCCGAAGCGCCTCGCCCGCCAGACGACATTTCCTGCAGCAGCGCTGCGCGCCGCTGCTCCCATTCGCTGGTGAATGCGCCGAAGAAGATTTCCAAAGGCTACTTCTCCCCTCGACGCTGATAACCAGCTCGCCGCGTCAGAGCACGCAGCTCGCTCATCACCGCCGCTTGAACCCGCTGCACGTTCTCAAGATTGATGTCCAATTCGCTCGGGTGGACACCACGGCCGCTGTTGAGTGCCCTCGCAACCTGATTCAGGTTGATCCCGATCATCCGCATGTCTTCGAGCAGAGCCGCCATGACCAGGCGGTCATCGCCGGTCAACATCGGCCGAACCCCCGCCCCCTCCAGAAGCAGCGACCGGAAAAAGCTGGATACCGTCATGTCGGCATCCTCGGCGGCCTTCTCGATCGACGCATGTTCGTCACCCGTGACGCGCACATGCAAAGTGCGATCTTTCCTTGCCGGCTCGAGAAGAGCCTTGAATTTCCCGTCATCCATGCGGCCGTCGGCCCCTACTGGCGCTTGCGACAGATGATCGAGGGCTCGTCCCTCGATTGCAGGAAAAGGGCGTAGCACATTTTTCCGTATCCTGCCTCTCCAAATTGTAAGGGGATTTCAACTAAACAACCTCGAGCTGCCACTCGCTACGCTCGGCCTCTGCCTTGCGGACCGGGACTTCGCCCCGGTCCTAGAACGAGGGAACGCTCACCAGGGTTCACGTCCGAAATCCGCTTTTGAAGGCCCCTGTCTGCCCCTCGTACTCAGCCGCAAGGGACGCTCCGCTCTCCGCCCTTGCCACTTCCGTGCGAGTGTCAACGCCGGCCTTACGCGGCTCCGGAGTTCACTGATCGGGCGGAGCATTTAGGTTAACGCCGCACCGCCGTCGAATAAAGCAGCCGCAGGCACATGCGAACGTCATGTTGATATTTCACACGAGTTGCAGCACGATCTTTCCACATCATGTGTTTATGGTGTGACTGCGAAAATGGTTTCGCATCGTGGGGCGAATTGTTCACATCCTTTGGCCGTGGTTTAGCTGGTTTGATTGACTACACGGGGTGGTAGTGCAATGATTCCACATCGTCCGGCCAATTGTTCGCATCGTGTGCACGTGCGACGCGGAAACTCCGTGCAAGTACATGGCGGATTGCGGATTGACTTTGAGCCAGCAAAGGGAGTTGTGACGCTTGCCACAGTTTATTTCTGCCGTGAGTGGCAAAGGTGGGGCTGGGAAGACAACAGCAGTAATCTTGATCGGCGGGGAATATGCGCTGCAGGGAAAGCGTGTCCTTCTCATCGACGCAGACGGCCGCCAAAATCTGCAGGAATGGTGGAAGCGCTGTGAGGCAAAGGACAACCTGCCCGCCAACATCGAGCTTATAACCGCCGCCCGCCAGACGACCGTTCAGCAGCTCATCGAGAACGATGCGAATAAGTTCGACGTCGTTTTGATGGACTCGCCCGGACAGGACACCGTTCTAAAGGACACAATCATCGCCGGATCCGATATTGTGCTGACGCCGATCCAGCCGAACCAGGACGAGATCAAGGCGGCAGGACAGGCGGCGGCCGACACGGCCGATATTTCTGACAAGATAGGGAGGGAAATTCCTCACGCCAACCTCGTAACCAGGATCACCATGCCGGCGAAACTGCTGGAGGCCTACCGCCTGATCAGGCCGTTCGTGCAGAACCTGCAGGAAGGGGGCTACGACTCCTATCTGCTCAAAACGGAGCTAATGGAGCGAAATTGCTATCGCGAAATTCGAAATGGCTATGGCACCGTGCAAATGCTCGAACTGACAGAGCCGGTGAAAAAAGCGAGGGCGGAAGTGATGGGCCTGGTTCGGGAGATAGAAGCGCTTTTGGTAGGCAAGAAGGAAGTTGCAGCGAATGGCTAAGGGTCAAACGACAGTTTCTGACTTCGCAGTCGCGCCACGTCGCAGTCGTCCGGAGGAGCAATCCACTACGCAGCCAGCCTCCGAGAGCAAGCCGGCTGAGCTGTCGACGGAACCGCCGAATGCAAATCAGTCCCAAGAAGCAGCACCTGCCGGAACTGAGGGTGATAAGCCCGTCAACCGTTTGATCGCCCCGACAGACGAAGCTCGGCGCGAACGCGCCACCACGAGAGCGTTGCAGCGGGAAGGATCGAGAATTCGCTTGCGCGACCTGAAAAGGGCGCGCGATCGAGAATCCAAGCACTACGTCAATTGCCCGCTGGATTACGACACTAAGATGCGGCTGCAAAAGGCCGCGATCGAGAACGACGTCAAAATGACAGTCATCATGAAGGCGGCGATCGATCAGTTCCTCAAAGATAACGGCTATTGACCGATGTTAGGCCGCGGCTTTCTTCTTGGCGTGGCCGTTGGTTCGTCCTCGGCGTGTATGTTGCTCCTTATCGCAGCCGTCCGACGGTTGGGATGGGGAACATTTCCGGGAGCATTTTGCCTCAAATGAATGAAGCGACAGCCGTACCCGAAAAGGGAACGTGGCCGACAGACGATCAGGCTAAGACCAGCTATTCGCATTATCCAAATGGGATCTAAATAAGCATGGCAACGGATCCACCGTCAGCGTCAAGCGTTGCATGCAAATCGCAGATCGGGAGATCGGTTGCAAGCTTGCCGCGCAGCTCAGGTGGATCTCCGGCGACACTCGAATCGAGGCGGTTTTTCAGGGCAATGGCGGCGATTGGAAGATGATAGCCGCGAAGAACCGGTAATGGCTTTTCACGGCTGCTTCGCCATTCTAAGCGCCAAGTTTATTGCCCGAATGCTCGGCGCATGCTGAAGCATTTTGATCCATCGCCTCAATGAGCTCGCGACCGCGATTTCCCCAAAAAAATTAGGGAAAATTGTTGTGATTCTTCGGAGGGCGCGCTCCCAAATACTTCAATGTGGTGCATAGTGGGCGCTTGAGGGCGGTGCACAGAAAAAGGGTAAGGTTCGGTGACGGATGCAGTCAGCTTGATGAGCGCACGAGGTTTGGTTGAAGTAGCCGATCCGGAATTTGACAGGCCGGTCTTCCGCCAGTCGGGTTTCGACGGCATCCTTACCGCGAAGGAGATGGATGAAAAGATCTCGGCCTGGCTCAAGAAAACGCGCGAAGCCAAAGGCATATCCCGCGCCGATTTAGCGCATTTGCTCGGACTGTCGGTATCTGTTTACGGGAGGTACGAGCGAGGCTCAGAAGCTCGGTTGTCGATCCCGCGGCTGATTCATCTTTGTGAAATCATCGGTTTTATGCCTCTCGACATTATCTTTGATACGGCCCCGCACCTATGGGGCAAGACGCCAGAAGAAGCCGAAGACCGCAAAATGCTCACCAAGATCGTTGAATCTCTACCGCATGACACCATTCGCGACTTAATCCGGCTCATGAAACGCATGACGCCCGGCGAACCATCGACCGACACTGTCGTCACTAGCAACAGCGAAAGCCGCTGAAAGCGGCGCACTCCACCTTTGCGGCCAGCCCGCAAATAAAAGCGGCAGCCGCCCCACTCCCGTTTACCAGAGGCTCCGGCCTTCTCTTCGGCGCAATGAGAAAGCGCATTCAGGCCTCCGCCTGCTTCGCTCCGCCCTAAGGGCGGAATGGAAAACGACAGCGCGCCGGAACTTTCTTTTTCGGGACCCTTGTCGCTGCCACTCCCAAGGTCAACATCAGCATTTTGAAATCGAACATCGATCACCGATTCATAAATGTCATTGGACGTCTGGGTCTTGCCCGTCCAGCCTTGAGACAATGACGCAACATTGGTTCCACCTGTATGTTCAGCGCACCGACGCCCTCGGTCGAGCCGGATCTCTTCGGCGGCGCTGCACTCGTTCGTCGCTGGGGCCGCATCGGCACGCGCGGCCAAGAGCGCATCCACCTCTACGACGATGACCGTCAAGCGATTAGCCGCTTCCTTGTCTTGGCGCGCAAGAAGCGAGCCCGCGGGTATAGGCCACGATCGTGCTCTTGAAGGGAGAGAAGCGTCGGATCGGATATTTCCTCCTAGTCAATTCAGCTTGCATTCTGCCTAATCTAGCTCTCCCGGCTACGTCCTCACGCCCATCGAAGGACAGGAAGCGAGGCCTCCCCGCGTGCGATCATTCTAAACGATGCACGCCGAGAAAATTTGATCGCACGCACTCCGTTAGGTTGCGCCATTCTCTGCAGATAATGGGCACGATCCCCACCGCACTTACGCGCAGCCCCGCACTGTCTCGGCCGCAATCGACGTTATCGATGAAGCGGTCTGCCGCTGTTTGCTTGTGGCTACTCCCACTTTGGAGCAGGAGCAGCATTGCATAGCTGCATTGCACAAAGAACGCTTCCCAAATGATCAAAAAACGATCACCATGCATATAGTTGATGCACATGGCGGTTTCCTCCCAGTTCCGCAGCAACAACTGTTCCCCTCTGGAGGTTCATACCTTCAAAACTAATGGGCCGCGGTTTTCCGACGGCCCTTTTTTTCTCTTCCGACGCTTTTAGTTGCGGGAAGACGGCTAGTCCGCCGCGCTGGCTTTGGCTTCCATGGCTAAGCGTTCCCGGTAGCTTTCGACGTTCATGTCGCGGATTACTCGCGTCTCTTCCATAGGGCAGAACGCCACCTTGCGGATCTTGCAACCCGATTTTTTGGCCCTATATTGCAGTGCAACATCAACGATCCTGCCGGCTTATCGATGGCAGGCTCCCTTCAACACAAAAGCGCGCGCTCCTGGCGCATTACCGAAGGAGTCATTTCATGACAAATGCTTTTAGCAACCTGGACGTCGTCATGTGCCGAGGCCGCGTCGATATAGGTGGCGCTGTCAGGCAATCTCGCCAGATCAAGGGGTACAGCGTCGAGGACCTCTCCTTGACCTGCGGTCTTACCGCCGCCGAAATTACAAGGATCGAACTGGGCGTCGATGTCGATCCCGCCAGGCTCAGGCGCATTGCCGCTGCACTCCAGGTACCGACCTCCACGTTCCGCTTGGCTAAACAATCGGGTCCGCGCCTCCTTCAGGCACGACTCCATTCAGTCAAGCAAAGCCTCGAACACTCGGCAGGTGACATCGTGTAGCGCAGACCGCGCGCCGCTGAACTCCTCATCGGGTTCTTTGCGCCGACGCCAGTGGTGCGATCTCGCTATTCGGAATCAATCCTTCTCGTGTTCGGTTTCAGCGATGAGGTTGACGTGGATCGGAACGTTCAATGCGGTTCTCCTCAGTTGGCTGCCGGGGCTGCTTCGGTGGTCGGCTTGGGGGTCGGTACAGGGATGG
>WFLX010070784.1_pt1 | contig 11703 bp, 22 predicted proteins | sample 4967041 | NCBI WGS metagenome assembly WFLX01 (sample SAMN12857096, study PRJNA449069) | gut metagenome | isolation source: stool from male and female vole | host: Microtus ochrogaster | place: USA:Florida | collected 2017 | reverse complement strand
CATTCAGGAAGGGCGGCGCCCATGCTCTCGAACCACTCACGGATCGCGACACGCCCAGCACACTCGTTGTCCGGCCTCTCGTAGACGATGAACACGAACGTCAGTTCGGGATAGTCTTTGTGATGCTCGAACTTCTCACGGAGCAGCGGCTCCAAGTCGGCGAAACGGGCGATGATGTCGCCGTAGTTCAGTCGGCTCAACTGTGAGCGGTATTTGTCCATGAACGTACACTTCTCCGGTTCCCAGCCGCACTCACGGGGGCCATCACAGCCGCCATAGCCGGGCACGAAGGGGTCAACCCGCAGGCCGTTAATCACGTTCCGCTTGTCCAGATAGACGCCCTTGGGTTTGCGTGTGGGATGGAACCACTTGGGGTCCCACATCGCCGTGGACACGGGAATCTCATTTGGGGCGAACTTCCGAATCCTGGCGAAATATGATACTTTGAACTTAGCCATTGTAGACCCTCCTTTTGGTCTGGCAGGGGACCAGGGACTTGAACCCCGACCGACTGTTTTGGAGACAGCTATGCTGCCATTACACCAGTCCCCTATAAAAGAGAAGTGAGGTTGTTCCTGCTCATCCATCCACCGCTCCCGGCAGAGGCCAACCAGCCCGTACAGACTCGAAGGGAAGCTATCCCTCTGGCAATCGGCAGTCTACTCTTTAGGTTAGCGTTCAGCCCCGGAAGCCTATTAACCAACAGCTATTTTCGCACTGTGCTCCGACTCCACGTCAGACTTAAAATCACTTCTCATGGTGCAGACGAGTGGATTTGAACCACTGACCTGGCGATTATCAGTCGCCTATTCTAACCAACTGAACTACGTCTGCAAATGGAGTTCGTAGCGGGACTCGAACCCGCGACCTCCTGCATGGCAAGCAGGCGTTCTAACCAACTGAACTACACGAACATATGGTGGCAGTGGGTGGACTCGAACCACCGACCNAAGCCGTATGAGGACNCTGCTCTACCNCTGAGCTACGCTNCCATAGAAAGCCGAGGCGCCGTACGCACGCCANTTCACCGGNTTCGGCNAAGACCCTGGACCACGGAGTTTGTNTCAGGAGGTGCATGGCCACCCCGCGCCTTTACAGGTGCCGGCGATTTTTATTCACGNCTCGCCACCGCCGTCAGCGCACGCATTATTTCTCCCCATGCACCGGANNGATACCCATGTATTTATTACGCCCCCACAGGTAGGACTCTGGAGCAACTAAAGGAGACTCGAACCCTCACCAACTGGTTGGAGGCCAGTGATGCTACCATTACACCATAGCTGCATTTGGTCGGCCCGGCAGGAATCGCACCCCCCACTACCCAGTGCTGACCCAGACGTTCCTCCCGGCCCGGCGCCGAACGGGGAGTTCTTCAAGCCACAGTGATAGGTAGTTTATCTCACTTATTTTAAGACAGGCCGATATAGATGCCCCGTTCCCCGCAGGAGGTGGGGCTAACCCCTTGGCCAAGTAAGGTTTTCCTCTATTGTCGTCTGGAAAACTCTGTGTAAAATCAACGCCGCTCCGACATTTTTTCCGCTCTTCTTGAACGGTGGTAAGGGGTAGCAGTAGCCAAAATCCTTAAAGTCACCGCAGGTGACACGCTTTGCTGCGGCACGCGTTTCCTCCTCCGACACCCATAGAGCACTTTGTGTACACGCCGTGTTCGAGGGATTACGGCCGAGAGGAATGGTCCGGGCGGAGGGAATCGAACCCCCGACCTCCTGATTAAGAGTCAGTTGCTCTACCTGCTGAGCTACGCCCGGATATGGTGGGGGTGAAGGGACTCGAACCCTCGACCTACGGATTAAAAGTCCGCTGCTCTACCAACTGGGCTACACCCCCGTTTTAAGTCACGGCCCAGCGGTTACGTTTTCGTCTCATTAGAAAATCGTTCACCTCAACTTTCTGATAATATTATATCATAAAATTTTTTTTGTGTCAACTTGTCGCTGACTGGCGCCCCAGGGAGGACTCGAACCCCCAACCCACGGATTAGAAATCCGTTGCTCTATCCGGTTGAGCTACTGGGGCATTGGTACCGCTGGCGGGACTCGAACCCACAAGTCTCCTGGTTCGTAGCCAGGTGTCCTATCCAGTTGAACGACAGCGGCATAGGTGACGGGCTTAGATACGCCCGTCATAGAGCTTCCCAACGATATCGCTGCTGATGGCAATACCATACTCACGTTGGATGCCACACAGAACGCCAGCAATTTCGGTGTTCAGCTTAGAAACTTTCGCCCTGATAGCGTCGATTTGGCACAGGCGCTGGGCAACATCTTCGAGGCCGGCGGCTTTGGCCTGCTCCCAGAAGATTTTGTATTCGTGGCGCCGGTCACAGTGGGCCTCGCACCCACACCCCATATAGCCGGGGTCAAAGTTGGGGGCGCCGCGAGAGCATCGCTCGGATACACAAGGATTGGGTTTGCGCCGACGGAGCAGCGCGAAATCCGATTCGGACATGACGTACTGTTTCTTCATTGGATTACCCCTCATAGCAGTCGTCGCAGATGAACTCGCCATCCACTTCATGCTGCTCGCAAAGTTCACACCACCAGCCGCAGTTGCAGCACAGGAAGATTTCGCTCTCGATGTATTGGAGGTCGAGCAGGTTCAGCTCACCGGNACCCCAGTACTCGGCGACTTCCTCCAGCANCTGACAGNTGCCGCGGAGGTCCTGGATGATGTTGTNAAGAATTACTCTGCGCTCCTCAGTCATTTANCTCGACCCCTTTCTTACTTTCTGATATTATTATATCACAAAAATTTTTTTGGGTCAAGTTCGTGGCTTTCACCACAAATCCTCGGAGTACAGCTCTCGGTACTCGGTGGGCTTGGCGAGCTGGCCGGTAGACAAAGCTAAGTCCATAGCGTCGTAGCGGTCAAGGAACCGGCCAGCGTCAGTCCAGAAGCCCTGCACGGACTCGTGCCGGTCAAACCGGTATCCGTGCTTGAACAACTGCTCGAAGCAGTCACAGTGGCGGCGGCCAACGACTACCATATCCCGCAGTTGCATAGTGCCGTCGTTGGATTCGGCCTTAGCTATCTTGATAGCCGCGTGAGTGATAGTCTCCATAGCAACCTCCTCAGTCGTAATCAGGTAAGGTGTCCGGCATATAGAAGCCGGTGCCGACGAGAAATACCTCGGTAAAAGTAGCCACTGATTCGGGCAGTTCACGAACCTTACCGATGGCCAACATCCGAAGATACCAGAGTGACTCTTCCAGCCGCGAGTCCATCTCGTCAACGGTGCGGATTTCATACAGGTACTGGTGCGGCCGCGTCATGCGGCAGTTGAACTGGGCGGAAGTTTCACGCAGGATGGTATTCTCGCCCTTCTTATGGAGGAACACGTCTACCACATTTTCCGCTTCGCCGCGGACGAATAGGACTTCCATGTATTTCACAGCTTGCCGGCCTCCCGCATCTTCTCGCCGAGCAGCTTCTCGGCCTTGCGCTTGAACAGATAGTCGTTCATGTAGAACGGGTCATCCTCGCCGGCGACCAACTGTACAAGCTGGGTGAACCGCAGGTCAGGCATCAGACCCCACAGGGTAGCCATCGCCGCACAGATTTCACGGCGGGTGGATTCCTTATTCGTCATCTTCCTCTTCCTCCTCTCTGGCTTCCTCCTCCATCATTTCGTCATAGCAGTCCTGACACATCCCGTCGATTTNATCGCACGNGCGAATCCAGTATTCACACTCCGGGCACTGATAGGCCAGGGTGTCGAAGAAGTCCTGCTCCTCGTCGGTGAGGGGGAAAAGGCCGTGCTCGATTTGATAGGACTCGGCGTTCTGGCAGGTGCCGAGTAGGTCCTGAGCCATGTTCTTAATGGCGGTGCGCTTGAGTTCGTTCATTACTTCTCCTCCTCGTCGATGTACTCCAGGCCGCGCCCAGTGATGTAATAGGTCACGCCATCCAGCTCAAAATAGATGGTCACGATGNNNTNNTGAGGCGTCGATGATGCAGTTGAGGGACTCGACGGGGCGCGTGACGGCGCCGCGGAACTCCATGAAGTCCAGCTTGTTACGGAAATACTCCATGCAACGACTCGGAGCGATGTCGAAGTCATCGCCCTCCAGTTCGCCGAACATAGCGGCACTCTTGAGCGTGAAGTAGCGGGAGTTCCACCCACTACCAATGACCATAACCTCCAGGCCCTTCTTCTTCGGAGTAAACGCAGCGTTCAACATTTTATCGCCCCTCTCTCAATTTCTGTAATAATTATATCACAAAAATTTTTTTGAGTCAAGGATGAGGATTACACCAGAGTGGTGTGGTAGCCGACATCACGGAACAGATTGTACCCAAAATTGGGAAGGAACTCATAGTGTCTATGAATCTTACCGGCGGAGAAAGTAAGAAAATTCCCATTTTGGAAGAAGATAGTGACGTACTGCCGGCCCTTTGACGACACATCAAAGTGGATTATCTCAACGCCGTGGATTAAAACACGGTCGCCGTTGCCAAAATTGGACTTAGAGATATTCGCGGTCACGTCTTCTCCGTCTGCGACGGAATGGATGATGTCCCAGAGTTCCTCTGGCTTGAGGACGTGTCGTCCGTTTGAAGTGGGTGTCTCGTAGGTGAGGTCTGCGCTCCAGGGAATTAGGAAGTTCTCCGTTTTCTGACCATCGTGAGAAAAGTCAGAACTGCCAACCCACAGGCACTTGCGCTGTGCGGAGACATTGACATAATAGGGGGCAAAGGTTTTCGGCATCGTTATAGCCTCTTTTCGTTAGAATACCACAGGTGTGGCCCGCTTTCGCGGTGGTGGTTCCTCATGGACTCGAACCCAGGACCGACAGGTTATGAGCCGGCTGCTCTAACCAACTGAGCTAAGGAACCATAGAAAAAGGGGGGAGCCGAAGCTCCCCTTGCATCAGGACATAAGGACGTGCTTGACGCCGGCCAGCGGGAAGATTCCCACCCAGGCGCCCTGCTGTTTGACCACAACAGACGGCACCTTTGCGCTTAGCGCCACCGTGTAGTCGTCCCACTTGTCCTCCGTGAACTCGACGACTTCGCCATCATTCATGGTGATACTCAGGGTCTTGTATTCCTTTGTGTTTATGGGTTTACTCATCTAGGTCCTCCTTGATTGATGGTGATTTGCGGCACATAGCCGTGCGTGTGGTCCTCGGCATCGTTGGCCAGGTTGCGGCAGATGTTATCCTCACACCGGCCCTCGATGTTCTCCAGCGTGACCATTTCGTTGGTCGCACGATTTCGTAAGGTTGCTGTGGTGTCGTTCCATTCGACAGGCCACCAGGTGTCTGGGTCGTAGCCTGACGCAGCGATAACGGTCCGCTGGTATGTTGTCGGCATCATCATGGGCGGCTCCTTAGTCGGCGTTCTCGTCGAACAGCTTCGCCGTATTCAGGAAGATACGTTTTATCTGGTCGTCGTAGCCGAAACGCTGCGCGTTAATCTCAATGGATTTCAGCAGGTTGCCGTCGTTGTGCCGTTCAGTGGCGGCCTTCCAGTCACAGAACATCTCAACCATGTCGATGAGGTTCATGCCCAGAATACCGTCATTGAAGTGCTCAGGATGGTGCCGAGACTGAGCGTAGTGATGGTCAAGGGCGACTTTCATAGCCGCCAGATGCTCCTTGTACTCAGGAGTATCGTATCCGCAGGTTGCCAACGCCGGAGTATGCTCAGCGAAAACATCGACTTCGGGCGGCTCCAGCTTGCAGGCGTCATGCTTTACGCCGCGGGTAGTGAGGGCGTCTGTGAACTTGCGGATATAGAAGCGCACGCGCTCGATGTGCTTTTGGGTTTCTACCCGACATTCCGCAACCGTCACAGCGCAACCCACCCCTTCTTGTTGAAGTCCCAGGCCAGGCAGGGCGGCCACTGTTCGCCGACTTTGCCGACGCGGACGCCGTTGAACACGGGAATGGTCAGGACCTCCAGACGGGTAACACCGAACAGCTCCATGTACGCCTCATAGGCGCGCTCGACCATATCGGCGTCCACGCCGGGGTCGGTGGTGTAGTCATCGGTGAAGAACTGGATGCGGTCGTTGCGGGTGATGTAGCCACGTGTGCAGTAGGGCAGGTCGCCCTGGTCGATGCCCAGGACACGGTTCGCCCAATCTCTCGTGGACATTTCACGATTGTTCCGCTTCATCACGATAGGCTTGTCGCCGATAACGACGAAGCCGAAACGGTCGGCATTGAAGATATTAGCCATACGCATACTTCCTTTTTCACAGATATTTTGCTGGCACGGTCAGAATCGACCGACCCTTTGCTTTACATGGGAGATTACCGAGGCGAATGTCATCATGCCGCATAAGATGCTTACCACCACACTCTCGACAGTCACATACAACGTGTCGCTGATGGTCGGTAAAGTTTTTGGAGTCGATATCTTCACCAGATATAGTCAAACTGCCATAGACCTTACCGATAGTGGTATCAAGTTCCGTGCGGTTAGGCGTGACGCTCACGTCATGACGATGCTCCGTAGCAAAGAAGCATTTCAGTCGGCCGCAAGCCGCTTCGCATCTGGCGCAGTTGGGGACTTTTGTGGCCAGAGTAATCCATCTTTTAATGACAGAACTCTCGATGACCGTGGTGACATCACACTTGGTGTTGAGACACACATAGTGACGATTCTTACCACCATAGCCGTGGGCCACGCTTGTTTTACAATCCCAGATTTCCTTTACTACCCAGTCGCTAGCGAAACGAGTTCCAACGGGAATTGGGGCCATCCTCTTTGCCATATAATCCCTCCTATGTAAGTGGCAGGGGCGGGTGGAATCGAACCACCTATGCGGGAGTCAAAGTCCCGTGCCTTAACCAGTTGGCTACGCCCCTATGTGCGTGAGAGCTGGTTTAATCCAGCTCCCACTTGTAATCGAAGATTCGATTGCAGCGGTTCCCTTTTCCGAAGCTAAGGGAGCTGCGGCGTACTCTCTTGTGGGAAACCCGTTTCAAGAATCTTTTCCGTCGCATAACTATACCTCACTCCAGTATTGTCCCTTGCGGGATGGTGGGCAGAAGTGGATTTGCACACACTGAAGGCTTGGCAAGCCGCCTGGTCTACAAGGACGCCGCGCCACTGACGCCAGACCGGTCCCAGGCTCCTTTGACTCCTTGGTTATCTACCCATATAGACTATGCCTTCCCTAAACGTCTTCAGTTCAGGCATAGGTTCCTACCATTGAGAACCATCACGTCTTTGTCAACACGCTGGTAGTCCACGCTTTTTGTGCTACGCTTATTCACCTGTGATGGCAGGTCGGGCGAGCGCCCCGCACTTTACGTCAGTGAACGCCGTATCTGTTAAGCTGAATTTGGTATAGCTAAGGAGGGATACCCTCCTGGTGGGCCGGGGTGGACTCGAACCACCCGAGCGCGAACGCACCTGATTTACAGTCAGGACCGCTACCTGCTACGGTATACCGACCCATATAAAGCCGTGTATTAAGCGACACGGCGTCGCTCCACATGGTTTATTCCTCTACCGCCGTCTCCACGGCGATGAACGTGCGCAGAGCGTTCAGCATTTCCTCAGCCGGCATACCGAACTCACCCTCCATCTCGGACATGGTACAGAGTTCCTCGACCTGGCCGTCAAAGTTGAACAGCTCCTGAAGAATAAGCGCGACCTTGCGACTGAGTTCCATGCTTACACCCCCTCGCCGCAGTTGTCGCAGGCGCCGTCCTCGTCCTCGTCGTAGCAGGCGCTCTCAGGAACCTCGCCGATGATGGCGATGATGCTGTCGCAGACCTTGTTGTTGTCGGCGATGGCCTGCTCAGCCTCAGCCTTGCGGGTAGTGCAGGTGGCAATCATCTGGTCGGCCAGGTTGACATCGTTCTGGAGGGCCTGGTTGACGTGGCGCAGGTCCAGCACAGTGCGCCGGAAAGAGCTGAGGGCACGGTCCTTGCGGGCTTCCAGCTTCTGAGCGTTGCGGTCGAGGCTCGCGGAGAGCTGGTCGGCTAGGCCAGAACTGGTGACAGGGGCGGGAGTGGCAACAGTCTTAGTGAAGAATCCCATAGTAGTTAGCTCCTTTTTGATTATGATTTATTATACCATAAAAATTTTTTTGTGTCAACCTGTTTCAGTCAACCAAGAAAAATTTACGGTCGCAGTAGGCACCGCCCTCGATGGCGGCTTGGAGGATGCGGCAGGCAGCCTGCTCAGGAGAGACGCCGGCGTTGAGTGCTTTCTGACACAAGGCTTTCGCCGCAGACACAAGGTCGCGGTACACGGCGCTCTTGTCCTGATTGCCACGGCGCCAGTAACACACCACGGTACGGTGCAGTTCGTCCGGCGTGCAGAAGTCCTCACGGGGAGCTTTCTTCGGCAGGACAGGCTTAACTACCTTTACCATAGACGCACCCACAGGAAGTTTCCAACCGTTCTCGACGGCGACAATCAAGTCACGGAACATGATGGCGTCCTCGACAGGATTGTGGGAATGAGTGCGGTCGTGGGTGTCGTTGAGGTAGGTAAGGTATGCGGAGCGGAGACTCACCAGCGGCCGGTTGAACGCCTTGTAGATGGGGTCGGCACCGTTGGTGATGTTGTGAGCCAAAAACTCCAGCGGCTTGATGAGGTATTCGCTATCGTAGCCGTGGCTCTTATACAGGTCGAGAGTGGTGGCCGCGAACACTCGGTCGTTCTTACCGAAGGCCAACAGGCAGTAGCCGTTGCCGGCGGCCTGCGTGTTACACCACGAAACGAAATCGCGGACGACCATCCAGAAAGGACTGGCGGTGCTGAGCGTTTCATCGGTCAGCCCAGTCAGGGCGGTGATGCGCTCGGTGAGCGGCGTGAACTGCGGCTTAGCCAGCCCGAAGTAGCGTGCGTCGTTATCAGCGACGGCACCGATGGCGATAATCTCGCCGGCCTCTGTGGCCTCGAAGTCTACGAAGATTCGCATAATTTTTACCACCTCTCTCACTTTCTGTATATATTATAACACAAAAATTTTTTTGCGTCAAGGCTGGGCCGGCATTTTCTCGTCAAGGCCCTCCCAGAGCATCCAATACACATTCCACAGCTTGGTGGTGCCGTTCAGAGACTCTGGCATATTTACGAAGGTGTGGATGGCGAAGTCCACGTTGAGGAAATTCTTGGGGTCACGCTCCATGGCGCGCAGGCAAATGATGTGCGGCGCGTCGTTGCGCTTGTAAACCTGGGTGTGAGGAAAGCACATAGCATCCAGAAACGTGGTGAGGGTCATGCGGTGTATACAGTTGTCGGCGTCCTCCACCAAGAACAGCGGTGACTTGTTCAGGTGGAGGCAGATGAACGAAGTGTACGGGGTAGCCATTACAGCAGCNCCTTTCTCAGATGTTNNCGCAGAAGNCGGACAGTNAGGCCGTCNNGGTATGCCTTAGCCTCCTCGTAGCCCTGGTCCTCCGGCATAAGGCTGGCGTTGTCGCACAGGGCCTCAACCCGCTTCATGTATTCCTCTTTCATCTTTTCGGCCTGAGCCAGAGGGTAGGGCGCCGCCTTGAAGGACATGACGAACCGGTAGGTATCGGCATCTACCTGGGGGTGACAACATAGCAGGGCCTGCTCGAAGTCCATAGTGTCACGGAAGGTTTTCATGAAGTAGAACAGCCGAACCAGGTGGTGAAGCTGCTTGGGGTCATAGCCGTACTTAGCCAGAACCTCTTTCTTACCCTCGAACTCCTTGCTGAACGCGGCGTACTTCTGCCGCGCCATGCCGCAGGCCATGTGCATCAGCTTCTGGGGCTGGCAGTTGGCGATGAGGTCACGCTGCTCCTGAAGTTCCTTGAACTCAGGGTAATACAGCTCAGAGCAGTCAAAGTGGCGGGTGTAGAGGGTCTCGACGAAGTTGATGTTGCCCTTGAGGTAGTTGCCGAACATCTCACGGAAGTCCTTGCAGTTGTCGAGGGAGCCGTCGGGCATGACGACCTCGGTGCTGATGCGCTTGCTGTTCAGGCAGACCATCTCGAAAGACGGCAGAAGCATGGACTTGGTGTCCACATCGCTCTCGGCGGACTCAAGGCCGTAGTTCTGAGAACCGTACAGCATAGTCACCCACGGAGTGGGCTGACCGGGCTGCTCATGGCACCACTCGGCGACCTTGGTATAGTGCTTGAAGGTTTCCATATCGGCATGAAGCATATGTCTCATTAGATGCTCCCCCTTTCAAGAAAAAAATTGTAGAGTTCAGTGAACCGCTCCACGGCGAGAGCCATGTGCCGGTTCTGGTCGATGTAGTGCTCAAAGCGGCGGAGGAAGTCGAACAGGAACTCGATGTGAATCTGCTCCTCCTCGCACCCGAAGGGGCTGGTCATGGTGTCCATGTCCTGCACGTCGCCCTTGTCAACCTGCACAACATTGTAGGCATCCAGGTGCGGCTCACACAGCTTGGTCAGCAGCTCGCCGTCGGTGTAGAATATGAGGAATCCGCCGTCCTCCACGATGTTGATGGGGAACTCCCCAACCTGGGTCAGATGAAGTACACGAACGTCTGCCATTTTCATTACCCCTTTCTCACTTTCTGTATATATTATAACACAAAAATTTTTTCTCGTCAAGAAAAAGGCAGGGTTTGCACCCTGCCTTTGTTTATTCCTCTGTTTCTTTGATGTTGAGTTTGACGTTGCCGCAGTATCCATAAGACGAGGCGGTGATATGGAACATCCACTCCGGCCCATCGTAGTCACAGATTTGGGCATCACACTTAGAGAAGCCAATGCCGCACGGGATGCCGCGGTCGCCGGTCAGTTTATCGGTGTATTCGGGCAGCCGCTCCAGAGCAATCTCGTACTCAGGCTCGTCCTGGTCGCCGGGGACCTTGACATGTGCGTCCTTGCACAACAGCACAGCGCCTATTCCTTGGCGCCAGTTGTCAGGGTCCGTCTCGTCGGGGTAGTAGAACAGGAAACGCAGTTCTTTATCGGCGGGATTGTACTGCGCCCCCATCAGGTGCATGGGCTGGTCGCTGGCAAGGCCGGGCATAGAATCACCCCTCGCTGTTGTACTTCTCCACCCACTCGGCGCCCTCAATCTTCTCGGCCTCCATGCTGAACAGTAAGGCGTTGTCGCGGGCGCGGAAGATGTCAATGGAGCCGTCCAGAGTATCCTGGAGCACGTTGACGTCGATGCCACTGTTCACGATTTCCTCCATGTCCTCACGCACGNCGGCGGCCATGGTAGAGGGGTCGCCGAAGGAATCCATGCCGCCCAGATAGGCAGAACAGTGNCACATCTTGATAGGCTGGGCCTTGCCCTTGATGGTCAGCTCAACATCAACGTGAGAGTTCACGCCGGAACCGTGGACATACGCTTGGTAACGCTTGATTTGCATTTATGAATCCTCCCTTGTTGTGAATCCAGCGAACAGCTTGCCGCTCGGTAGCCGCAGTTCGATGGTATTATAGGTATAGCAGTCTTTGATGGTAGTCTCNCTGATGATGACGTATGTGTCACTACCAATACACATACTCAAGTCGGAGTTAGCGTCGGCAGGGCAGTATTGCGTCCAGTCGCCGAGGATTGACGACCACATTTGTCTCGGCTTCTCCATGGTATAACGTTGACCATCGTTTGTCACGATGGTCAACGCTTCCCAAGAAGCGTTAAAATCTTAGAGCTGCAGCATTGTTACTAAAAAATTCGAGTGCGGCGCCAGTTATGGTCCGAATCGTAGGTCAGGTTGCGTGTGCCTTCGGCCGTGGTGCACATCTTGCGTGCGGG
>WFLX010081960.1_pt1 | contig 11705 bp, 10 predicted proteins | sample 4967041 | NCBI WGS metagenome assembly WFLX01 (sample SAMN12857096, study PRJNA449069) | gut metagenome | isolation source: stool from male and female vole | host: Microtus ochrogaster | place: USA:Florida | collected 2017 | reverse complement strand
AGGTGGGGAGCCGCATACGCCATCCGCGTTTCGGCACCGGCACCGTGCGTGCCGTGCTGCTCGACGGCGTGGGTCCCCGCATGGCCGCGCGCTTTGACAATGATGATGTCGAGGAGCGCTTGCTACTGCTGAAATATGCCAAATTCGCAATTATATGAAAGCAAACGACATACCAACGCCCGCATATATCGTCTATGAGGAGCGCATGCGCCGCAATCTCGAGCTCATCACCCGCGTGGAGCGCGAGGCAGGGGTCAACATCATAATGGCCTTCAAGGCCAACGCCATGTGGCGCACGTTCGGCATCGTGCGAGAGTATAACCGCGATTTCACGGCAAGCTCGCTCAACGAGCTGCGTCTCGGCAACGAGGAGCTGGGTGGCGAGGCTCATGTCTATTGCCCCGTCTATACCCCCGAGACCATCGGCGAATTTCTGTCCCGGGCCACTCACATCACCTTCAACTCACTGGGCCAGTGGGAGCTCTACGGTGCCCGGGCCAAGGCCGCGGGAGTGTCGCCGGGACTCAGGGTCAATCCGCTCTGCTCCGTGATAGAGACCGATATATACAATCCCGCCCTCCCCGGCTCGCGGTTTGGAGTCACGGCCGTTCAGCTGGGCGACACCCTCCCGGAGGGGATCGAAGGATTTCACTTCCATGCCCTGTGCGAGAGTTCGTCATACGACCTCGAGCGTGTGCTCGAGGCGTTCGAGGCACAGTTTGGCCGCTTTCTGCCCCGTCTCAAGTGGGTCAACTTCGGCGGCGGCCACCTCATGACGCGCGAGGGATATGACACGGACCATCTCGTGAGGCTGCTGCGCGACTTCCGCCGGCGCCACCCCAATCTCAGCGTGGTCCTCGAGCCCGGAAGCGCGTGGATGTGGCGCACAGGCGATCTGGTCACAACGGTGCTCGATGTGGTGGAGAATCAGGGCATATCGACGGCCATCATTGACGCCTCGTTTGCCTGCCACATGCCCGACTGCCTCGAGATGCCATACAAGCCCGCCATCACCGAGAGTGTCCCCGAGGCGCCGGGGCTCCCGGTCTACCGCCTCGGAGGCAACTCCTGTCTGAGCGGCGACTATGTGGGCGACTGGGCCTTTGCCGAGCCGTTGCGTCCCGGGCAGCGCCTCACGCTCGAGGATATGAATCATTACACCACCGTCAAGACCACTATGTTCAACGGCATCCAGCATCCCTCCATGGTGCTGTGCTGGGCCGACGGAGAGTGTGAGTATCTGAGGCGATTTGACTATAACGATTATAAAAACCGCATGAGCTGACACACAGTCTGCACACAGTAATGGCAATGGAACAGGATATCAACAACAGTGTCTCACCACGCTTCTCCGTCATAGTGCCCGTCTACAACCGTGTCGACGAGGTGAGAGAGCTGATGGAGAGTCTGGCGGCGCAGACCTCGCGACAGTTTGAGGTGATCATCGTCGAGGACGGCTCGACCGATCCCTGCGGCGACGTGGTGAAAGCCTTCCCGCAGGTGGACGCACATTATTTTTATAAGGAGAACGAAGGGCGGTCCATAGCCCGCAACTATGGCATGGAGCGCGCCCGCGGGGAGTGGCTGGTGTTTTTCGACAGCGACTGCGTCATACCCCCTCAGTATTTCGAGACTCTTGCCCGCGAGCTCGACGCCAACCCCGCTCTCGACTGCTATGGGGGGCCCGACTCGGCCCACCCCTCATTCAGCTCCACGCAGAAGGCCATCAACTATGCCATGACCTCGCTGCTCACTACCGGTGGGATCCGCGGGGGCAAGGTAAGCCTCGAGAAGTTTGTGCCCCGCACGTTCAACACCGGATTCCGCCGCGAGGTGTTCGAGCGGGTGGGAGGATTTCGCGAGATGTTCTCGGAGGATATCGACATGAGCACCCGCATCCGTCAGGCGGGATATAACATAGGCCTCATCCGTCCGGCGTTTGTCTATCACAAACGGCGCGTCGACTTCTGCAAATTCTTCCGTCAGGTGCATGTCTTCGGCATGTCGCGCATCACTCTGCGACAGCTTTATCCCGGCTCGCTCAAGGCCGTCCACACCCTCCCGGCCCTTGCGGTGATCATAGGGGTGATCCTCGTATCGTGTACCATCTTCATCTCGCCGTGGTGGCTGCTGCCGCTGGGGATATATCTCGCGGCCATCTTCGTGCATGCGCTCATACTGACACGCTCGCTCGTCATAGCCGCCAAGGCAGTCCCGGCGAGTGTGATACAGATCACCGGCTACGGCACGGGATTCATACGTGCATATTTCACCAACGTCATCATGGGCCGAGGTCGCGACCTCGACCGTGAGATAGCCATGCGCAAGGGGAAATGACAGGCACATCCATGCCCATCCGCAGCATGGGCGACGACGACAAGCCCCGCGAGAAGGCTCTCGCTCAAGGCATAAGGTCGCTGAGCGATGCCGAGCTCGTGGCCATCATCTTCGGCGGGGGTCTGCCGGGCCTCTCGGTGGTGGACATGGCGCGCTCCATCCTGCTCGACTGCGACGGCCGGGTGGACAATCTGGCCCGTCTGTCCATGAATGAACTGATGAGCAAATACAAGGGCGTTGGGCCCGCCAAGGCCGTGAGTCTGGCTGCGGCCTTCGAGCTGGGGAGGCGCAACAGCGAGCAGGCCGCCCTGCGTGTCAATCCGCAGATACGGTCGAGCAAGGATGTGGCCGACATGATGTCGCCGCTCCTCTCCGGACTCGAGTATGAGGAATTTTGGGTGCTGATGCTCTCGCGTTCCAACCGTGTCACCTACCGCCGCTGCATCTCGCAGGGTGGCACCGCAGCCACGGTGGTCGATATCAAACTGCTGCTGAAGCGCGCCCTTGACTGTCTGGCCGAGGGGATAATCCTCGTGCACAATCATCCGTCGGGCAACACGATGCCGTCCGCTCAGGACGACACCTTGACACGACGCATCAAGGAGGGAGCTGCCATGCTCGACATACGTGTGCTGGACCACATCATCATCGCCGGCAGCCGGTGGTATTCGTATGCCGACGAGGGGAGGCTGTGAGGTCTCTCAGTCGGGTATCTGCAGCAGTAGTGTCCGCAGTTCGCGGCGCGAGATCACATGGATCTCGGTGGGGGTGTATTCGATGATCCCCTGAGTGCGCAGTGAGTCGAGCGCGGCCACGAACGACGTGCGCTGCACGCCAAACAGCGAGTAGAGGTCTCGCTGACGGGCCTGAAGCACTATGTCCGTAGAGCCCATCTGCGTCAGGGCTATGATCCAGAATGCTATGCGCTCCTCGAGCGAGCCTGAGGTGAGGGCCAGCACGCCGTCAATAGCCTTCTGCGCGTTGGTGGAGAGCATGTTGAGATAGTTGAACATGATCACTTCATCCTCCCTCAGCAGGGTGATGAAATCCTTCTTCTCGATGCGCATCACCGACACCTCGTCAAGGGCAGTGACGTCGCCGGGATAGAGCGTATCGCGCCCGAAAAGGAAGTCGGGCGAAATGACAGCGGGTGCCGCGAGCGTCTGGCCCACCCTGAACCGGTCAGTGTAGTTGCGTATCACCATCCTCACGCTGCCGCTGATCACGAATTTGATGTCGGCACACTGCTCGCCGGCGAGGAGCACTGTCTGACCGGCGGAAAACTTGACGAACGACAGCGGAATCTTGCCCACTATATCGGAGACGCGGTTATAGCTCACGCCTTTGAACAGCGGGAGCGTCATAAGGTTTTCGTACATGCTTGCGGGTGCCATGATGAATGTGTGGATTTGTTGCCTTGGTGAAACTTGACGTGATGAGAATGTCCCTCGTTAAATCAACACACTCTCAGCCGTTTTGGTTTGCACGGGCATCCTTTTTGGTCTTGAAATATAGCTGGGCCGAATTGATGGTGTTCTGCCATGCCACATAAGCCGCCGGGGCTACCGACGAGATGGGGTGGAGATAGGTGAGGGCCATCCATATGGCCAGCACCGTGTTTTTCTGTCCAAGTCCCTGTGCGCCCGCTATCTTGTCGCCGCAGCGGGCCCCCACGCGCCTCCCTATCCAGAACTGCAGGCAGCATGCCGCCAGCGACAGCGCGGCCAGCCACAGCATCTCGGGCACNGCCTCGGCCGGCTCNGCCATGATGAAGCTCACCGCGCGTCCCACGACGATGAACAGCGACACGGCCCAGATGTAGAACGACAGGCCCTNATGGGAGGCGAGGGCGCTGTGGGCGCGGGGCGTGAGCCGCCGCATGGCAAGCGCGGTGAACAGCGGGAGGATGATGAGCGGCACCACGCGCACGGCTATNAGCGTGAGCGAGTCGACAAAACCTATCCCTGCCTCAGAACCCATGAGGGTGAACAGGATGGGGGCCAGCACGGCCACGCAGACATTGGAGACGATGGAGTAGGTGGCCACTCGTGCCACACTCCCCCCGAGCATCCCGGTGATGACGGGGGCGGCCGTGGCCGTCGGACAGAAGATGCAGATGAAAGTGCCCTCGGCCAGCTCGCGGTTGACTGGCAGCAGGGCGGCATAAGCCGCTATGCTGCCGAGGATCTGCACGGCGATGAGGCGCCGGCTGAGCGAGGTGATGCGAAATTCGCGCGGATTCACCTTGCAGAACGTGATGAGCAGCATCACGAATATGAGCCATGGTGCTATGAACGAGATGGCATCAATGACCGAATGGAACAACACACCCCCTACCATCGCTATCGGGAGCATCCACGGCTTGAGCCGCTGACGGAATATGGCTGTTTTCATGCGTCTGAACGATTAGGGAGTGCAAAATTAGTGAAAAATCAGTAATTTTGCACTCCGGCAAACTCAACTTACCCTCTATGGCAGACAATTACCTTGAAAACCGTATGGCCGACTACCGGGCCGGGAGGCTTGCGCCTCGCGCCTCGCGCGTGACGACGCGTCCGGCGCCAGCCGACGCCCTCGTGCTGGCATATCCGCCGATGGCGGTGGCAGTGTGTGCCCCGGCGTGCACTCCGGTGGTAGAGCAGACAGTCGGTGCGCTCCGCGGCGTGGGGCTGCGGGTGGCCCTGCTGTGTCCCGACGGTGTGCCGTCTACGCGGCTCGCTCAGCGCACCGGGGCACGCTATTATCCCGGCAATATCACGCCACAAAGAGCCGGCGAGGATATGCTGGAGCGATGGGGTGGACTCTCCCTCACCATCTCGTTGGGGGCGGCTCCCGCTCCCGATGCGCCCCTTGCGCTCAGTGTCGCCCCTCAGGCCGGGCTTGATCCCCGTGATGTGGCGCGTCTCATCCTCTTTGCCGTTCATCCGGACAGTCTCCCGATGCTCTCGGCGGGCGTATTTTCGGGGCTTACGCTTCGCAAATCGGCTGAAAATCCTTAACTTTGCACCCGATTTCGAGTCTCCCTCCTCATCACTCCTAATTCTAAACCAAACGATATGGCACTTCAATGCGGCATAGTCGGACTCCCCAACGTGGGCAAGTCGACACTTTTCAACTGTCTTTCAAACGCCAAGGCCCAGTCGGCCAATTTCCCTTTCTGTACCATAGAGCCCAATGTGGGTGTGATCACCGTGCCCGACGAGCGCCTCAACAAGCTGGTCGAGATGTGTAAGCCCCGCTCTGTGGTGCCCGCCACAGTCGAGATAGTCGATATAGCCGGACTGGTGAAGGGCGCGAGCAAGGGTGAGGGTCTCGGCAACAAATTTCTCGCCAACATCCGAGAGACCGACGCCATACTCCATGTGCTCCGCTGCTTCGACGACGAGAACGTGACCCACGTCCACAACACCGTCGACCCCGTGCGCGACAAGGAGATCATCGACTATGAACTGCAGATCAAGGACCTTGAGACCGTGGAGAGCCGCATGGCCAAGACTCAGAAACAGGCCCAGACCGGCGGCGACAAGGTGGCCAAGATGCAGTATGAGGTGCTCAAGAAGTATTATGACGCGCTCGTGGCCGGCAAGCCTGCCCGCACCGTCGAGCTCGAGACCCCGGACGAGCAGAAGTTTGGCCGCGAACTNTTCCTGCTCACCTCCAAGCCCGTGATGTATGTCTGCAATGTCGACGATGCGTCGGCTGTCAGCGGCAACAAGTATGTCGACGCCGTGCGCGAGGCCATCAAGGANGAGAACGCTCAGCTGCTCATCGTGGCCGCCCAGACCGAGGCCGATATNGCNGAGCTTGACACTTATGAGGAGCGNCAGGAGTTTCTTGCCGAGATCGGGCTCGAGGAGTCGGGTGTGGCCCGCCTCATACGCTCGGCCTATGCGCTGCTCAACCTTCAGACATTCTTCACCGCCGGTGCCGACGAGGTGAGGGCGTGGACCTTCATGCGCGGCAGCAAGGCTCCGCAGTGTGCCGGCATCATCCACACCGACTTCGAGAAGGGATTCATCCGTGCCGAGGTGATCAAGTATGACGACTTCGTGACCCTCGGGAGCGAGAGCGCCGTGCGCGACGCCGGCAAGATGGCCATCGAGGGCAAGAACTATGTGGTGCAGGACGGTGACATAATGCACTTCCTTTTCAATGTCTGATGACGACCCCACACGGTCTTAGTTTCACCCTCACCATCCGCGGATGAAAAATATTCTCCTCTCGGCGGCTGTCGCGCTCGGCGTGGCGGCCGCTGCCGCATCCTCCCCCTCGTCGGTGATGCGCTTTGACCGCCCGGCACGATTTTTCGAAGAGTCGATCGTGATAGGCAACGGGCGTCTCGGCGCCATTCTCTACGGCGGTATAGGTTGTGACACACTCTCGCTCAACGACATCACTCTGTGGACCGGCGAGCCCGAGGGCGACCCTGTGCGCCCTGATGCCTACAAGGCCATCCCGGCCATACGCGAGGCCCTGTCGGCCGAGGATTATGCCCGGGCCGACTCGCTGCAGCTGCTCGTGGAGGGACACTACAGCGAGAATTACCAGCCTCTCGGGCGCCTCGTCATAGCCTATGACAGCATTGTGGCTCCCGCCCCATATGCGCGGTCGCTATCGCTCGAGACTGCCGAGGCCGTGACCGAGGCTGCCGGGCGCACCACCACCTACTTCGCTTCCGCTCCCGACTCGGTGATAGTGGTGGAGATCAACGCCACAAGTCCGTTCTCGGCCACTCTCTCGCTCGACTCCAAGATTCCACATACCACTGTGTCGCTCCCCGGCGGATTCATCCGTCAGACGGGCCGGGCTGCCTATCGCTCGCTCCCCGGCTATACATCGTATGAGGAAAAACTGCTCTATGCTCCCGACCGCGGCACCCCGTTCAACACGCTTGTCAAGGCCGAGACCCCCGACGGAGGCACCGTGACCACACGCCCTGACGGGANCCTGAGGGTGGAGGAGTGCCGNAGGCTCACGCTGTGGATCACCAACACCACGGGANTNCGCGCGTTCAATCTCATGCCCGCGTCGCCCGATGAGATAGCCGACCGGGCGGAGCGCATCATAGCCTCGGCATCGTCNCTCGGGCCCTCCGCAGTCCGTGGACGCCATNGTGCAGACTATGGCGAGCTCTACGGCCGCGTGAGCATCGACCTCGGCACCACACCTCCGGAGGTAGCTTCGCTCCCCACCGATGTGCAGCTGCTGCGCTACACGGACCTCAACGAGTATAACCCNGACCTTGAGGAACTGTATTTTAATTTCGGCCGCTACCTGCTCATCTCCTCGTCGCGCACTCCCGGAGTGCCTGCCAACCTGCAGGGGCTCTGGAATGAACACCTCCTTCCACCTTGGAGCTCAAACTACACCACCAACATNAATGTGGAGGAGAACTACTGGCCAGCCGAAGTGACCGGGTTGGGCGACCTCCATGCCTCGGTGCTCATGCCGTGGATCGAGGCTCTTTCGGTCAATGGCGCCGTCACGGCCCGTGCCCACTATGGCGTGGAGCGCGGTTGGTGTTGCGGGCACAACTCCGACATCTGGGCCATGACCTGCCCCGTGGGCGAGGGTGAGGGTGACCCCGTGTGGGCCTGCTGGAACATGGGAGGTGTGTGGCTGGCGACACATATCGGCGAACACTGGATGTTCAGCCGCGACAACGACTTCCTCGCCCGCTACTATCCCGTGATGCGCGGCGCGGCTGAGTTTGCTCTCGGATGGCTTGTGGAGAAGGANGGCGAGCTGATCACCTCACCCTCCACGTCGCCCGAGAACAAGTATGTCACCCCCGGGGGCTATCACGGNGCCACNCTCTATGGCGCCACGGCCGACATGGCCATGATCCGCGAACTCCTCGCCTCGACCCGCGCTGCGGCTGTCGAGATGGGGGGTGAGGACAGTCTTATCGCCGAGATCGACTCTGTGATGCCGAGACTGAGACCCTATGGGGTGGGACGGGACGGCAACCTCATGGAGTGGTATCACGACTGGGCAGACGAGGACCCGGCACACCGCCACCAGTCGCACCTTTTCGGGCTGTACCCGGGTCACCACATCACNCCCGCCGACACNCCNGCCGAGGCCCGTGCGGCCGCCCGCACACTCGAGATAAAGGGTGAAGACACNACGGGCTGGAGCGCAGGCTGGAGGGTCAATCTTCTGGCCCGTCTCGGCGACGGCGAGGGGGCCTACCGCATGCTGAGGCGACTGCTGCGNTATGTGTCGCCCGACGGATACCGNGGCCCTGACCGGCGCACGGGCGGAGGCACATATCCCAATCTGCTCGATGCCCACGCGCCGTTTCAGATCGACGGCAATTTCGGAGGGGCTGCCGGCATAGCCGAGATGCTGGTGCAGTCGTCACCCTCGGGCCATGTGAGCCGCCTGCCCGCGCTCCCCTCGGCATGGAGCCGCGGAGAGGCACGCGGACTGCGTACACGCGACGGTAAGTCGGTCAACCTCACTTGGGGTTATTAGGTTTTTTTCACCTTTTCGACAACGGACTTTGTGAAAATAGTTGCTAACTTTGCAAATTGAAAACATATAGGGTTGCAGCAGCGAGCCTTATCACATCTCATTATGAACATACGTTTTCCGTTATATTTCCTGTTGTCACTGCTCCTTGCCGGAGTGGCGGCTTCGTGCAACGACAACAACGATCCGGGCTCCGTCACCATCAACAGTTATGTCAACTGCGAGGTGTCGTCATTCTCACTGATGCGCAACGATAGCGTCCTCACGAGGCTTGANTCAGTGTTTTTCGCCATCGACCTGATGAAAGCCGAGATATATAATGCCGACTCGCTCCCTGTGGGCACCCGTGTGTCGGCTCTGCGCATCAAGGTGGGCACGGAGAGCGCCTCGGCCTGCAACATCACCTTCCGTCTGCGGGGCACTGACCGNGACACCACTATTAATTATATAGACAGTCCCAATGACTCCATCAACTTTGCCGACGGCCCGGTGAAGATGGAGATAGTGTCATATAACGCTCAGGCGCGCCGCACTTACACCGTGAGGGTCAACGTCCATAAGTCTGTCCCCGACACCCTCGTGTGGGACCGCAGCGACATCGCCCCCCTGCCCACCACGCTGTCAGCCATAAAGGCTGAGAAGACCGTTGAGATGGGTGGAAAGATCTATGTCTTCACCACCGACGGCTCTGCGGTCAAGATGGCCGTGGTGGACAATCCTTATGACATGACTTACGTGTGTCACGACGTGCAGATGCCCGCCCGTATGGATGTCGGGAGCATCGCCGCAGGCGACGATACCTTCTACTGTCTCGACAGCGACGGCAATCTCTCCACCTCGGAGGATGGCCTTCAGTGGACAGCCGCCGGCGTGAGGATGGACTACCTCTATGGCGGCTATGGCAAGCGTGTGCTGGGCGCACGCAATGATGGCGGCCGATGGATGCACGTCACATACCCGGCCACCGACGAGGCCCCCGTGCCCGCCGGATGCCCCGTTGCGGCCACAAGCCAGCTCGTTTCGTTCACAGGCAAATGGAACATATCGCCCACAGCTATAATGCTCGGCGGCATTGATGCCGAGGGTCGCCTCACCGGCAGTGCGTGGGCCTATGACGGCACCCGCTGGGGATTGCTCAGCAACAGCCCGATTCCCCCGATGGCCGGTGTGACCATCTTCCCCTATAAGACGGTCCGCATCAACTATTCCAACTGGAGCGTCACCGAGCAGGCCTCTGTGATAGCCATGGGCGGATACAGCACGGCCGGTGGCAAGACCGTGGCCAACGACACGGTCTATGTGTCGCGCGACTATGGCATCACATGGACCAAGGCCGCCAAGACCCTCCAGCTCCCTGAGTGGATGCCCCGGGCTGCCGGCTCCTATGCCGCGGTGGCCAATCAGACTCTCCGTCGCCCGGCGGCTGCCGAGGCGAGGGTCATCGCCCCTGTCGATGAGTGGGAGTGCCCGTATATCTATCTGTTCGGCGGCACACTCACCGACGGCACTACGGTGACCGACGTGCGCCGCGGAGTCATCAACCGATTCACATTCATCCCGGTCTACTGATCATCGCCGTGTCACGCCTCAGACTCTCAGCCATCATGCTCACAGCGCTCCTCGCGGCGGTCTTCGCCGCGGGCGGCCACGCTCAGGCTGTAGCTCAGCCTGAGGAGTATAAGTTTGACTTGGGCGCGGGAGTGGGCATGTCGGGCTATCTCGGCGATCTCAACGAGAGTTCCATCTTCAAGCATCCCGGTGTGGCCGCCAACCTGTCGCTGCGCTATCTGGCCAACTCGCGCCTCGCCGTGAGGGGTGTGCTGGGTATCAGCACCCTCAAGGGCTCGAGCGCCGATATGGAAAACGTGATTCCCGGCGGCGAGGTCATCGACTTCTCGTCGACATTCTGCGATCTTGCCGTGAGGGGCGAGTTCAACTTCTTCAACTACGGGATAGGGGAGACCTACAAACAGCTCAGGCGTTTCACCCCCTATCTGTCGCTGGGTGTGGGATGCGGCGTCGCTTCGAGCGGCGGCGACACATCAGTGGCCCTCACGCTCCCCATGGGTGTCGGCGTGAAATACAAGATTAAACCGCGGCTCAATCTGGCCCTCGAGTTCACCATGACAAAGGTCTTCGGCGACAAGGTGGACTCCCCGCTGCTCGATGATCCGTATATGATAAAAAGTTCATTCATCAAGAACACCGACTGGACATCGGGNATAGTGCTGAGCCTGAGTTATGAATTNGGCCGGCGATGTGTGGCCTGNAACCNTCAGGACTGAACCGCGAGAACACTGCAAGATAATNTGACTAAAGCCGACATAGACCTTAACCGCCTGCCGCGTCATGTGGCCGTCATCATGGACGGCAACGGACGCTGGGCCCGCGCGCGTGGCCTCGACCGCAGCCTCGGCCATGCCGAGGGGGTCAACACCGTGCGCCGCATCNCCGAGATAGCCTCCGAGCTCGGTGTGGACTATCTGACGCTCTATACCTTCTCTACCGAAAACTGGAATCGCCCCGCCGCCGAGGTGGATGCCCTGATGCACCTCATCGTGATGGCCATAGAGCGCGAGACCCCCGACCTCATCAAGAACAATGTGCGACTCGGGATGATCGGCGACATCTCGCGCCTCCCCGACGAGGCCCGCGAGAGGCTCGAGAAGTGTATCGCCGACACCTCGGCAAGCACCGGGCTCACCCTGACGCTCGCCCTCAGCTACTCGGCCCGCTGGGAGATACTGCGCGCCGCCCGCCTCTTTGCCGAGGATGTGGCCGCCGGCCGCAAGACCCCCGGCGACATGAGCGCCGATGCCGACTTCTGTCAGTATCTCACCACCGCCTCGATGCCCGACCCCGACCTGCTCATCCGCACCGGAGGCGACCAC
>WFLX010043894.1_pt1 | contig 11706 bp, 4 predicted proteins | sample 4967041 | NCBI WGS metagenome assembly WFLX01 (sample SAMN12857096, study PRJNA449069) | gut metagenome | isolation source: stool from male and female vole | host: Microtus ochrogaster | place: USA:Florida | collected 2017 | reverse complement strand
AAGAAACGGGCATTGATGTTCCACTCATAGCTGAGTGTAAGAGACTTCAGACGAAGATAGGATCCGTCTTCAATCCAGCGGTCGGAGAAACGGGAGTTGCCCATCGGGTCCTTATAAGTAATTCGGGGAATATCGCTCTCCTGCCCTTCGCAGATCCAGCGGCGTCCCATCGCCGTGGTCTGATTGTAGAAGTAATTGCCGCCTTCGAGCACCGAACGCTGGTAGTTGAAGACATCATTGCCCACACAATAGTTAAAGACAAGATTCAGGCCCCAGTTCTTATATTTGAGATTGGTGAAAATGTTTCCATAGAAGTCGGGATTCGGATCGCCGATGACAACGCGGTCTTTCTCTCCAATCTCCTTATCGCCGTCGGTGCTTACAAAACGCATGTCGCCGGCACCGAAATACTGGCGCACACCGGTTTCCGTCGTCTGATAAAGGCCGGCGGCCCGGGCAGATTCGCTGTCGCTGAATACGCCATCGGTCTTATATCCGTAGAATAAGCCGACCGGCGAGCCGACCTGGGTCAGCACTGTAGCGCCATAAGTGTCGGTAATGAAGGATTCCCCGCCGCCGGGCAATTTAGTCACCTCGTTCTTATAGTGACCGAGAGTAGCGCCGATCTCCCACTTCCAGTTCTTCTGGTTCAGGGCCTTCACACGAAGGGAGAAGTCAAAGCCGGAATTTTCCAAGGCTCCGCCATTGCTCCAGTTGGTATCATGGCCAAGGACCCAATACAACTTCTGCAAACTGAGAAGGTCTGTTGTCTTGCTCTTGAAATAATAACCTGACAAGGCGACGCGGTCGTTGAAGAAACGGGCATCACCACCCAAAGTGATACGTTTCGTCGTTTCCCACTGAAGAGATGTATTGCCGATGTTGCCTACCGTGACGCCGTCGATGGCTCCAAGTAAGTTGTTGGCGACAAAATAAGTGCGGGATGCGGTAAGATCGATATCATCGTTGCCACTCATGTCGAAGCCGGCGTTAACCTTAAGATAGTTGATGAAATCATTTGCGCGGAACCAACCTTCATTACTGATGATCCACGCCGCGCTGACAGAGGGAAAGGCTCCCCACACGACGCCGCCCATCTTAAATCCGGCGCCGGCATTCAACAGATACTTGTTACGGTAATTGAAATCGCCGAGAAGATAATAAGTCAACGTGGTGACCTTATCATTGATACCGTCGGTAGACTTGTAACTGAGACCGGTGCCCATGTTCGGAGTTTTGTCATTACCGGAATTATAGCCCTTCATCGAATTCAGGTCATAATTGGAGAAATTGAAACGGAAACCGCCCATAAGATTCAGCGAAGAACCGCCTTTCTGATAGGCCCAGTTGATCCGGGTGTCGCTCGTCGTAAGGTATTGGTGGGAAGACATGGCGCGCACGACGTTCTGCACACTGCCGACCTCCTCGATTTCAAAAACGGGCATACAGCTCACAGGCAGATAATAGTTTTCGTCTGTGTTGACCATGACAAAGCTGAAGTGTTCCGATACGGAAAGCCCCTTGCCGAAGTCATACTTAGGCATGATGCCCAATGAGATCAAACGATTACCGAAGCTGTTCTTGTTATCGCCTTCACCGTTTTTCAGAATACTCAGAGGATTACCCAGCGAAGCCTCATAGCCCAACACCTCATCCAGATAATCATCGGCACCGGCAAGGAAGCCCGAAAGACGCCCCTGCGTATCGAAGGCATACGGATTGAGGAACGGGGCCTTGATGAGACTCAGGAATCCGGGCGAGGTGATCGTGTTATCCCTGAGGTTTTCAGCCACACCGTCATCCCGCATGTTCCGGTTCACGTCGCTATAGGAGGCATCCAGACGGATACCGAGACGCGAAGTCAGACTGACGTCACTGTTCAGACGGAGATTGAAGCGAGAATATTCGTTGTTCTTCAACGTGGCATCGGCAGCCGTATAGCCCACCGAAAGATTGTAATTGGCGACATCGTCACCGCCCTGCACATTGATGCTGTAACTTTGAGCATACGATTCGTCATAAACCTCCTTGCTCCAGTCAGTGTTGTTGTGATATATCCGATAATAATAATAATCTTTCTCATCACGCAGGAACTTGAAGTCGGACAACTTCGTTCCGGTCGTACCCAACATTTCAGAAACATAAGTGCGATATTGCGACGCATCCATCATGTCGGGCAGATTGGGCAATGTCTCATATTTTCCGGCAATGGAAATATCGATTTTCGTCGCCATGCTTTTGTTGCGCTTCGTATCTATCAGAATGACACCGTTGGCACCTTTGGCGCCATACAGAGCCGTACCATTGCGGACGACCGTAACCTTGTCGATATCCTCTACACTGATATTGGCGAGAATATTATTATAAAGTCCGTCGTGAATCACCGAACGGCCATACTGCATGTCCATGATGACACCATCGATAACGATCAACGGCTGGGCATTGGCATTCAGCGAATTGATACCGTTCATCAGCATGAAAGCCCCCATACCCGGAGTGCCGGAACGCATGACGCTTCTGATCTGGCCGCCCAGGGCGGAACCGATCTGATCATCGATACTGACATCGCAGTTATAGTCGCTGATATGGGCCACCATTGCCTGGGTAGCTACCTCGGCAGAAGAATAATCGGAAGTGAAAGCCGAAGTATAAAGCGTAGTATTTACATCCGTGGTACGGCCGTTCAATGGCAACTGGCGCATATTGTATCCGTCGCACGCCACACTCAAGACAGTTACATATTCAGGCAATTCTATCGAATAGCTACCGTCTTCCCCCGTCATGGCCGCATAACGCTTATTGCCTGCCACGGAAATCCGGACACCGGCCAGTGCGTCCCCCGTAGCGGCATCACGCACCGTTCCGGAAACTTTTTTCATCTGGGCAGACTGGGCGGCAAATGCTTTCCCAGTTTTTTCGGATTCCTGCAAGCCGGTTGCCAGAAGATCCGCCGGTACCATCACCGTCAGCAGTGTTCCCAATGATCCCACCAGGAACATGCCTTTCATTTTATCGAATATCATAATATTTTTCATTGTAAAAGAGATTAATCACCCACATGAGGTTTCAAATAAAAACAATCGATAAACATCTCCCCGTTATATACATTGGTCTGATTAGAACGTATGTTATTGATGATTTTGATACGGGTTGTCGTTTTCTGCTGGGCATAGTTGCAGGTCGGGAACTTCACCGTCGCCAATTTGATCGTATCGACAACATAAGGATCGTTCGTAAACGCACGGGTCGCAGCCTTCGTCGCATCGAAATTACAGTCGAAGATAAAATCGGCGTCGGTAGAGGAGCTCTTGACATAATAAGAAGGTGAAGTCTCGTCGATAACATATTTAGCGGTGGTGGACAGAGAATATTCTTTGCCATCGGTACCGGTATAATAGATTTCGGCCGTAAATTTATTCGGACGGAACTGTTTCTTATCCTTTTCAGGAGAATAGTCAGGATTGTAAACCGTCTTAGGCAACATCACAATGCAAACATCATATTTGCCGGAAAGAACCNCCGGGATTTCATAAGTCACATAATACGCATCATAAGTTGTCTGAGGCGTGATGGNGATATATCCNCCCGAANCNNAATCGGCAGCGATGAAGCGACGGTCCANNACCAGTTTTTTTGTAGNGGTNTNATAGTCTTCATAAATACGTCCTTCACCCTCGACCTTAATCGGAACAAAGAAGGTCTTCTCTTTTACGAACGGCCAGTGATCGATCTCGTAAATANAGCCATTGCTGCACGGCATGGAATCTGCGAAAGCGCTAAAAAGGCCTCCGGCCCCGAAAGGCTTATAATAAACGTGATATTCGGGGTCCCAACGATTGTAGGCAGTCGAAAAAATAGAATCCTGAACAGAAGGCTGCACATGCGGATTGTAAACAAGATCCTGTAGCAAAGCATAATGGGACCAAAAGTTATGGATAGAGTCGGCTTTGTTGATCGCACCATAATTATAATAACTCTCGGCCTCCGCATACAAAGAATCCCAAAGGGCGCGGGTCGGAACGATCATCCAGTAGGTACTGTCTTCATTATTTATATAGCCGAACACATTCAGCAAAGTATTTTTGTTGATAAAGACAGAATCCACATAAACGGTCTTGCCATCGACCACGCCCATGGCCAGACTGTTCACTTCATCGAACTCTTCGGTCTGATAAGAGCGGAGATAAGATCCCAGGTGATTGTATTTCTCGATGGAGAAAAGGCCCTCATATATATTATAATAATAGCTGACCGGGGCCTCGATCACATGAAGGATACCGTTCTTTGTGGGTATATTCTGCTCTTTAATTGCAACGTGGTTGATCTCGCCATCTTCCATAGCCAGCGTTTTGGTGTTAAGCATCTGGAAGCTCTGTTTCTCCTGGACGGAGGAATGACGATAGCGCGCAATATGATTTCGCAGGAAATGGCGCTCCACAATCGAGTCGCCGCCNACCGTCGAACAAAGGCGGAGCAGGGAATCTTTATTGAAAGTGCCGTTTACCGGAGCCCAGACAGAATAGAACTGATCGGAACCGAGAACGTCAGAATAATAGAGGTCGGTAAGACGATGATTGGCAAAGACCCTTACCGAATCCAGNACCTCCTTAAAGTCGCTTAACTCGGGCCGGGCGGCAATGCTCTCATAAAGAGTAGCATCTCCTCCCTCAAAATTCGGCCGGCTGTCGTAATGCTCGTCCCAATCGTCCTGACAGGCGGTAAAGGAAAAAGCAGCCATCGCCGAACATATATAAACAATCGATAATCTGGATATATTCATAGCTTTATAACTTTTATCAAATCAAATGAATCAATGCCTGTCTTCAGCAACAACGCCGTCATAGATACTTTTGGGAACAACCTCGATGTAGTCAAGTGACATCTCGGCATTGTTATCAAGAACCTGACGCAGGCGGATGTAATAATCATGCTCCGGCTCGAAATACTGGGTAACGAGAATNCGACGCAGATTGTTGATAAGATCGCGAGGACTCTCGCTGCCCGGTGTCAGGAAAGAGTCATAAGCNTTCATGAAGCCCTGGTTACGCAAAGCCTTGTCGTTNGCCTCGATCTCTTCCTCGGAGCCGAGATCTGCATCAGGAATCCAACCGTATTCACCGGCATACTTACGCAAATCGATCGGAATACCGCAAGGCATATCGCCGGTCAGATTATCATCGAAATAAACCTGGACAACAGTTCTATTCACACCGCAGACATAGCCCAGGCGAACCTCATAGGTTTGTCCGGCAGGCACCGGCGGAATGCGGAACTTGATATCGAAGTTGTCGAGACACGCGCACATGTCGTCTTCATAACTNAGACACCAGAAGCGGTTGTGCACGCCGAAAAATGTCTCGCCTTTGAATATAAAGTTTTTGGTAAAACCGGGCTTGAAACCGGTCATCAGGAAGTTCACGCCGTATGATCCCGGATCGATATTTCTGGCACCGGCATTCATGAAGTCCGGCGACAAAGTGGTAACGTCCATACGCATGCGGGTATTGAGAACCTGATCGATGGTTTCAGCCTTATTATAGGTCAGAATCGCATCTATATAATGGTAAACACCATTGAGGGCATCCGTATGTCTTTGAATTTCCGACGGAGCGTAGATACGGGAACCGCGCACCTTAAATTTGGCGCCCAATCCCTTTCGGTTCACATATTTATTGCCGGCCGCATCACAAATCTGAAGGATCGTATAGGGGCAAAGGGTTTCATAGTATTCCATGATATCCTGCAAGTCCGTACGGAACCATTTCTTCGTCGGGAAAGGCGAGTCAGTAACCGTAAGGTCGCTATAACTGGCATAACGGTCCAGGATATGATAAGCCACGAAACGGTTCAGAGGATTGCGGCGATGAGTAGGATCATTGTCATATTGATTCGCATCGCGCGGGTAGGTATCATCATATATCTTTTTGGCGTAGGCCTTCAAATCGGCCAGAGTGTAAATGCCGGNAGCATGGTAAACCGAANCCGGTTCGACAAATACAGTAAACAGAAACTTTCTCTGCTCAGGATATTTCCAATAAACATCGTTGTTACCGAAAGTCCGGTGATGCGAGCTTCCGGAAACTACAGTAGCAGAGTCGATATCTACAAAATACCGCTCGTCGATATAAGCGACCAAAGAGTCTGCCAAGCCGGTTTCAACGAGTGCCGCAGCAAACAAAGAGATCGACGTATCCTGCGCAATGACTTCCGGCAAGAAGATGTTACTTGCCGTGATCACGTGGTTAAGAGTATGTACGACGCCGTTTTCCACAGAGTCATCGCGGGCGATGAGTTCTGCCGTAGAGTTGATCTTGTAGACAATGTTACCGTTATTCGTCGTGCCGGTATCGCAAGAGAAGGTCAGGTAACGGCCATTCATATTCGTGGTGGGCAACGAACCTTCGCTCAAATCGGTCGTAAAGTAAGCGCTTTTCACAATATGCGACCATGCAAGAGTGTCGCAATCCGCATCCGACAGATCATCGACAGAATTTCTGCCGGTNTGATGCAGGTAAGAGCGAACTGCGCTATTTGTGGGAGCGAAACAGGTAAACTCGCCATAGGTAGACAAAAGATCCCAAAGTTCCGCACGATGAAGAACGGCGATAAAATCGCTGAACTTATCATCCCGGTTCTGGAGATAATCGGATACCATCTCCCCGGTAAAGGTATAATAGCTGTCATCGGCAAAATCATCGGTGCAGCTGAATCCGATACCGGACAAAGCAACGGCAATCCAGATAAATGCCCAAGAGCTACGGAATATTTTCATCATGTTTTTCATAATGCAAAGGATTTAATCTTTAGAAGAAGTTTCGTTGGTAATATAGGCAGGATTCTGCGTCAGATGCGGATTGGCATCCAGCTCCCGTTCAGCGTAAGGGAAGAAAAGAGCATCCTGTGAATGAAGTTTGATCTTGATAGCACTGACGTTTTCTTTCTGTTTTGCGGTCACGGCCTCGATCAATTTGGTATTATCGCCCAAACGAAGAGAAAGGCGGACAAGGTCAAACCAGCGTTTTCCTTCAAAAAGAAGTTCGCGACGACGTTCTTTGAAGACAAGATCCCGCATGTTGGAAACATTTTGATAATCGGAGTACTTCAACGTGTCTGCACTGGCCGTTGTAAAATTATTCGCACGATTATATACCGTCGACACCATTGTAAAAGCGTTCATCAAATGGTTGACAGGCGTTTCTACGACAGGTTCTTCCGTTTCGGGCGTCTCATCGTCCCCCTCAATCTCGCTACCAGTGTTATTGTTCTCCAGTGCAGCCAGTTCTACTTCGGCCTCGGCTCTCATCAGAAAGACATCGGTCAAACGATAAATAATCCAATTGGCATAATTGGTAGAACGAAGAATTCTGGTGCTGAAAGTCGGAGCCGTCTTGTTCTTTCCCATAGTAAACGAAACATATTCGCGTACATACTTACGGATAGCATAGTAATTACCACGCTCTTCCATAGCTTCGGGGAAACGGCAATCGGTAGGGGCAAAAAGGTCATTATTGCCCTCGTACACTCCGGTAGCCATCAGTTCCGAAGCCGCCACAGAACCAATGCTACTATTGGCAGCGCCATAATAGGAACTAACAAGTTCGTTCTTCACCGCCTGATTTTCCTGATAGTAAAGTTCAAAAATGCTCTCGAAAGAATTACCGGTGCCGAAAATCCGATTATAAGCAGTACCGGCAGTATTTCCGCTGGGCTGTTCAAGAATCAACGGATATTTATCCCGGAACAATTCAATATCTTCGGCCATTAAATCCTCCAATAACTCCTCATAACGATCGCGTTTATAATCGAGAACACGGTCGCAGTAGGATATACACTGTTCGTATTGACCGTCCCACAGATAAAGATCTGCCAAAAGGGCGTAGACAAAGCAAGTTGTCACGCGGCTGGTATTGGCCGCATCATAGAAAGGATATCCCTGATCGGGATAAAGCCGCAACACATCACCTTTGACAGCTTCCAGGTCGGCAATCAGAAGCCGGAGCACCTCTTTAAACGGTGTCGGAGGAACCTGATAGTCTTTCTGGATGTTGCCGTCATTCAACGACGGAGTGGTTACATAAGGAATATCCCGGAATGTGCGCACCAGGTAAAAATAACACAAAGTCCTGAGAGCAGTAACCTCCGCAATGGCGGCTTTCAGCTCCGACTCGGTGAAATTCGGATCCTTGTCGGCCACTTCCGGTGCATACTTGATAACGGTATTACAACGATTGATAACCTGATAGAAACATTCCCAAGTCATCCAACCGTTCGTCTCCAATATATTCTCCTTCAGAATCTGCTGATCCGACCAGCTTGTAGAACTGCTGGTCGTAACATTATCGGATCGCATTTCTCCCCAGACAAACATGCGCTTCACACAATCCACCGACTCCAATCCGGAGTAGCAGCCGTAAACCGCACTTTCCACATCAGACTTCTCCGTCCAATAGTTTTCCTTTACGATTTCATTCATCGGTGTAAGTTCCAGAAAATCGTCACAGGCCGATAAGAAAATACCACCTGCGATTCCCATTACACCTATCGCGATATGCTGTATCTTTTTCATAGCTTAATAGATTAGAATTGAACGGTCAAACCAACAGAATAAGATTTTGCGCGAGGTGTCTGCGCGTTGTCATAAACGACACCATAGCCACCGTAATTAACCTCCGGATCGGCACCCGAATACTTGGTAAGACAGAAGACATTGCTGCCGCTCACATAGAAACTCAGCTGCGAAAGACCATAGCGCTTGATGTATTTCGGATTCAGCGAATACGAAATAATAGAATAGTTCAGTCGGAGGAAGGAACCGTCCTCTACAAAACGGTCGCTGCCCAGCCAGTTATAGCCGTACTGATATGCCGCACGCGGTATCTCCGTGATATCGCCTTCGACACGCCAACGCCAGTTGACCGCCTTCGACTGATTATTATTGTCGTACATACTCTCTGCCAGCATGCGCGCGCGGTTAATTACCTTGTTCCCATAACGGAAGTTGAACTGATTGTTCCAAGAGAGGCGCTTCCAAGAGAGTTTGAAGCCGAATCCGCCGGTAAATTTCGGCAAAGAACTGCCTAAGTAGACGATATCCAGTTCATTGATATTACCATCATGATTGATGTCTTCGTAAACGGCATCGCCGCCGGTGAATTCATATTCGGCAGAGGTGCCATAGGCGAAATACATAGGCTTGGTATGACCGTGTTCGTCGCGTACCACTTCGCCGGAAGCATTACGCACAATAGGGGCGTTGGGTCCGCTGACGCCGACAACCTCGGTCTCCGAGAATTTGGAGTACTGATAAACGCCTTTATAACGGAAACCATACATAGAGCCGAAAGGATTGTCGAGTTGGACACGAGTCAGATAAGAGCCGTTCCTATAATCGAAATCTTTGTTCAAACTTTCCAGAATGGTCTTGTCCATTTTGGTAATTTCATTATGGTTATTGGCGAAAGTGACGTTCAAATCCATGCCGACGGGGCCGAATTTGATCAGACGATTGGTATTAATATTGAATTCCCAACCGTTATTACGCATGTTGCCGGCATTTTTAAATTCCAACTGAGAGAAACCGGACGATCCGGGGATCGCATAGTTCAGCATCAGCAGGTCACGCGTCATTTGCGTGTACACATTCACATCCGCCGTCAGCTTATGATCGAAGAATGCAAGATCCATACCGAGATTGTAGCTCTCCTTCTCCTCCCATTTCAGGTTACTCAACGCAATATTGTTCGGATAGATCGCGGCATTGCCCATATAGGAGGCTGTCGAAGCATATTTGGCAAAGAACAGGTTGTCCCGCGACGGCTGATTGCCCACAATACCCCAACCCGGTCGGATCGCCAGCATGGAAAGCCACTTGATGTTCTTCATCCACTCTTCGTCCGAAATATTCCAACGGAACGACACACCCGGGAAGTTTCCCCACCGGCTGTCTTTACCGAACTTGGTAGATCCGTCACGCCGCAGCGAAAGATCGAAGATATAACGTCCCTTAAATGCATAGTGCATGGAGGTCGTAAAATAGAGACTGCGCCATTCACTTGCTCCAGTCGAAAAATCTGATCCTATCACGCCATCGGCAGACGAGGACTGGATATTTCCTNTCGGCAGACCGTAAACACTCTGNNTNNGCGATTTTGAAGTTCCGCTCGTCAACTGCCCACGAACCATCGCCATAAACGAATGGTCGGGGTTAGAGAAGTGAGGCTGGAACGTCACCGTATGAGTAGTCGTTACAGCAAAACTTTTATACGAATTAGAATAAGAGCGGTTATTGTTCGTATCATGCCAGGGCTTTGTCACCAAGCTGGAGGGATAGAANGTATNGTTANACNTATTAAATATAGAGAACGTAATCTTTNCGTCATATTTCAAACGGGNCTTNTCTGGNTNNANACCGAGCAAATCGTACTGAAGAATGAACTCCGGCTGGATGTTATAGGTTTTCTCCCTGTTGACAGCCTCTTTAGCTATCGCGATCGGATTGACATACAACTTCTGGTCTTTGTCAAAATTGGGAGTTGCGTCGTCCGGCATATGATAGAACCGGCCCGTAGAACCGTTTTCATCTTCTTCATAAATAGCAAGGTTCGGCATCTTCACGTTAGCCAAAGCCAAAAGACTGTAACGGTTGTTATTGATCGTGGGCTCATAATTCTTCTGGTTATCGACATAGGTCAAGTTATAGTTGGCCGAGATCTTGATACGTTTGGAAACGAAATAATCCAAGGCCGTACGAGTCGTAAAGCGGTTCAGCTTCTGCTCGATGATGGAACCCGTCTGATTGTCATAACCGGCCGAAACGCGGAAATTAGCTTTCTCGCCACCACCCGTGATACTGAGATAATGCTTTTGTTCAAGACCCATCTGCTTGACAGCCTTTCTCCAGTCGGTATCATTNTCATACATACGCCAGTCGGCAAACTCCGCATCGGAATGCAGATAATTGATTTCCGGGATATCGGCCGCATCGTCACTGAGTCTGGGATTGAAATAGGCCTCTTTCANATACATTGTATATTCGCCGCCGTTCATCAGCTTAATGCCTTCGGGCTGCCAGGTCATGTTGGCACGATAAGAATAGGTAACTTTAGTCGCACCACGGGCGCCGCGGCGAGTCTTGATCTCGATAACACCGTTGGCTCCCTGAGAACCCCAGATAGCCGTAGCTGCAGCATCTTTCAATACATTGATACTCTCGATATCTTCCGGATTGACGCTCAACAATTCGGCAAATTTATCTTCCGTGGCATTGGCGAAGTCAAAATCCTTATTATAATCGGATTCCCACACATTACCGTCCACTACCACCAGCGGTTCGGTATTTCCGTTAATGGAAGAAACACCGCGCAAGCGCATGGAAGTTCCGGCACCCAGGTTACCGCTCGACATCACAATATCCAGACCGGCAATACGCCCCTGCAAGGCCTCATCGATAGAGGTGACACCCATACCTTCGAACTCGGCGGCATCAATCCTCTGGCTGACGATAGACAACTCGCGCTGCGGAATATCCAAACCGCTGCCGCCGCTCTTTTTCGCCTCACTGATAACGACCTCCTGCAACTGGGTTTCCTCGCTGCTCAGGAAGATTTTATAGACTTTTCCCTTGATGGGGGTATTATATGGAATGGTAGAACTAGCTATCATAAATTTTGTCTTGTTGGGCATCATCTATTATTTACTACATAGACA
>WFLX010042595.1_pt1 | contig 11708 bp, 9 predicted proteins | sample 4967041 | NCBI WGS metagenome assembly WFLX01 (sample SAMN12857096, study PRJNA449069) | gut metagenome | isolation source: stool from male and female vole | host: Microtus ochrogaster | place: USA:Florida | collected 2017 | reverse complement strand
CTTGTCGTCCGGGGCCGGAGCCACCGTCGCTTCGCAACCTGCAGCCGACATCATGGCCTCTATCTCCTCGGGAATAATCTTCCTTCCCCCCGATATAATCACATTGTCATATCGCCCTATTATTCGGAAGCCTTCAGGAGAGAGCGCAGCCAGGTCGTTGGTCACCACAGGCTGCTGCCCGGGCAGAAGGATTCTCAGACAGCCGGTCTCAGTGAGTGAGACTTCCACGCCGGGCAGGGGGGTGAAGGGCACATCCTCGTGAGAAACCCGGCGGACAGCAATGTGTGACGCGGTCTCCGTCATTCCGTAGCTTTCCCAGGCCCTCAGAGGGGAGGCGGCGATTCTCTCGCGCAGCGTAGGGGGGATGGGCGACCCTCCGATGAGCAGAGCTTCTATGAAAGGGAGCGTCTTATTGTCGAGACGGTCCAGGATATGATGCACCTGGGAGGGCACGACAGAGACAAGAGTGAGCCAGTCAGCGGGGCCAAACATGAAAAGCGGTGTGTTTGACGGGGGCTCCGCAGTGAACTGTGCCCCTAACTCCAAGGCCCGTATGCACTGCATCTTCCCACCTACAGTGTCAGCAGACAGGCATGAATGCAGACGTGAGTCGCGTGTGAGGCTGAAGGCGCGGATAGTGCGCCAGGCGCTCTCCTTGACCATGGAGCGGGGCAGCTGTATCATCTTTGGGGAGCCGGTGGAGCCGGAGGTGCGTGCCTCCAGGAATTCCGCTCCCGAAGTCCATTGGCTTTTCAGTTCATCGTAGGTCATAATCTGTTGTGTCGTGCCGGGGTGTATCACGAATGCCAGTCGAGCGAATCAAACTGTTCGCGGGAAATGGAGTCGCCCGGCAGGTATGAAAGCCGGTCGCCATGCAGGGAGAGGGGAGTGGTGAAATTATTGGTGTAAAGTGCGCCGGTTCCGAGTCCCTGAGGCATTTTGGTGTTAAGCGTAGCAGCCCACTGTGCTATTGCCGTCAGGCCGACATTGGATTCCAGCGCCGAAGTGGCCCACCATCCCACGCCTCGCTCCTCTGCGGCCGCTATCCAGGCCTCAGCTCCGGAGAATCCGCCGCACAGCGAGGGCTTCAGGATGATATATTGCGGCCTTATAGTGTCGAGCACCGTCTNGNGCCCCCCTTGNGNGCGTATGCNGATCANTGTCNCNTNCAATGCCACCGGAATTGGTGACAAGCGGCAAATTTCGGCCATAGCCGCCGGATTTCCCGGGGCTATGGGCTGTTCGCATGAATGAATCTCAAGGGGGGAGAGTGCCTCCAGGCGTCCTAAAGCCTCATCGGGAGTGAAAGCCCCGTTGGCATCGATTCTGATTTCAAGCTCTGAAGCGGGGAAGAGGGACCGCACTGCTGAGATCATCTCAAACTCACGCCGGGGGTCTTGCGCCCCGATTTTGAATTTCAGGCATTTGAAGCCATCCTCCACTTTGCGTGCGGCCCGCTCGGTCATCTCCTCGATTGACCCCATCCACACGAGTCCGTTGATCGTTATCTCCTGTTTTCCCTCAGTGAAGGGGGAGCGGAAATAGAGTCCTTTGCCGCCGGAGGAGAAATCTCTGATGGCCTCCTCAAGGCCGAGCATGATTGAAGAGTGACCGCTCAGATCCGTCTCCTTGCCTATGGCGATGTTGGCCAGCAGCTCAATGAGCTTGTATCCGTAGCGGCCATCGGCCTCGGGCGAGAGGCCCGGAAACACCGAGCACTCGCCCAGGCCGTACAGCTCCGGGTTATTCTCATCATAGATTTTGATGAAGAATGTAGGTTTCTCCGTCAGTATGCCCCGGGAAGTGCCTGCAGGCTCTTTGAACTTCAGAATATACGGAGCGTATGCCAGTCTCATAGTCAGGGGAATTTCGGGAACTGGTCGAAATCGGGGTCACGCTTCTCAAGGAATGCGTTCTTTCCCTCCTGGGCTTCGGCCATTGTGTAATACATCAGAGTTGCATCGCCGGCAAACTCCATGATGCCATGCTGTCCGTCAAGCTCGGCGTTGAGGGCGCGTTTGATCATGCGTATGGCGAAGGGGGAGCGTTTCAGAATCGTGCGGCACCATTCGACGGTGGTTTCCTCCAGCTTGTCAAAGGGGACGACCTCATTGACCATGCCCATCTCGAGGGCCTCGCGCGCAGTGTACTGCTTGCAGAGGAACCATATCTCACGGGCCTTCTTCTGGCCAACGCAACGAGCCAGGTATGATGATCCGAAACCGGCGTCGAAACTGCCTACTTTCGGCCCTGTCTGGCCGAAGCGAGCATTCTCGGAGGCGATAGAGAGGTCGCACACCACCTGAAGCACATTGCCTCCCCCGATTGAGTAGCCGTTCACCATGGCTATCACGGGCTTCGGAATCGAGCGTATGGCATGATGCAGCTCCAGCACATTGAGGCGGGGAACGCCATCCTCGCCGATGTATCCGCCGTTGCCCTTGACATTCTGGTCGCCGCCGGAGCAGAATGCTTTGTCTCCCGCGCCGGTGAGAATAATTACGCCAATGTCCTGACGCTCGCGGCATATCCTCATTGCATCGAGCATCTCCTCGTTGGTCTTGGGCCGGAAAGCGTTGTAGACCTGCGGGCGGTTGATGGTGATTTTGGCTATCCCCTCGCACTGATCGAAGAGGATGTCTTCATAGTCTTTGATTTTAGTCCAGTTTATCATTGTTTCTTATATTGCAGGATTTTGACCCCTGAGACATAAAATTCTTATGAGGCGGGGTATTATGATTTTTTTTGAAAGAGCCGGAGCAGGGTCTCCGCGCTTGAAGCGGGGTCGACTTTCACCTCAAGCACTGCGGCTCGCCTCAGCGGGTTGAGCAGTCGCGCGAGTCCCTGCTCAAAGGTGTCTGGCGAGTCGGCCATGATATATTCCAGTCCGAAAGCGCCGGCGATGCCCTCTACGGGCAGAGCGGGGTCCGAACAGAAGAATTTCTCGCGCGCGGGGAGGTCTCGCGTCGATGGGATGAAGCGGAAAATTCCTCCGCCGCCATTGTTTATCACAATAATGCGCATACGGTGCGGCATGAGTCTTGTGACCAGCGCGCCCAGGTCGTATGCAAACGACATGTCTCCTGTGACAAGCAGTGTCATGCCGCCATAAGCCAATGATGCACCGATGGCGGTCGAGGTCATGCCGTCAATGCCGGAGACGCCCCGGTTGCAGTATGCTGCATGAGCATGGAATGGAAAGAGCTGCGCGTATCTGACGGCTGTGCCGTTGGAAAGGAAGAGGTTGATGCCGGAGCTGACGTGGCGGCTGAGGATGGAGAAGGCCTTCAGTTCGGACCATCCGGCTTTCTCAGCCATGGCTGTGATGTAGGCACGTGCGCGCAGGCGCGCCGCACGCCATTTTGTGGCATAGTCTCCTGCTGTCCCGGTGTGATCCGGTCCGGCATGGCGGAGCATTCCGGCCAGTTTTTTCAGGAAGGGGGCCGGGCCGGTCTCAATTTTTCTTGTCAGGGCCTGGAAACAGTCTGCGGTGTAAATGGAATGTCCTATGCTCCAGTGTTGCAAAGGGCGCACGCTGCGCANNTANTCCTTNAGCTTGCGCGATACGAGAGCGCCGCCGATGGATATGACCAGTTCCGGGGCGAGTTCGCGCTTCTCTTCCTCGGTGAGCCTCATCAAGGTTGCATCCNCCGAGGACGNATCATCCTTCAGATGCAGATTGGAGAGATTTTCGGCCATTACGGTCACATTGGGCANGGCCGCCAGACGGGCGACNGCNTCGTTNAGACTGTGGTCNGNCTGCATGAATCCGGCCACGAGCATGATGCGCCGCCCCCGGGCCTCGTCAAGCAATTCTCTCATTATAGGCGAGGGGAGCGAGCCGGATGCCGATTCCTGAGTGATGAGTCGCTGCAAAGGGAGAGGGGCATCAGTCATAGCGTTGAGCGGATTGTCAAGGGCCACGTTGATATGCACAGGGCCCGGGCGTCCCGACAGGGCCGTCATCATGGCCTCGTTGGCCATGCGGTTGGCATACCACTCTTTTTCGGGCATTCCAGGAGGAACGGCGGGAAAAGAATATGAAGCCTTTACGAAATTGGCCAGGGCTCCGGGCTGTCGCACCGTCTGGGAATCATCCTGGTCTATCCACTCCTCGGGACGGTCTGCGGAGAGCACTATGAGAGGTATGCCACGGTAGTAAGCCTCCGCGATGGCAGGGGCGTAGTTCAGGACAGCGGTGCCTGAAGTGCATATCAGGGCGACCGGACGCCGCGAAACGAGGGCGATGCCCAAGGCCGTGAAGGCTGCGGTGCGCTCGTCATTGACAACTACGCAATCAAGCTGCTCCCGTGCCTCGCGGTCAGCGGCGGCTATGAGCAGCGGCGCGTTGCGCGATCCCGGCGAGCAGACGGCTGTGCCGACTCCCTGCTCGATGAGCACATCTATGAAAATGCGGCAGTAAATGTTGGCTGTATCCATGAGCTCAATATTCATGATGCTTTTTCAATCCATTCTCACGGGATCGTATCCCAACAGGAAGGAGGCTGCGTCCATGCGCCGCTTGCCGGCCGGCTGGAGCTCAAGGATCTGCAGCCATTGTCCGCCGGCGGCTACATAGAGATTCTTTCCCTCCCGGAGGCATTCACCCGCCTTCGCACCCTCTGTGAGAGGATGCTCGCTGAGTGCGGTTTTGAATATCTTCAGGTCAGTCGGTTTGCCGCGTCTGTCGGTCATCACCGTCCAGGCAGCCGGGTATGGCGAAAGCCCCCTGACGAAATCATGGATTCTCTTGGCCGGAAGCGACCAGTCTATCCGGCAGGTCTCCTTGAAAATCTTCGGTGCCGGGGTAAACTCCCCTTCAGGCTGGGGGCGCGTGGTTACGGAGCCGTCGATAATACTGTCAACAGTGGCGATGACCATCTCGGCGCCTAAGCGCATCAGCTTGTCGTGGACATCCCCCACATTGTCTTCAGGCAGTATGGCTATTTCCTTCTGTTCGATTATATCGCCTGTGTCTATTTCGTGCTTGAGGAAGAAGGTAGTGACACCGGTGACAGTCTCGCCGTTTATCACCGCGTGGTTAATGGGTGCGGCACCCCTGTATTTGGGCAGCAGCGAGGCGTGAAGATTGAAGGTGCCCTGAGGGGGCATGGCCCATACCGCCTCGGGCAGCATCCGGAAGGCAATGACGATGAACAGGTCAGCCTCCAGGCTCCTGAGCTCCTCGATCCACTGAGGATCCTTGAGCTTGGGAGGCTGCAGGCAGCGCAGTCCGCGGCTGTCGCAATATTTCTTGACATCGCTCTGTATGACCTTATGGCCGCGTCCTGCCACCTTGTCGGGCATAGTGACCGCTGCAACTACGTTATAACCGCCGCTCACGAGCGCGTCGAGGCTTGCTACGGCGAACTCAGGCGTGCCGAAAAATACTATTTTCAGATTCTTTTTATCCATAATCAGTCATCAGTATAATGCCGCAGCACGCGGCGGTAGGAAGTGAAAATCTTTGACTTGGAGACCATGCCGACATAGATGCCGTTGTTGACCACGGGGAGGTTCCACGCGCCGGTCTTGTCAAATTTCTCCATCACGACTTCCATCGGATCCGTTATCTCTATTCGTGTCGGGGGCATGGCCATGAAGCGCGACACGTGCATTTTTCTGTACAGGTCGGGGCGGAACATGATGTTCCGTATGTCATCGAGAGTGACTATGCCCTTGAGGCGCCCGTTCTCATCGGTCACCGGGAAGATATTNCGGCTTGNCCGCGATATGATGTCCACCATCTGCTTGAGGTTCATCTCCGGATGGACGCACATGCANTCGCGCTCGATGACATTGCTGATTTTGAGCAGCGTGAGAACCGTCTTGTCCTTCTCGTGGGTAAGCAGGTCGCCCTGTTTGGCCAGGCGCATGGTGTAGATGCTGTATGGCTCAAACATCCTGATGGTCATATACGACAAAGTGGAGACAATGAGCAGGGGGAGGAAGAGGTCGTAGCCGCCCGTCATCTCGGCCGTGAGGAAGATGGCCATCAGCGGGGCATGCATGANTCCGGACATGACCCCGGCCATGCCGGTGAGTGCGAAGTTCTTCTGNGACAGCCCTAACTCAGGGAAGAGATTGTTGAGGATATAGGCATANAGGAAANCGGAGAGGGCCCCTACAAACNGGGAGGGGGCGAATGTGNCTCCGACGCNTCNGGCNNCNTTGGTTGAGNNNGTGGCGAAGACCTTCATGNGGGTGANAGCNNCNANGAAAGTAGCNNCGANNCATACCGNGTCTCTGTCAACGTAGAATATCGAGCCGTCTACAACGGCTGAAGGATTCCCCTCGAGAAGCCTGTTGATTGTCTCGTAGCCCTCGCCGTAGAGGGGAGGCAGGAGGAAAATGAGCACTGCGAGGGCGACTCCGCCCACCAGAATCTTGACCCACTGGCGGGTGATTTTGCCGAACATGCCTTCGAGCCATCCCATAGTGCGGGTGAAATAAAGGGAAATCAATNCGCAGAACNCTCCGAGCAGGATAGTGTAGGGNATGCGTGAGNTGTNGAATANCTCGCTTTGTNAGAAGAAGNNCTCCGCGCTATATCCCTCAAGGACGTATGAGACTGTGGCTCCGGTGATGGACGAGATTAGCAGGGGCATGACGGTCGCTCCGGTGAGGTCGATCATCAGCACCTCCAGAGTGAAAAGCATTCCGGCTATCGGGGCGCGGAAGATTCCGGCTATGCCCGCCGCCGCGCCGCATCCCACAAGGAGCATGAGTATCTTGGGCGAGAGCCTGAAAGCCTGGCCGATGTTTGACCCGATTGCCGCTCCGGTGAACACTATGGGGCCCTCGGCTCCCACAGAGCCGCCGAAACCGATGGTGATGGAGGAGGCGATGAGTGAGGAGTATGTGTTTTTGAGCTTCAGGCGCGATTTGCGGCGCGAGATGGCATAGAGCACCCTTGTCACGCCGTGTGAGATATTGTCTTTGACCACATACCTGACGAAGATGGTCACTATCAGGATTCCCACGAGGGGATAAACAAGATAGAGATAGTTCTCTGTAGTCGCGCTGAAATGCGAGGTGAGGAGATGGGCTATGGCGTGGATGAGGTATTTTAGGAGCTGCGAGGCCAGGCCGCAAATGATGCCGATGACAAGCGCAAGGATAATGACGAAATTCTTCTCCTTGATATGGCGCTCGCGCCAGGTGACAGCTTTGGCCCAGGCGCGTGTCAGTCGGTTGTCATGCTCTTTATATGCCATAATCAGCTTCTGTTGTCAAAGTGGATTATTTGCCTTTGCCGGTGATGACGGTCTTGATTGTGTGGATAAGTATCTTGACATCGACCGACACAGACATGTTGGCCAGGTAGATGAGGTCATATCTGGAACGCCTTATCATCTGGTCGATGTCAGAGGCGTAGCCATATTTCACCATTCCCCAGGAGGTGATGCCGGGGCGCACCTGGTGGATGAGCCCGTAGAAGGGGGCGAGGGGGATGATGCGGTCGATAAAGTAAGCGCGCTCGGGGCGGGGGCCGACGAGGGCCATGTCACCTTTCAGGACATTCCAGAACTGGGGAAGCTCATCAAGCCTGTATTTGCGCAGGAAACGCCCGGAGCGCGTGATGCGCGGGTCGTCGTCCGTTGAAAGGCGAGGCCCGTCTTTTTCGGCGTCAGTGCGCATGGTGCGGAATTTCAGGATATTGAAGGGCTTGCGGTGTAGCCCTAAGCGTTCCTGACGGTAGAACACCGGTCCGGGGCTGTCATGCTTCACCCACAGGGCTATGAGGGCGTACAGGGGTGAGAGCGCCAGAAGGGCGAGCATGGAGAGCACGACGTCTCCGAGCCTCTTGATATTCTTTGACGACTCGCTTATGGAGGGGTAGGCGAGGTCTACGAAGGGCTCGCCGTATATGTCCTGAAGTCGGATGGAGGAGGTGATGATAGAGAGCGTGTCGGGCAGAATCTTGATGGAGCGGTTGTAAGGAAACAGGCTGTAGACCACATCGAGCACCTTGTCCTCGTCGCGCGACTCGGGGACGATGATGAACTGGTCGACCTCCAGCTGCTCCACTGCCTCGGGTATCTCGGAATATGTGATGACAGGTATGTTGCCCCGGCGCTGGGGCTTCTCGCCGTCTAAAGCGACAAAGCCAACAACCTTGAAGCCTAACGTAGCGCGCGATTCGGACAGTTTGTCGGCCACCTTCCCGGCTGCTTCAGAATTGCCTACTATCAATGTGTTGATACCCCATTCACGGCGTTTGAGCCGCCTGCGCGCCGCTTGTGTGAGAATGATACGCCCCAAGTATGTGCAGACGGCGAGGCATGTGAAGAGTATGGCTATGATGAGCCAGTTGGTGGTGCGGTGCACTATCTGGTCATTGGTCAGAAGGGCAAGGTAAATCAGTATGGTGTTGAAGACTGACGAGCTGATCGTGGTGACCAGTTCCTGGAGGCGTGAACGCAGCAGGGGGCTGTTGTAGTAGCCTGAGAGCCAGTACACCCCGAGCATCACCAAGGGGATGATAATCTGTTCGGCCAGCAGTTTGGGGGTGTCAAGATACTCAATCAGGCCTTCGAAGTCAAGGTCATGATGGTTGACCAAGACGTATCGGGCCGCGTTGAAGAATACGAAAGCCAGGTTAGCTGTGACCCAGTCAACGGCCACATACCAGATCCTTTGGATTCTTTCCGAGACTATTCTTCCTTTCATGACGAAACCTTGATTATCTCAACTGCATCTCAGCGTATCACCTTGATCACATCCCCCTTGCTGACTTTGATTATCCCGCTGGGTATGGCCTGCGGCTTCCCGGCGCGTCCCGTCTGGACTGTGTAGTCAGCCTGCTCGATGAGCGCGGGGTCTATCTCGTTGAAATCTCGCGGTGTCGGCTTCCCGCTGAAATTGGCCGATGTCGACACTATCGGTCGGCCAAGACGATTGCAGAGAGCGCGCGAAAACTGTTCGGAGGTTATCCTTACTCCCGTTGAGCCATCCTCGGCGCGCAGCGCCGGAGCTATTCCCTCCACGTGGTCGTAAACGATTGTCAGGGGCTTATCGGCCACGTCGATCAGCTGCCAGGCGGCATCAGGGATGTCGCGCACATAACGCTGCAGCATGCCGTCGCTCCCCACGAGGAGGAGCATCGCCTTGGCGTCCTCGCGCCCCTTGATGCGCATCACCTTGGCCACGGCCTCGGGATTGGTGGCATCGCACCCTATCCCCCAGACCGTGTCAGTCGGATATATGATAACCCCGCCATCTCGGAGGACGGCGAGAGCTTTCNTGAGGTCTTCTTCCATAACTCTGGTTCTTGACCTCAAAGTTAATAATAAATCGCGATATGTGCAACTTTTTATCTTGCNGATGGTCAATCCAGGCTTTCAGTCTCGCGNAGCCAGAGNGCCGCTTTGGCGTCAGAGNGCATGCGCCAGTCGCCGCGCGGGGAGAGGCACACGCTGCCCACCTTCGGGCCGTCGGGCATGCATGAGCGCTTGAACTGCTGGGAGAAGAACCGGCGGTAGAAATTGCGCAACCATTTCTTGAGAGTCTCGTTGTCGTAGACACCCGCGAAGGCCTTTTTGGCCAAGGTATATATCTTCTTGGGCGCGAAGTTGTTTCGCAGCGTGTGATAGAGGAAGAAGTCATGCAGTTCGTAGGGGCCGACAAGGTCTTCTGTCTTCTGGGCGATGGTATCCTCGCCACTGTCAGCCGGGATGAGCTCCGGGCTGATAGGGGTGTCGATGATGTCGCGCAGCACGCGGGCCGTCGCTTCATCGGCATGGGCTGCAAACCATTCCACGAGGTGGCGCACCAAGGTTTTCGGTATTGAGGCGTTGACGGCATACATTGACATGTGGTCGCCATTGTATGTGCACCATCCTAAGGCGAGCTCGGAGAGGTCGCCCGTGCCGAGCACCATGCCGCCGGTTTTGTTGGCCATGTCCATCAGAATCTGAGTGCGCTCGCGGGCCTGGCCGTTTTCATAGGTGGCGTCGTGCACCTCCTTTGACTGGCCTATATCGATGAAGTGCTGGTCGACAGCTTTGGAAATTGGAATCTCCATTGAGGTCACCCCCATGAGCTCCATGAAGTCAGTGGCGTTGGTGTGTGTGCGGGTAGTGGTGCCGTATCCGGGCATAGTGATGCCGATAATGCCTTTTCTGTCAAGGCCGAGGCGGTCGAACGCGCGGGCGGCCACGAGCAGGGCCAGAGTGGAGTCAAGACCTCCGGAGATGCCTATGACGAGTTTCTTGCATCCCGTGGCCTCAAGTCGCTGCTCCAGTCCCCAGGTCTGGATGGAAATTATCTCGCCGCAGTTTTCATCACGTCTCCCCGGGTCGGAATCTACAAAGGGATGGCGGCTGACGGGACGGTCAGGGAAGTCCGCGCCGAGGCTGATAAGCTCCGGTATCAGCTCGCCCGGGAAGGGGTCATAGGATGGGGCGTAATTGGCACGTACACACGCCCTCTCGACTCCCGCGTAAGCGTTGCCTTGTGCGAAGGTGGCAAATTTCCGGCGGTCATTGCGGAGTTTCTCAACATCGATGTCGGCCGTGGTGAGCGTAGCCTGGCGTGAGAAGCGGGGCGAAGAGGCGAGGATAGAGCCATCTTCGGCTATTATGCCATTGCCGGAAAACACGAGGTCTGTCGAAGACTCTCCGACACCGGCGGAGGCGTAGACATAACCGCAGCGGCAGCGGGCTGACTGCTGGCGGATGAGGTCGAGCAGATAGGCATGTTTGCCGATATTCTCATCGGTAGCCGAGAGGTTGAGGATGATTTCGGCCCCCTGCATGGCGAGGTGTGACGATGGAGGAGAGGGCACCCACAGATCTTCGCAAATCTCTATCGCATAGCTCACATCGTCCACTTCAAAAATCAGGTTAGTGCCTGCCGGTACTGTATAATCATCCCGGAATTCGAGTTTGATGATTGAGGATAACCCGATTGTGCGGGTCTTAAGCATGGCCCCGGGAGTGAACCATCTGCCCTCATAAAATTCGTTGTAATTAGGGAGATAGGTCTTGGGCACCACTCCGTCGACACCCCCGTTTCGGATTACCACCGCGCAGTTATAAAGCGAACCCTCTATCATTAGAGGAGCGCCCACTACGACGGCGCAGGTCTTGTTGGCAGTGAATTCCACAATCTTCCCGAGCGCGATTTTGGATTGCTCAAGAAGCAGCGACTGGTTGAAGAGGTCCGCGCATGTGTAGCCTGTCACGCAGAGCTCCGGGAACACTATCAGCGACACGCCTTTTGATTCGGCTTGTTTAATCATGTCGATGATGCGGTCAGCATTGGTTATCGGGTCTGCGAGAGCGACCGCAGGGACTGCTGCGGCGACACGGATATATCCTAAATCATTCATATCGGATAAGACGGGGTCTAAGAGGAATGGGTGTGAAGAGTGGGGGGGAAAGCGATGAGAATTTGAAAAGAGAGCGGGCCGCGCGAGTCCCGGCAGGGGCTCAGGCGGTCCGCTTGTATGTTTGGGTACAGGGAAAGTCCGTGATTATTTGAGGGCTGCCTGAACTGCGTCGTTAGGCACCATTTCCTCTTTGAAGACGTAAGCTCCGGTCTTGGGAGACTTTTCCATCTTGATTACCTTGCTGTAGGTGCGTCCTTCACCTTTCTGAAGAGACGCGACGGTTTTCTTTGNCATAGTAGTTCAGAGATGCNTATTTGATNTCTNTGTNNNCGGCTCANTTTCTTNAGNATGGGGTTGTATCTTTTGAGCTCTA
>WFLX010267500.1_pt1 | contig 11709 bp, 9 predicted proteins | sample 4967041 | NCBI WGS metagenome assembly WFLX01 (sample SAMN12857096, study PRJNA449069) | gut metagenome | isolation source: stool from male and female vole | host: Microtus ochrogaster | place: USA:Florida | collected 2017 | reverse complement strand
CCTGGGCTGCCCACTCGTCGACATACTCTGCCATGGTGGACGACGGAGTGATGGGGTAGATAGCAGCTACCTCCGTAAACATATAAGATATGTGGGCGGCAGCCTGATTACCATCACAAGTCAAGAATTTCTTTTCCTTACTCATTGATGTAAAATATGATTGGATAAATTGTTACGTTTTGATCTTTGCCTATGAAAGACTTCGCGCTGCAATGAGACCCTGTGAGCCTACATTACAGCGCGAAGATACGAATTTTCCCGCTACATACAAAAAAAAGCGTGATTTATCTCCCGAAGTTCCTCACCAGATCGGGCGCCTTGGGAGCCGCGACACCGGGACAGACCTCTCAGGAGCCCGCCGGGAGATGACATAGAGGGCTATGGCGCGGGTCATGAGCATATCGTCGTGGTAGCCGGGGCGCGCGGCATAGGCGCCGCCCGCGTTCACCTCGTAGGTTAGCATCTCGGCAACAGCGCCCCGGCAGCGCTCGATATATGTCCGGTCGCGCAGGGCGGCTATGAGCACCGCCAGGGCCGCTGTCTTGGTCTGGCGGTTGGTGTGGAAGCCGGGGCGGTTCTCGGGAGTGCCCCGGAGGCTCTCGGTCCGGCGCCTGACATAGAGGTTGGGATAGACCCGCCAGAGCTCGCCGAGGATGTAGAGCGACGCATCCGAAGCCGCCGCCACGCCACCGCTCTCCAGACTGTTGCTCTCGATCACCAGAAGTGCCCGCCCATACCACTGAGCTATCGCCGCCGCCTGCCAGCACACTATGTCGTGGTCGGCATGGTCGCGCCATTGCGCCACAAGCTCGGGCTTCCCTTCGGGGCCGCAGGAGTCCATCACGGCAATGACAGACCAATCGGAGCCTGCCGACCGGCCGCCGATATCCACCGTCACCACATAGCGGTCGCTCCCGGCTTCGGGCTCGGGTTCGCGCCACACCTCAAGAGGGCCGTTGACATCGTCGGTGAATCGTGGATTCTCCATAGCCCGGAGCCCGGTGAGCGATGCCCCGCCCAGACGCCCCCTGCGAGCCGGATCGGCACAATGGCTCCGGAGCGCCTCCACGTCGGCAGGGTCAAACACTCCGGCTCCGGTGTTGACAAACGCTTCTTCCGGGCTGGCCGGAAACTCGGCGGCCATCTGCGAGTCGGTGAGATATTCACCGCGCTTCCACCTCCGCCATGCTATCTGGCTCAGGGTCAGCCCCCGATCCACGAGTGATCTCTCCATCGGTGTGAGCGACATGGCCACTCCGCGGCGTTGCTCCCTGCTCAGGGCTATGCGATAGCGCGCTATCTCAAACCAGGGCACGAACACCGGCCTGTAGGCACCCTCTCCCTTCTCGGCCCGCAGCCACACCTCGTGGAAAAAGTTTCCCACGCCATTGGCCGTGCTCTCCATGATTATGGCCGTGTCGGCAACCAGCGGCACAGAGCCGCTGATGGTGCGGATAAAGTCGTCGGGCGTGCGCTTGGTGCCGTCGGCCCAAAAGGCTACCTCCGACAGATGGGCAAGAGCGAAGTCGTTGCCTCTCAATGCGTCAGGCGACATCGACGACCCGATATCCACCGTACANCCGCGCCCCGCTATCTCGCATTTTGAGCGGCTCCCGCTCACGGTCTTGAGAGCGGGCACCGCGTCGGGATCCCTGTATTCCTCGGGATACTCCTCAAGCATCTGCTTGTACATACGCCTGATNGTGGCCGATGTGTCGCGCACATGCGAGCAGATGATCGAGTGCCAGTTGCGCCGCTGAATCATCTGGATATAAGCGAAATACATCTGCACGAGGGTCGACCCGCCCCACTGCCGGGCCTTGAGCATCACGAAGCGCAGCGGCCGACCAGCNAGGCGNTCGGCTTCAAGCATGCCGAGAAAGCGGCGCTGGGGAGCGTTGAGCCTGAACGCGATGCGCCGGCCGCTCTCCTTGTCGCGGATCCTCACGCACCGCCACGCCCAATATTCAAAATCGTAGCGAAACCTCACCAGATCGAGCTTGACCTGAGTGTCGGCCGCTNCGAGCTCCGGATCCGAAAGCATNGCNCCGGGCACCATTATCCGGCCTCCGGTCGCACCAAGACCAACAGGGACGACGAATGGCACACGCGCCACGGGCGAGCCCGCTCCGGTGGCGGGATCATAATCCTCTTCGGTCTGCCTGGCGAGCGCCTCGCGCTCCAGGTCGCGATCAAGNATGAAATCTATATCTTTCATTGTGACAACTGTTTATGACATACATCCGGTTATGGCNACGGAGATGATGCGCGACGAGGGCGCGGCNGATCCGGCAATCTCGATGACAGCACNATTCCTTACCGGCAGAGGGAGGCGAAACCTGATCGGCGACCGCGGAGCGCCGCTTATAGCCGCTTGCCANATCAGATCGGCCTGACGCAGNCCTCCCGANGCAGGAAATCCGTCTGGCCACACCCTTACAGTGCCCTCAAATCCTCCCGGAGCATCGAGAGCCACTGTCAGCCAGCGCACTGCNGCCGGGCGACCCGANGTCACTGGGGCCCGCCACAATATCTCCACTGCTTGGTCGCCGTCGGCATCCGATGCATCGGCAAGCCCGAAGGTGGAGGTCAGAAACAACCGTCCGCCCACTTCGTTCATTTCTTCCACATTATAGGGCAGGCTTCGCGTCGTGAGCCATCCACGGGTCATGTCGAACGCTCTGATCCCGCCCTCCATGTCAAGCAGATAGAGCTCGCCGGCAACAGGACCGGGAGCCACGGCCCTGAACCTTTCGGAAGCGGAATGGTAAAGGGTCGAGGCTCGCCCTCCGCGAAGCATCACGAGCTCGTCGGCACGGTCGGTCAGCGCCACGACACACTCCGGCATCACCGCCACCCGNGTGCGGGCCGACACTCCGCGCCTGTCAAGCAGCGAGGCTGCCGGCGCACCACGTTTCGCNCCCACCGACAGATTGAGTATGCCATCNGCGGTAAACAGATAGAAATGAGCGCATCCCGGGCNCANANCCACACTGCCCAGACGCGGTGCGGCAACCAATTCGGCCACCGCTGACAGACTCACCGTAGAGCGAGCCACAATGGCAAGTGGCGAGGATGCCGAGGCCACGGCCACATCACCCTGAGCGCCATCCAGACATCCCCAGACCACCACATCGCCGCTCACAGCCCCGGCATGAGCGATAAATCCCTCTCCCGCCGTCACTTCCGCCACCGGATCTGTCACTCGCTCAGGTATGGCGACAAGGATCTCCGTGGCGCTCCCGACAGGGATCACGGCTACNGACTGAAGCGGATCGCCGGGCTGCGACGGTATGGCCTCAAGATGAGGGATGACAGTGACACGCGGATCGCCCNAAGCCGGACGCTCCACCCTCACTGTCCATGACGCTTCCACCGCCGGCGCCGCGCTCAGAGCCACCTCGGCCTTCACGCTCCCATCGCCCCACACGGCTCTCTCATCCGCTGCCATTTCCGCCACCGTTATCCTTGCTTTAACTACGGGCACCGTGAGCACAAACGGCCCGATATGATCGCCGCTCAGTGAGACCTGCATCGCCTCGGTCGACACGCCGCCCCCAACCGGGAACCGCCCTCGACTGCCAATCGCCTTGTCCCTCTCGTCGAGCTGACGCACTTCAGCTATAAGGGTCACACCCTCAGGCACTACCGAGGCTCCAAGGGCGCGTGCCCTGGCCTTGATCCGCTGCCACGCAGCGTCGAAAGCAGCCGCGAGCGAAGCCGCATCGCGGGCCGAGAGCGCACCGCTCCTGAGCGAATCGNTATCGGCAATAGCCACAGGNGGCACCGTCTCCGACAGATTGGCGCACACCTCAAGACTGACCCCGACCGACGGCAACGCCGGCAGAGTGCCGAGGCATACCGCCTCCGAGCCGTCGGCCACGATATGGAGCGCCCCTGCCGAGGTCATCACGATGGCCCGGTTGCCGCCCGCGATGCCGCAATAGATCTCGCCGCCGTCACCGGTGTCGGCGATCATGGCCACCTCGCCGTCGTGGACCGAATAGAGCCGCGGGCCCAGCGATGCGATGATCATGTCAGCGCCCGGAGCGCACAGCGGGCGGAGCGGCAGCGACGTGATTTCAGTCGGCAGCCCCACGGCCATCAACGCATCACCCTCCGGATTCATTCTCAAGCTCTTCGCGACAGTTCCCCGCGTCAGGGTAGCACCCGCGATAATTGATGTTGTCGTGTTGTTTTTCATAACCATATTTCCGTTTTTCCGGCAAAAATACAACCCGCACCGCCCCCACCCCCGCCAAATCATCGCCCGCCATAGATTCCCGGTGGTTGGGTATTTTTGGAGGTATCGAGGAAGTTGTGTAACTTTGCGATCTGAAGTAATTAATTCTACCGACGTGGTTTTCGCAGTAATTCTTGCAATCGTTTTGGTGGCCGCGGCCATCGTGGGATGGAACAAGGGCGCCATAGCCCAGATAGGCTCCATCGCCGCCGTTGTCGGAGCGCTGATCGTGTGCCGGTCGTTCGGCCCCGTGGCCGTGCCGCTTGTAGCCGGATGGCTCGGTGTCGACGAGCCCGGCCAGAGCGCCTGGAGCGACTATTCGGCCACCCTCCTTGCCTATGCCGGCATCTTCATGATAGCGTGGCTCCTGGTGTGGATGCTCACGCGGATGCTGCGGCAGGCTATCCATCTGGTACATCTGGGCGTCATCGACCGCCTCGGCGGCTCGGTGTTTCTCGTGGCCAAATGGGTTCTGGTGGGCTCCATCCTGCTCAATCTGCTCAAGATCGTCCAGCCCGACGCGGCTGTTTTTGCCCATGCCGCCGGCTCTCCGCCCTGGCAGGCACCCCTTGTCGATGCCGTCCTCGCTTTTGCCCCGTGGCTATGGGGCTGCCTCGGCATCAACCTATAGGCCCTCACGGTTGTTATCCTTACCCAGACATCCCTTTCAATTCCCTCATAACATATCATAAATGAGCGAAAAAGCAACCAATGACCTCGACCCNACAATATCGTCGGCCACCGAGGGCGAATATAAATACGGTTTNACCACCGACATCGACACCGAGATCCTCCCGCCGGGACTGAACGAGGACACCATCCGCTTCATATCCCGACAGAAAGGGGAGCCCGAATGGCTGCTCGATTTCCGCCTCAAGGCCTTCCGCTACTGGCTCACCCTCACCCCGCCCACCTGGGCCCATCTCGATATCCCGCCCATCGACTTTCAGGCCATAAGCTACTGGGCNGCNCCNAAAAAGAAAGAAGGGCCCAAGAGCCTCGACGAGGTCGATCCGCAGCTGCTCGACACCTTCAACCGCCTTGGCATACCGCTTGAGGAGCAGAAAGCCCTTTCGGGCATGGCCGTGGATGCGGTGATGGACTCCGTGAGCGTCAAGACCACCCATAGGCAGAAACTCGCCGAGCTCGGCATCATATTCTGCTCCATCTCCGAGGCGGTCAAGGACTATCCCGACCTCGTTCGCCGCTATCTCGGCTCGGTGGTGAGCTACCGCGACAACTTCTATGCCGCGCTCAATTCAGCCGTGTTCTCCGACGGCTCTTTCGTCTACATCCCCAAGGGTGTGCGCTGCCCGATGGAGCTCTCCACCTACTTCCGCATCAACGCCTCGGGCACCGGACAGTTCGAGCGCNNGCTCATNGTGGCCGACGACGAAGCCTACGTCAGCTATCTCGAAGGCTGCACCGCCCCGATGCGCGACGAAAACCAGCTCCACGCAGCCATCGTGGAGATCATTGTCGAGGATCATGCCGAGGTCAAATACTCNACAGTCCAGAACTGGTATGCCGGCGATGCCGAGGGGCGCGGCGGNGTCTACAACTTCGTGACCAAGCGCGGACTCTGCCGGGGCGACTTCTCTAAGCTCTCATGGACTCAGGTTGAGACCGGATCGGCCATCACATGGAAGTATCCGTCGTGTGTTCTGGCCGGCGAAGGTGCGATAGGTGAATTCTATTCCGTGGCCGTGACCCGCGGGCGCCAGCAGGCCGACACAGGCACAAAGATGATCCACACCGGCCGCAACACCCGATCCACCATCGTCAGCAAGGGTATCTCGGCCGGACACTCGCAGAACGCCTACCGCGGTCTGGTCAGGATCGCTCCCGGAGCCGACGGATGCCGCAACTACACCCAGTGCGACTCGCTCCTGCTCGGATCCGACTGCGGCGCCCACACGTTCCCCTACGTCGACGTGATGAACCCCACGGCCGTGGTCGAGCATGAGGCCACCACCTCCAAGATCTCCGAAGATCAGCTTTTCTACTGCAACCAGCGCGGCATTCCCACCGAGGAGGCCGTCGGGCTGATAGTCAACGGCTATGCCAAGGAGGTCATGAACAAGCTCCCGATGGAGTTTGCCGTCGAGGCCCAGAAGCTGCTGGCCATCTCGCTCGAAGGCTCGGTTGGCTGATCACCCGTCTTTTTTCCTTTCCCATTAACCCATCCCCGATCATCCCCCATATATCATTCCCGTGAAACTACTCGAAGTATGCAATCTCCACGCCGGCATCGAAGGCAAAGAGATACTCAAAGGCATCAACCTCTCCATACGCCCCGGCGAGATCCACGCCATAATGGGTCCCAACGGCTCCGGCAAGAGCACCTTCAGCTCGGTCCTCGCCGGCAACCCTGCATTTACCGTCACAGAAGGCTCCGTCCGTCTCGACGGCAAGGAGCTGCTCGGCCAGGATCCCGAGACGCGCTCCCACGAGGGCCTGTTCCTCTCCTTCCAGTATCCGGTCGAGATACCCGGAGTGTCGATGGTCAACTTCATGCGCGCCGCCGTCAACGCCAAGCGCAAATATCTCGGNCTCGACCCGATGAGCGCCAGCGACTTCCTNAAGCTCATGCGCGAGAAGCGCAAGATCGTCGACCTCGACAACAAGCTCGCCTCGCGGTCGGTCAACGAAGGATTCTCGGGCGGCGAGAAGAAGCGCAACGAGATCTTCCAGATGGCCATGCTCGAACCTAAGCTGGCCATCCTCGACGAGACCGACTCCGGCCTCGATATCGATGCCCTCCGCATCGTGGCCGAGGGTGTTAACCGCCTGCACACCCCCGAAAACGCCGCCATAGTCATCACCCACTATCAGCGCCTCCTCGATTATATCAAGCCCGACTTTGTCCATGTGCTCTACAAGGGCCGCATAATCCATTCGGGCGGACCGGAACTGGCTCTCGAACTGGAGGAGCGCGGCTACGACTGGCTCAAGGAGCAGTCTGACAACACGCGGCCGGAGGACGCCTGCCTATGACCGCCCCCCGCCCCGATGCGCTCGCGCAATATCTCGACCTCTACCGGCAGCAGCACGACACTATCGACTCGGCCTGCGCCTCGCAGCCCCTCAACAATATGCGCCACGCTGCCTGGGCCGCCCTCAGCTCCCTGCCAGTGAGGCTGCCCCGCCGCGGCGACGAAGGATATGCGACGACCGACCTCAACGCCATGTTCGCCCCCGACTTCGGCCTCAACATAACACGCCTTCCCGCTTCGGCCGACATTGCCGCCGCTTTCCGCTGCGATGTGCCGCGCCTCTCCACCGCCCTGGCCATCACGGTCAACGACACACCCCGCCTCACCGACACCGCCCTGCGCTCGCTCCCCGAGGGTGTATGGTTCGGCCCCCTCGCACGCTTCGGTGCCGAGCATCCCACCCTGCTCGAGCGCTACTACGGCTCGATAGCCCCGCTTAAGCGTCCCGAGGTGGCGCTCAACACCCTCATGGCCCAGGACGGAATGGTGCTCTGGGTGAAACGCGGCGTGAGGGTCGACAAGCCCCTGCAGATTGTCAACCTCCTCAGCGCCTCCACCCCACTCATGGCCGTCAGGCGCCTGCTCATCGTCATGGAGGAAGGATCGTCGGCCACTGTACTTTGCTGCGACCACACCATGGACTGCGTCAACAGCTACCTCGTCTCGTCGGTAGCCGAGATTCACCTCGGCGCGGGCGCGAGTCTCAGCCTGTTTGACCTTGAGGAGTCGAGTCCCCTCACTTCGCGTTGCTCGGGAGTGTTTGTCGATCAGCAGCAGGACTCGAACCTGCGCATCGGCTCGGCCACCCTCTGGTGCGGCACCACGCGCAACGACTACGAAGTGGCGCTCAACGGTCAGGGAGCCGAGGTGCGCCTGAGCGGCCTCACCACCGGCGCCGGCACCTCCCACGCCGACACTCACACCCATGTGTCACACTTAGTGCCCCGGTGCCTGTCGCGCCAGCTCTATAAATTCGCCCTCCCCGAGGCATCCACCGGATCGTTCACGGGGCGCGTGTATGTGGCTCACGGAGCCTCAGCCACCGACGCCGAGCAAAGCTGCCGCAATCTCCTCGCCGGTTCGCAGGCCAGGATGCACACCGAGCCTCAGCTCGAGATCTACTGCGACGACGTGAAGTGCAGCCACGGCGCGGCCACGGGTCAGCTCTCGGCCGATGCCCTTTTCTACATGCGTCAGCGCGGCATCCCCGAGGCCGAAGCCCGCACCATGCTCATGCAGGCATTCATGGCCGACGTGGTCGACACCTTCACCATGGACGGTCTGCGCGAGCGCCTGCGCTATCTTGTCGAGAAACGTCTGGCCGGATCGGCGCCCGAATCATGCTCGGGCTGCAATGCCGCCTGCAGCTCATCATCCGGCGCCACCGTCAACCNCCTCTAATTCCGNCNGTCATGTCACCCCAGCAGCCATTCCCTGTCGATCGTCTCCGGGCCGACTTCCCTATCCTTTCGCGTGAAGTCTACGGCAAGCCCCTCGTGTATCTCGACAACACAGCCTCCACCCAGACTCCGCGACGGGTGGTGGAGGAGGTCGAGAATATGTATTATCACCACAAGGCCAACGTCCACCGGGGAGTGCACGCACTCTCTCAGGAGGCTACCGCCATGATGGAAGCCACCCGCNCCGATGTGGCCTCTTTCATTGGAGCCGCCTCCACGGAGGAGATAATATTCACCCGCGGCACCACCGAAGCCATCAACCTTGTGGCATCATCCTACGGCGAGCTGCTTCACGAAGGCGATGAGGTCATCCTCACCGTGATGGAGCATCATTCCAACATAGTCCCNTGGCAGCTGCTCCGCTCGCGCCGCGGCATCGTCATCAAGGTAGTGCCCATCCGCCCCGACGGATCGCTCGACATGGATGCCTACCGTGCCCTGCTCGGTCCCCGCACCCGTGTGGTGTCAGTGGCTCATGTCAGCAATGTCCTCGGCACGGTCAACCCCGTGGCCGAGATCATCCGGCTTGCCCACGAAGCGGGCGCCGTGTGTCTCATCGACGGAGCTCAGGCCATAGCCCATCTGCCGGTCGACGTGAGGGCTCTTGATGCCGACTTCTACGTCTTTTCCTCCCACAAGATGTATGGTCCCTGCGGCATCGGAGTGCTCTACGGCAAGCGCGACCTCCTTCACCGTATGCCCCCCTATCAGGGTGGAGGAGAGATGATAAGCCACGTCACATTCGAGCACACCACCTGGGCCGACCTCCCGTTTAAGTTCGAAGCCGGCACGCCCGACTATGTCGGCATCGCAGCATTCCGCCAAGCGATAGGATATATCCGGGAGATAGGTCTCGAAGCCATTGCGGCCCACGAGGAGGAGCTTCTGGCCCACGCGTCGGCGCGCATCGCCGCCGAGCTGCCCGAAGTCACCGTCTACGGCACGGCACCCGGCAAAGCGGCCATCATCTCGTTCAACCTCGGCAAAGCCCATCCCTACGACACCGGAATGTTGCTCGACAAGCTCGGCATAGCCTGCCGCACAGGCCATCACTGCGCCCAGCCGCTCATGGCCGCCCTTGGCATCGAAGGCACCGTGCGCGCCTCTTTTGCCCTTTACAACACCATCGCCGAGGCCGATCTCCTCGTCGANGGACTGCGGCGCATAGCTCCCATGCTCGTCTGAACAGACCCTGCGGTTGGCAAAATAGACATTTTTACACCTCGATAGTTGGCATAATAACAAATTTGTTGTAAATTTGCAGNCCAACCTGCAATATTTACAACATCGTCATACCTCTACCCGACATTATGCCACGACATAACATCGACACTCAGGCTGTATTAAGCCGCATACGCTACCTGATGGATCAGATGCGCCTGCGTCAGGGAGCATTTGCCTCACGCATTGGCATCGATCCAGGCAACTTCTCAAAGATTCTTTCAGGCTCCCTGCCTGTCACCCCCGGGCTGATCAACCGCATCGTGGCCGACCTCGGCATCTCCAAACAATGGCTCACCGACGGCCANGGAGTGCCTTACGAACGGCCCGTCCATGCCGAGACCATCACTAAGGCTCCGGTGGCCTCACGCACCGGCATCCCGGTCTACGACATCGACGTGATGGCCGGCACCGGCGAGCTCAGCCTCCTCTTCACCGAAGAGCGCATCATAGGCCACGTCGATCTGCCCGACCTCCGCGACGACACAGCCATAGTGCGCGTCAACGGCGACTCCATGACTCCCGTGATAAAAGACGGCGGATATGTGGCCATCAGGCCGATTTCGGAGATGCGCTACATCTTTTGGGGCCAGATATACGTTATAGTGATGGATGACTACCGGCTGGTGAAATTCCTGCGTCGCCACCCTTCTGATCCCCACATGGTGGTGCTCCACAGCGCCAATCCCGAATACGACGATATGGAAGTGGAGCGCACCGATCTGCGGCGCCTTTTCCTTGTCGAGGCCATCCTCAACTACGACATACGTTCCTGATCAACCCCCTCAACTCCNCCCCTACACCATCATGAGCCGCCTCAACCGATTTCTGATCCTCCTCACCGCTGTCTGCGCTTCAACGCTTTACANCTTTGCAGCCAACCCCGCTACCCGGTCGTTCGAGACCCTCGGCATCAGGGCCGACCGCTTCTTTGATCAGAAAGANTGGGCCAGCGCCTCGGCCATGTATTCGCTCATGATCGACCAGCGGCCCGACAGCACGGCGCTCTATGGCAGGGCAATCACGGCTGCCGGCATGAGAAACGACACCACCGAGCAGCGCATGCTCCTCAGGATGGCGCTCAGATCCAAGGTGCCCCTCGACTCGCTGTTCAGCTCAGTCCAGCACACCAGTTTCGCCCTCGGGCGCTCCCATCTGCTTGAGCGTTTCCTCATCATGTCGGCCCAGGCCGAGCCGTGGCTCTCACGCAAGATCGACGCCTCCCTGCTCTCCTACTACACCTTCCGCCGCAACGGCGCCGAGATGATCCGCTACGCCCGTAAGCTCCTCGAGGGGATGCCTGACAACGAACAGTTTGGACTCCGTCTGGCCGAGGGCCTGCTTATCGAAGGTCGCACCGCCGAAGCCACTCAGGCCTTTGCCCGGGTGCTCGACCACCATCCGCAGTCGCTCACCGCCCTGCTCTATCTCGGCGAGATAGCCATGGCCGACGGCGACACCGCCCGCGCCCGCGAGTACCTCTCCCGCGCCCGCGCCATCGACACCACCCCCCGCCTCGAAGCCCTCNTCACCCCTCCCGGAGCAGACAAAACAGATAAATAAACGCTTTTTCTGCTTTTGATTAGGAGGATATTGATAAAATCCCTATCTTTGCGGACTTAATGTACGCGGGCGTCGGCAGGCGCACGCGGCATTGCGTTTCTATCAGCGCAAATAATTAAAAACTCAATCTATACACATTTCAGATCATCATGAACAAACTGTCGATCTTTCTGTCAATGTTAGTGGCAGTCACAGTCGCAGCATTCGCGGCATCTGTGGCTCCCGC
>WFLX010041048.1_pt1 | contig 11711 bp, 6 predicted proteins | sample 4967041 | NCBI WGS metagenome assembly WFLX01 (sample SAMN12857096, study PRJNA449069) | gut metagenome | isolation source: stool from male and female vole | host: Microtus ochrogaster | place: USA:Florida | collected 2017 | reverse complement strand
GGCACCACCCTCAGGTTCAATGGCTGTGAGGCCATGAACCTGCACCCCGGAACCGAACTTTTCAAAATCGTTCTCGGCAACCATACCGAGATTCTCGCTTCGGATATGACTCTCGAATCCGTCGCCACCGAAACCCTGACCGCCAACCCCGCTTCGCCCAAAGGCTCGGAGCGCTTCGGCGGCCACGCTATCGTTGCCCGGTTCACCGGCTCGGGTCTTGACGTGGAATGGCGCGCCATTCTGCGCGACGGTTCGCACTATCTGCGCACCGAACTTGAACTTACGCCCACCGACGGCGACGTTGCCATGAACTCCATAACTCCGCTGAACTACATTGTTGACCACGTTGAAGGCCACACTGCAGCTATGGTTGTCGGCAATACCCGCGGCGCCATGATTGCATCCAACAATATATTCGCTGGCGCAGNANCCCCGATGGCNTTCAACCAGNTTACCTCGTCAANCACCGACCTGGAAGCTTTCGNCCCCTACGGCTGGNCTCCCGAATCATTCACGGAAATTTCCAGCTCTGAAGTGCCCGCCGAAATTCTGGCCATGAAAACCTTGGCCAACAATCTCCCCATAACGGCCGACAACGTTGTTGCAGCCCGCGGAGCACTGACATTCCGCAATGCCGGCGAGCAAATAATTACTTTCCAGTACACTTCCGGCTCCCACAGGCTCGACCTTATAGGTGTTGACTTCTTCGACCCTCAAACCGGCGAAGTTGTTGCCTCTGACTATCACACCGGCTTCAGCGGCAATGCGAACCGCAATAATGTTTACAATCTGAACCTGACCAAGCCGGGCAGCTACATTGTTCGCTACTTTGTTGAAACAGCTTCAGAAACCGTTACCTCTAACGGCACAATTTCTTACAACAACAAAGTCTTCATTCCAACAATAATAGTTGGCCAAGACCCCAACGCCAAGAAAATCCGCCGCGTACTGTCGGCCACCGGCAGTAATACCATGAACATCGACGACAGCGAAACCGACACATGGACCGGTGATTCCTGGACCAAAACAGGCGCCGAAAACCTTAGTCAAGGTATTCTCGACCTCAAGGTTGTAAATGCCGACGTGCGCCACATGGAACGCCTGATTGAATTCACCGACCTCGGAACCCTGAACGTTGAGTTTGCCTACACTTCCGGGAACCACCGCATCGATATTTGCGCAATCGAACTCCTGGACAACGACAACAACGTTGTTGCCGCCGACTACCACAAAGGCTACAGCGGTAATCAGCATTCGCTTAACCTATACACTATCGACGTTCCTGCCGCCGGGAACTACAAACTCCGCTACTACAGCCACAACGCCGATAATGCCATGATTACAAACGGCGATATCAACCTGACATTCAAGCGCCGGGACTTTATGGATGTCGACGACACCTTAGTTCATAAATGGACCGGCACTTCATGGACCAAAACCGGCGCTGAAAACGTTGAAAAACGCATTGAAGAGCTCGGTGTTAAAATCGGCGATGTTCGCCACATGGACTTCAAGATGTCGTTTGCCGACTCCGGCACCCTCACCGCCGAATTCCTCTACACTTCCGGCAACCACCGCCTCGACATTTGCGCCATTGAACTTCTCGACAATGCTGACCACACTGTTGCCAGCGATTACCATGTAGGCTATAGCGGAACCAACAAATCGGCAAACGTTTACACTCTCGAAGTTCCCCAGGCCGGCGTATATAAACTCCGTTATTACTCCCACAACGCCGACAATGCACTCAACACCAACGGTAATATCAACCTCACCTTCACCAAAGAATACGTTATCTACATTCCCCCGACAGATTCACAGGAAATTCTGGGCATATGGGAGCGCAAAACCACTCTCGCCGCCGGCAAAACCTGGAAGGTAGGTACAGTTGTAGGCCTCGTTGGAGCAGACCAGCAGCGCCGCTCTGTAGCTTGCTATATTGACCGCGAACGCGCAGTTGCATGGCGTCCCTTCCCCATCTACAACTCTTGGTTTGAACTCAACATCAACCGCAAGGACGACCCCACTTATGCATCACACTTCACCGAAGCTCAGTGCATTGACGTTATCGGTCAATGGAAAAAGAACCTCTACGAAGCCTACAACGCCAACATCAAGGCCTTCGTTTGGGACGACGGCTGGGACGAATGGGGCACCTGGACCTTCAACTATAATTTCCCCAACGGATTGACTGAAATTGACAAAGTTGCAACCTCTATGAACGCAGGTCAGGGCATCTGGCTCGGCCCCGTAGGCGGCTATGGCACAAGTGGCAACGGACGTCGAGCCTACTGGAACGGCAAAGGCGGCATGCAGCTCAGCAACCCGGAATATTACAAAGTATTCCTCGACGCATGCACCCACTTCGTTACCAGCTACGACCACCGCTACTTCAAGTTCGACGGCATCAGCAACCTCTTTGCAGCCTACGGACCTAAGCCCGGAAATGAAGAAGGCGCCGAAGGCATTATCGATATCGAGCAGCGCGTTCGCGAAATCAAGCCCGACATCTTCCTCAACACTACCGTAGGCACCTGGGCTTCGCCCTTCTGGTATAGCGTGGCCGATGCTACCTGGCGCCAGGAAAAGGACTTTGGCGAAATGGGTAATAACCCCATAAACCGCGAACGCTGGATTACCTACCGCGACAATCTTATTCACCAGAACTACGTTGTCGGTTCTCCCCTCTGCCCCATCAACTCGGTAATGAGCCANGGCCTGATTCTTACCACTCACGATAACGGCTGCAAATATTCGCAGGACTATAATGCGGTTCTCCGCGAAATGCGTTGCGCATTCGTGTCGGGCGCATCGANGGTTGAGCTCTATTGCGACTATCCGCTGATGAACAGCATTGTCGGCGANGGTAANCAAGGCAAACTCTGGGAAGATATGGCAGAATGCATTAAATGGCAGGAAAAGAATGCCGACGTTCTCGCCGACATCCACTGGGTAGGCGGTGATCCNTGGACCNGCTCCGAAGAACAGGTCTACGGCTGGGCAAGCTGGAACGGCACGAAGTCAACCCTGGCTCTGCGCNATGGCGCAAACAGCGCTAAAACCTACGTTGCCACGCTCCGCGAAATGCTCGAAATTCCCGACCATATTACCGGAACCATCCGCCTGAAGCATTCGTTTGCTGTTCAAGCTCCCGTTGAAGGCATTGAGCTCGACAAACCGATTGACATTGACAAGCCCCTTACCTTTAAGCTCCCCGCCTCGAGCCTTTTCTGCTATGACGGCATTGAGGCTGAANCGCCCTGGCCGGTAGATCCCGGTCAAAGCGAAATCCAGGAAATTCGCANTCTGCAGCAACCCATGCACGACGGAATNATNTACGACCTTCAGGGTCGCCGCGCAGCCGCCAATCCCACCCCCGGCCTNTACATTCAAAACGGCCACCTCATCCGGCTCTGATTACAATAAACAGACACAAAAGACTCGGCTACTGAAACAACAGTAACCGAGTCTNATTTTTTTATGAAAAATCGNTCACTCAATCCNCTCAACTTNTTGGAAATGAGCAAATAAGGTAACAGAATCTGTNTAATTAACGTTTTTTAACGTTCGGGGGGGGTAATATTAACCTTTTTTCGTAAATTTGCAGCGAAAATCTACATTCACACAATCAATTTTACATTTCAAATTTATGAAAAAATCACTTCTTTTGGCAAGCGCGGCTTGCGCCATGCTCNTGTGCTCATGCGGTTCCAACAAGGCAACCATGTACACCGCAACCGGAGTTACGGTTCCTACGGTAGTTACTTCAACCAACATTGCCGACCTTAACGTTGGNGAACGCACTTCATTGCGCTATACTACCACCAAAGCTGACCGTAACGGTGGAGTTAATAACTGCAAAGACGCNGCCATAACCGCTTTCCTTAAAACTAATGGTAATGCCGATGTTATCGTAGCCCCTGAATTCTTTGTTGACATCGACCTCAACTACGTTGAAGTTATCGGTCGTCCTGCNTCTTACAAGAACTTCCGNGGCGCTAACTAATAGTATAATTTCCACTGCTGAATTGTAATGCGATTTAATTGGATATTGTTGCTTACGCTCATATTTATGACCTGCCCTGCCGCATANGGTCGAAAACAGGCACATGAGCATTCCAATACCGTAAATATCGAAACGACAATTACGGCAGTTTCATCAGCAGAACTTAATATTTCTGATAAACGCGTTTTCCTGTCCACCTCCTGGGGTCCAAAAATTTTATCGCCGACCTCTTTAGAGCTTCGTAAAGCCAACCTTATAGTTGAACTTTGCCGGCAAGTGGGCGCTGACGTGTTGGTTGACCCGCAGTTTATATACACAAAGCGCTTTTTAGGCGGTGGTAAACTTTCAGTTTCCGGTTATCCTGCAACTTACAAAAATTTCCGGACAATGACCGACAAGGAGGTTGATGCCTTTATCTCCACTCCAGAATACGAAACAGGAAAAGTTGTTTTTATCAATAAAAATTAGTTCTACCAATATTTCAATATCAAACTGGAGGCCGCGCCGGAATTGACGTAGCCTCCGGTTATTTTTAAACTCTCAAACAAGGATTTAACTGTATTATTGTTTATGAAGTCGTTTGGCGGTAAGCCACTTGTGCACCGGCTCATCATAATATTTAAGCGATAGCCATACATAAAATAAATACATATCTACGCAAAGAAGCAGCCTTCAGGCTGCTTCTTTGCGGAAAGAGAGGGATTCTTGCAGCGCAAGCACCTGCGGCGATAACGAACCCGGGGTTCTCATCCTCCTTTCTACGCAAAGAAGCAGCCCGAAGGCTGCTTCTTTGCGGAAAGAGAGGGATTCGAACCCCCGGAGGTGTGACCCTCGGCGGTTTTCAAGACCGCTGCAATCGACCACTCTGCCATCTTTCCTATTACGGGTGCAAAGTTAAGTAAAATTTTTGCAACTACCAAAAAAAAATCGTAACTTTGCGTTATTATGGCAGACGAACCAATCAACCAACCCTTTTCCGACGAGTATTCTTCAACCAGATACCAGCTCAAATCAATGTATAAAAGCTGGTTCCTCGACTATGCCTCATACGTTATTCTGGAACGCGCGGTTCCCAGCATTGACGACGGCCTGAAGCCGGTTCAGCGCCGCGTGCTCCACTCGATGAAAACCCTCGACGACGGGCGTTTCAACAAAGTGGCCGGCATAGTGGGCGACACGATGAAATATCACCCCCACGGCGATGCATCGATTAAGGATGCGCTGGTTCAGCTCGGCCAGAAAGAACTGTTGATTGAAACGCAGGGTAACTGGGGCAACATCCTCACCGGCGACTCNGCAGCTGCCGGCCGTTATATTGAAGCGCGCCTGAGNCCGTTTGCCCTGCAGGTGCTCTACANCCCGAANCTNACCGANTGGGTGCCGAGCTACGATGGCCGCAACCGCGAACCCNTAGTACTGCCGGTAAAGTTTCCGCTGCTGCTGGCCCAGGGCGTTGAAGGCATTGCCGTTGGTTTGTCGAGCAAAATTCTGCCCCACAACTTCAACGAAATTCTCGATGCCTGCGTAGCATATCTGCGTGGCGAAGAATTTGAGCTGCTACCCGACTTCCCGACCGGCGGCTTTGTCGATGTTAGCCGCTACAACGACGGTCAGCGCGGAGGCGCAATCAAAGTGCGTGCCAAAATTGAAAAAGTCGATAACAAAACGCTTGCCATCACCGAAATTCCGTTCGGTACCACAACCCGCACCATAACCGACTCAATTCTCAAGGCTATGGAAAAGGGCAAAATAAAGGTGCGCAANGTCGACGACCATACCTCAGGCCAGGCCCGAATTACCGTTTACCTGCAACCNGGAGCNTCGAGCGACAAAACCATCGACGCGCTCTATGCCTTTACAGATTGTGAAACTTCGATTTATCCGAACTGCTGCGTTATCCGCGACAAAAAGCCCTGCTTCATCGGCGTAAGCGACTATCTGCGCTACAGCGTGGACTCCACCCGCGAGCTGCTGCGCCGCGAGCTGCTGATTCAGCGCGGCGAAGTGGAAGAACAGTTGCATTTCGCATCGCTCGAACGAATTTTTATTGAAGAACGCATATATAAGGATAAGGAATATGAACAGGCCAAGAGCTTCGATGAAGCAACCGCCCATATTCTCAAGCGCCTCGAGCCGTTTAAAGAACTCTTTATCCGCGAAATTACCGACGACGACATTCAGCGCCTTTATGAAATCAAAATGCGCCGCATTTTACGATTTAACAAAGAAAAGGCCGAAGAACTCATTGCCGAATATAAAGAACGCATTGCCGCCATTAACCGCGACCTTTCAGACATTGTTGCCTACGCAATAAAGTGGTATACTGAGCTTAAAACCAAATATGGCGAGCACTATCAGCGCAAAACGGTTATTCGCGGTTTCGACTCAATCGAGGCTGCAACCGTTGCCGAAGCTAACCGCAAGCTCTACATCAACCGCGCGGAAGGCTTTATCGGCACCTCGCTGACCAAAGACGAATTCATAGCTCCCTGCTCAGACATTGACGACATCATAATTTTCTATCGCGACGGCAAATACAAGGTCGTTAAGGTACAGGAAAAGATGTTTGTTGGCAAAAACATTGAACACATTGACGTTTATAAGAAAAAAGACGAGCGCACGGTCTATAACGTTATTTATCGCGACGGCAAAGAAGGCACATATTATATGAAGCGCTTTGCGGTGACCGGAGTGCGTCGCGACCAGGAATACGACCTGACCCAGGGCACTCCCGGAAGTAAGGTCTGCTACTTCACTGCCAACTCCAACGGCGAAGCCGAAGTTGTGCGCGTAACCCTCAAACCCAAAGCCCGCCTTAACAAACTGCAGTTCGACGTTGACTTCTCCGAGATGCAAATCAAAGGCAAACAGAGCCGCGGCAATATTGTAACCCGCAACGAAGTNCACCGCTTTTCACTGCGCGAGCGAGGCGCATCGACNCTCGGAGGGCGCAAGGTTTGGTTTGACCAGGACGTTAACCGCCTGAANTACGACGGNCGCGGCACCTACCTCGGAGAATTNCAGGGCACNGACCTGGTGCTGGTGATTCTAAAGAGCGGCGAATATTACACAACTTCGTTCGACGCTACGAACCACTACGACGANCCTATAATGCGCATTGAACGTTTCCGCCCNAACACCGTGTGGACTGCTGTNCTNAANGACGCTGACCAGGGCTATCCCTACATCAAACGGTTCAAATTCGAACCCTCGGCGAAGAAACAACGTTTTGTCGGCGAAAATCCAACATCGGAACTCATTCTGCTGACCGATACTCCCGGAGCACGCCTGCGCGTTGAATTCGGCGGCGCCGACGACTTCCGTGAGCCGCTGGAAATTGTTGCTGCGGAATTCATCGGNCTTAAAAGNTTTAAGGCCAAGGGCAAACGACTTACAACCTACACNCTCGGTAACCTTACCGAAATCGAACCGGCNGAAGTTAACGAGCCGGAGGCGGAAGATGTTGAAGCCGAAGAAATNGANGCCACGCAACCCGAACCCGAACTGAGCGACGATGAAGTGCGCGACAATCTTCTGGGTCAGGAGCGCCTTGATCTTTAGGAATCACGGAGTGAGCGGCTGCACTTTACCTCCGGGTAGCTGCAAGTAGGCTCCCNCCGGGGTTACATGCATGCGGCCCCGCGGCCAGCGCCGACCGAGAGCCAGGGCAACGAAGCCCATAGTCGTTCGCATATTAACCTCAACTGTAGGGCAAATCAAACCGTCGGGACCGNATAACATCATATCAACGCCTAATGGTCCGCGGTAGTCAGGTCCGATTATCTCGCCAAGGGCGGAGGCAACTGCTGCTGCCGTCTCTGACAGATATGGAGCGTTAAGTTCTGCCGCCAACTCATCTTCGGGTGCTATGATATTGCCGCCGTAGGCCGTCTGTCCGGAATTAAAGAAAAGTGAAAGGCCCCTGTAAACTACCCCGGCGTCGGTCGACTCAAAAAGCATTGCGAAATCGCGAAGCTTTTCCAGCCGCGGCTCAACCATAACCGAGCCTTGACGGCGAATTGTATCAGCAGCTCGCCTGACCATATTTTCGCGGGTAAGCGTATGGCAGTCAACCACCCCGCGGCCCGAGCAGCTCCAGGGCGACTTTATGAACCAGTCGTTACCTTGAGGCAAAGCAGCAATGTTGTTAACCTCAACCGGAGCGGGTGGAAGCTCATAAGGTAACCGATCTTTAAGCAATGAATGGAGCTTCAGGGCAGTTCGCCGGTGTGAAAGCAAGCGAATACGCTCAACATCGGGGAATGGCCCCCCGCACCCTGACCGACGAAACAGAGTCTCTGCATGGCGGCTCCACCCCCAAGGCGCCGGCGTTCCTTCAATATCAAGGCCAATGTTAAGCCCCTGTTCGTCGAGCCAGCGGCGGTTAACGCCCGGAGCGATTATATTATCGCCATCGTCGGCCAACCAGGCCGGAATCACCGCCAGAGCCGAGCGGAAAGCAACAACGCTTTTCGGCGGCGTGAAGTTAGCAATGCCCGCGGCTAAAGCGAGGTCATTTTCCGGATTGAAAAGATGGAGCCTCACAATCCTCTCAANGNCTCCTCGCCATCAAGTCGAATGCNGANGCCGACNTAACCTCAACATTTGTGAAATCGCCGACAGTCAAAACTTTATCCTTAGAAATCAGCACTTCCGGNTCAACTTCCGGAGAATCCCACTCGGTGCGGCCGATATAGAACTCCGGTTCCTCACGGTCAACAATAACTCGCAGCCGTTTCNCTACCTTCGAGGCCTGAATTTCAGAGGANATATCTTCCTGGAGGNCCATCAGTNCATCAAGTCTTGCTTGCNTTACCTCCTGAGGGNTTGAGNCGGTGAAGTTTTTGGCGGCAAAAGTATCTTCCTCCTCGCAATAGGCAAAAGCACCCATGCGTTCAAAGCGGGCTTCGCTAACGAAATCCATCAGCTCCCGGAACTCCTTTTCGCCCTCACCCGGAAAACCGACCATNAGGGTAGTNCGCAGATGTAGGNCGGGTACTTTGCTACGCATTTCNGCTATCAGNTCGCGGGTTCGCGCAGCGTCGATATGCCGCCTCATATTTTTAAGCACGGGGTCCGAGATATGCTGCAACGCTATATCAAGATAATTGCAAACATTCGGCCTGGAGGCCATAACGTCCATAACCTCCATTGGAAAGTCTGCCGGATAGGCATAATGGAGCCGTAGCCATTCAACTCCGGGAATGTCGGCCAACCGCTCGACCAGTTCGGGCAACAAAACCTTCTTTCCCGGCAAATCGCGCCCGTAGGAAGTCAAGTCCTGAGCAACCACATTGAATTCCTTTACCCCGCGGTCAACCAACCGGCGGACCTCTGTTTCAATTGATTCGGGAGTTCGCGAATGCATGCGGCCCGTAATCAGAGGAATAGCACAGAACGCACAGAAGCGGTCACACCCTTCGGCGATTTTCAGATATGCCTGATGAGGCGGCGTAGTAATTACGCGGTCAGTAAACGCTGCATCGGCCTCAACACCGGAAATAATCTCTACAATCTTAGGCCAATCGAACTTTCCGCACCAGGCGTCAACTTCGGGAAGCTCTGCGGGCAGTTCCTTGGCGTAGCGTTCGCTCAAACAGCCGAAAACCATTATTTTGCCGACGCGGCGACGCTTTTTAGCCTCAGCAGCAGCAAGAATGGTGTTTATCGACTCCTCTTTGGCATCGCCAATGAATCCGCAGGTATTGATAACCACAGCATCGGCACGCTCGGAGGGATTGTCGGTTATGCGCGCCTCCACGCCCTCCTTGGCTAACATTGCCATCAGGCGCTCGGTATCTACAAGGTTTTTAAAGCATCCGAGCGAAACAATGTTGACGCGCTTCTTCATTTATCGGAATTGGCAAACAGAGAGTCAACAAACTCCTCTTTGTTAAATACCTGCAAATCATCAATTCCCTCGCCGAGGCCTATATAGCGCACCGGAATGCGCATCTGATCTGAAATTCCTATCACTACCCCACCCTTGGCCGTACCGTCGAGTTTAGTAACGGCCAGAGCTGTAACAGTGGTTGCCTGCGAGAACTGACGTGCCTGTTCAAAGGCATTTTGGCCGGTGGAGCCGTCTAAAACCAGCAGAACTTCATCGGGAGTATCGGGGACTACTTTCTGCATTACGCGCCGAATTTTGGAAAGTTCCTCCATCAGAGGCTTTTTATTGTGCAGACGGCCTGCGGTATCAATAATAACCACGTCGGCGCCCTGGGCAACAGCGCTTTGCAAAGTATCGAACGCAACAGCTGCAGGATCGGCACCGAGCTTCTGCTTGACGATAGCCACTCCGGAACGTTCGGCCCAGACATCGAGCTGCTCGGTAGCTGCGGCGCGGAAGGTATCGGCCGCCCCTATAACAACCTTGTTGCCGGCCTTCTTAAATAGATTAGCCAGCTTACCGATCGTTGTTGTCTTACCGGCGCCGTTGACTCCAACCACCATTATAACATAAGGACGACGTGCCCCTTGGGGGAGTTGGAAGTTCTCGTCGGGCGCATTGGGGTCCGTACGGTCATTCTCGGCCANCATNCCGGCAATTTCACTNCGGAGCATTGCNTTCAGTTCCGAAGTGTTGACATANTTNTCGTGNTTNACNCGCGAACGTATNCGGTCAATAATTTTAACCGTNGTTTCAACACCGACATCGGATGTGATGAAGATTTCTTCAAGTTCGTCGAGAAAATCATCGTCGATAGTGCTTCGGCCGGCAAGCGTGCGCTTCAGCTTGCCCCAGAAGCCCTCTTTGGTCTGTTCGAGACCCTTGTCGAGTGTCTCTTTTTTCTTTTCGCGAGAAAATATTTTATCAAAAATACCCATAATGACTGCAAATTTACGAAGAAATCGGAAATTAACAGTAAATTGTTGGCCAAAATATGCAACAATCCATAAGATTTTTCGTTCTCTCTGTAGATGTCAATACGAAAATTTCCGTCATATTTAGACCGCGTCTAAATTTCGTCAACTTGGTGAAACATCGCCGGAATTTCGGTCAGTGGCGAGGTTTCAACTAAATCAGGTGGAATTGTTTCACGTCACACGCGAGCGCAACAAGCTAAACCACAGCATTTTACACGACGGCCACAACTAATTTCTTAACTGACTGATTCTCAGAATCATTTCGTAAAATCGAGAATTCCAAATTTTTTCACACTTTTTTTTCAACAAAAAAATTTGGAACTTTGCATCGCTTTACTCCAAATCCCCCTTTTGTAAGTAACATGGAATTGACCCCAGAAAAAAAATGGGAGAAATGTTGTCGGCTCTTTCGCGACAATCTTTCGCCCGAGCAATATGACTGCTGGTTCAAACCCGCGCAGTTTTTGAGCTTCAGCGAGCAGACGCTGAGGATACTCGTGCCGTCGGCTTATTTCAAGGAACAGCTGGAGGCAACGTATCTGCCTCTGCTCTCTTCCGTATTGCGCAGGGTTTATGGTCAGGACGTAAAGCTTTTTTACCACTATCAGGTTGTTAGCGGCCAACAGGGGGCTGATGTGGCCGAATCTTCGGGCAAGCAGTCGGCCGCGGTTGCCAACCGCACGAATGCCGCCAATCCTTTCGTTGCCAAAGGCGAAGACGAAATTGACTCGCAACTGAACCCGCGATATAATTTCGCCAACTACTGCACCGCCGAGTGCGAGCTGCTGGCCGCAACTAGAGGTCGCGCCATAGCCAAGGATCCATCGCAGCAAAC
>WFLX010385242.1_pt1 | contig 11717 bp, 11 predicted proteins | sample 4967041 | NCBI WGS metagenome assembly WFLX01 (sample SAMN12857096, study PRJNA449069) | gut metagenome | isolation source: stool from male and female vole | host: Microtus ochrogaster | place: USA:Florida | collected 2017 | reverse complement strand
GATGTGTATCCCTGCACGGTAACGCATTCTATAACGGATGAGGAGCGTAATGACATAATGTATATTCTTCATTGCCCTGTCTCACTTTGCATGGCAACAAACCTACACACTCTGTGCCTGAAAAAATAGCCCTGCAACATTCACGGGGTTTCAATTCAATGGTTGTCTCTTGTGCTTTCACTGTGGCCTGTGAGCCATTGAGACCTACATTCATGATCAAAACATTTCGTAAATCAGCATCCGTGTCCACTTTTCCTTCTCCAATGGGCAAGTTTAGTACTCCACTTTGGGGCACCTTTATAACGTCAGTCGTCCAATCCACATAATCTGTGTGCAAAGTTGCAGCCACATCAGGGATATCCGGTTTCAACTGACGGCTTATCATTTCGTATAGACACACTACCCCTATTGCGTCTTCCAGCTTAAGAAGCTTAAGAAAACTGCTGCAATCGCATGTCTTATTCATTTTTATCTTAATCGTGCCATACGTCACATTATCATCTTTAACAGATGCCTTTGTAAGATCAAGTCTTTTTCCAATCCAAAGCTCTACTAACATATAACATTTGCGTTGCTCCTCAGAATTGAAAAAGGTTTCTTTATCGACCGACTTAATAAACTCATTGCGCTTCTCATAGAATTCCCTGAAATTAAAGAAACGGCCAAGAGTCATACAATTCAGTATAATAATATTGTTTATCTTCATGTGTAGTCTTTTTTCAGCGGTTTGTGGGTTTCAAGAATCTATTGACAGCCACACTCACATATATCAAGAGCTGACGGTCATATTCACTTGTAAGCTTCGAGATATGCTCCTTCGCTTCCTTAGTATTGAGATCAAACGGCTTTGCATCTTTATTCTCCTCAAGATCAGCCTCAGTCAGTTCGGTGTAGAGGTTGAAAGGAGCTATTACCTTCTTAGATACAGGTTTGAAATTATATGCAGCGAGCTTTGAATAACACAATGCAATGTCGCGGGGATTAGTCTGACTGTATGTCTGTGCCTCATTAAGTGCCTGTTCAAGTGCCTCCCTGAATTTTGAGGCTCCATACACATAATCCGAAGTCACTGGCTCTGTCTTTCCACTATTGTACATCAGAAGCTTAGCGCGGTCGATGAGTGCTTCTATATCCGATCCCGTCATGAATTTATTCTGTATGCTGGGTCTCCTGTCTCCGACTTTTGCCGTTTCCCTTATTACCTTATCTGAATTTAAAATATCCATAAAGAAACCGCGATCGTTTATAGCCGGATCGAAAAGCTGCCGATGTTCACTGGCAGTATAGGCGTTGACCACTCTGAACTTCTTGTTTTGAGATGAAATATTACCCAAGAAAATGTCTACGCATTCCTCCGCAGATGGCAGGAACGTGAAAAATTTTTCATCGAACCGGCCACTTCTGAAGAATTCTGGCGGTATACAGTCAATACTGTTAGCTGTAGCAAACACAAAACAGCAGACTCCACGGTTTTCCTTCTCCTGCATCCATGTGAGCAATTTACCGAATATACGTTGCATTGAATCGCTGCCACTTCCGCTGGATGCGCCTGCCATACCCTTTTCTATCTCGTCAATCCATAATATACATGGCGACATAGCCTCCGTAAGCTTCAATGCCTCCTCAAGTTTGCGCTCCGATTCCCCTTGATATTTGTCCATTATGTTTCCCATATCAAGCTGGATAAGTGGTAATCCACCCAACTGGGATGCAGCCGTCTTGGCTGCAAGGGATTTGCCGGTTCCTGGAATGCCCGACACCAATAGACCTTTGGGCTGCCCTATCAGCGCCTTTTCGTTCGCATCTTGCGGTTTATTTATTATTGGTGCGCGCATTTGGAGCCATTCTGTAAGATTGGCCATACCGTCTACGCTCTTCTGTGCTTTGCTGCTCTTTTGGAGTTTTAGAATTCCAGAATTTTCTATCAGCTTTCCTTTCTCATCTATGATGATTGATATAAGAGATGCAAAACGTTCCTTATCATCTGGTAAGATGAATGTTTGATCCAGCTCTGCTTTAATTCGGCTGAAAGTATGAGCTATTTTCTTAAGAGTTAATCCTTTGGTGTTTTCTACTATACTGTTTAGGAATGATTCAAGTCCTGGCTTCCCTTCAAGCTTTATGCCATCCAGTTTCTCCACAGCGCTGATGATTGCCTTCCTTATTTCCCAATTCTCAGGAGGTGAAACCCTCACAATTCTGCACTCCGAAACGATGTCGGCTGGTATCTCAGGGACTACAGGCGTGACAACTATCACCATTGATTTCATGGCTGTTTCTCGCTTTTCATTCCTATACGTCAGATCAAAGATTTCATACACATACCGACGTAGAAGCTCATTGAGTTTTTTATTCTCATTTTCATCGATCCCACTGCACACCACGCATATCGAAGGGACTCCCCTGGAAGGGAAATTAGCAAGCCCGTCAAGCCCCCATTTGAGATTCTGTTTTAGTGGAGCTGCCATTTCAACTATAGCAGATGAAGTCTTTGGGGATTCTTTATTCACAAGTTTGAATATCGGTTCTATTCTCAGAGTCTCTCTAACTACTTCAGGATCGGGTGCTATGACGTATACAATGTGTTGACCGGCAAGATATGCCTTCTTCAGATCCTCTGCAAGTTTCCCGACCTCGCTGTGGAGATATGAAAATGCCAGTGATGTCATAATTCTAATGTACTTTAAATTTCATTTGGTTCAGACTCCTCTGTTGATGTTCCATCGGGCTGCTCATATTCTTCAATTTCCTTATGGAGACCGCTTTCCAGCGATTGTATCATTTCCTGCTCCTTCTTCTTAGCAAGTGCCAATATGCGTGGATCTATATGCTTCTCGATTTCCTCACGTGATGGAACATCCACCATATCTACTTGCTGGGAATAAAGAATCGCTGCATCCGGGTCTTTCAGAAGCCAATCCATATATAGAAGGGTTGCCAAGGGAGTGGATAGCATGAATTTTTTCTTGATGTCATCACAAGAATATTCCACAGCTACTTTTTCACCATCAATTTCCTCCCAAATTCTTACTCTTATTTCTTCTGGGAATGAGAAATTATCCAGATTTTCGGAGTCAAGGTAATCTATGATGGCTTCCCTTATCATACGTTGGGTCCGACCTATACGATAAGTCATCCGGAGACGATTGAGTTGAGTCATTCCTTCGACCCGATGTAATTTGTTATATATCGTCAGATAGTTCATTTCAGTCTAAGTTTTCTGTGTTAAGTCATTGATTGCTCAATATNGCTTCNTNAGTNTCNTNGNCAGTGATTACGAAGTCGAATTCTATGNTATGCTNCGGGTTTTGCAAAAGTAATGTCNCNANACCAAAAGNATNCATTTCTATTGGTTGGGTCATGTATCCTTGAGGATCTTCTTGTGGACTTATGTAGTTCATCCAGTTTAGTGACCATTCCACAAGCTTGTCATCGGAATATCCCCACACATTTCCTCCTTCTTTGATAGCCCTCCATTGCACCGTATGCTTAAGCTCATGGAAAATTGTCTTGACCATCTCCACACAATTCTTATCGTCTTTAAGCATTGAAGAACTCAGGTACACTTTGTCTTCTGAGCTCCTATAAAATCCATAACATGCTATGTCATCAAATTCCAATGCCGGAACTGGATCCAGTTTCATTTCTACTGCCGCTTTTCCCAAAAGCTCTTCAAGCATAAGTTTGCGATCCTCGTATGATAGTCCTGTCATGACTTCCTGGAGACGACCCCACATGCACAACTCTTGAGGATACGGAAATTCTCTTTCCAGCAACCTTTGGCATCTCTCAAGCATTTCAATGTCGCCTTGTTCAGGCTTATAATATTTCTTAAGTAATTCGGTGGGATTGACTGCCACCATGACCTTTCGATTCCTTAAATAGTCAATGAGCATTATTCCTCCTGCCGTGACTACAACAGCAATAGTAATAGGATCCATAAGTTATGTCTGATTATTGATGTTTCTCATAAAATTCAGATAGTGGGACTATCTCGAATTTGCTATAAATTCGGGAATATGCCCACTTCATCTTACATTTTTTGAATAACTCATGCATTTAACAACGGTTTCACCGTATTTCCGCTCACTATATCTTCCTCCACTGGTGAAAGAGAAGGGTCTACCACCTGCTGGTGATTATGCAAATCCTTAGCTTTAAGGATAAATTCTTTAATCTTGATCACTGTGTCAGAATAGCACTTTTTTATTTTCTCCTTTACATTCAGATTGACTATCCATTTATAGGCTTTATCAAACATTCTTGAATATGCCTCCCATATTTTATTGGCATTTTCCATCAACTTGATGCCTGAGAAACTGATGACTCCAAAAGTAAGGAGGACGACACACAATATAGACCCCGTGAATGATCCGAACACAATCAATCCTCCAAGCAACATATTGAGAGTGAATGCCACAAGAATGGGCATCGCTAAGACAACCACTGATATTGCGAGAGCCACGCCCACAGCTATTTTCGTATACTTCGCCCATGTGGGAAGATCAATTTTTCCGTCTGAGAGATCAGCATTGATTTCTTGGAGCTTTATTCCAGCTGCTATGCCTAAGGCCACAGTCACAGGACTAAGCTCCTCTTCTGGAATCCCCACTTCACCTTTGAGTGCACCTATGTATGCTGCTACTGCCATGTAAAGAGGTGTTTGTGCCTGTTCCCGGATAGATGTGATGGTTGATGCCTCAAGTGGGTTGGAAGCTATAGCTGAAGCTATTTTNTCGTCTATTGCCAAGACATTGCTANTTTGAATNGCTGTCGCAGCTTCCTTAATGAGAGNCTNGAGGNTAATGTCNTTTATTTCGCGTCCCGCTATTATTTCTTCAACCTGAGCCTTCAGACCTTCATCTGTAAGTGTNTTAATATCCTTTCCGNAGTTTTGTANCAGGNCTATGACCGAAGCCANATAGTTNATGGCNTCCTNCTCCGACATTTCGTTGGCGGATATAGAGTCCTTTAGCATTTCTTCAGCAGCTACAGATCCTGTTTCGATGCCATTATTGTAACTGTTATTGTAGTCTCTGATGGTACTTTCCATCTTGCTGATCATCTCATCCGCCTCCGTTTGCGAGATATTGTCGATTTTATCCATCAATACCGACTGGAGGTATTCGTTAGCGGGCATATCCTTCGGTTGTGCTCCTTTAATTTCCTTGGCTGATGCGTGGATAGCCTGAAGTTGTTCGTTTGTGAAATTTGTCATTGTTTTATCTGTTTTTATTGTATTCATTTATTTAGAGCTGAGAGAAACAGTTTTTCTTGCACTTTCGGAAATTTTTTCTTCCACATTCTCCGGATTCTCCATATTTGTTGCCGATTTGACTAATGAAGTCTCAATATTATCAGGAGTTTTCAGTCTGATTGTAGCTTTCGCTTTATCTATTATTCTCTGGATATGATACAGACATTTTACACCCATGACGCTCATAGTTGTAATCGGGTTCGAATGGAGAGCATCATCATTTAATTCATTCATCATAATTCTATATTGTTGATTTCTCGTATAAAGATTTGACAATATCATTGACATAAGGAATGTGTCCCGATCTATCTCTATTCCATATTTGTAAATAACCGCAAAAAGAAGTACGTTAAGAAGAACAAGACCTAATAAGCAATTGACCTCAAATGTTATGAACAAGATTGCCAACACCAATGTCAGGATTACCACTAATGTCAATGCTACCCGCAGGGCAATCTTCAGATTTTTCAACCATGTGCTTTGGCTTACTTTCCCTTCTGAAAGATCGGCATTAATTTCCTGAATCTTAATTCCCATCGCAACTCCAAGAGCTATCCCCTCAGGTGTTATTTCCAATTTATCATTTGCAGATGTATCATCATTAACTGCTTCTATATATGCCCACACTGACATATACAAGGGATTGCTTGCAACTTCTCGGATAGTTTCTATTGTCGATGAATCAAGAGGAGTTCTTACTATGAGATTTGCTATATTCTCATCAATGGTAACCATATCNGTCGCATTGATGGNAGAAGCAGCTTCCCCGAGTAAAGCTTCTACGGTTTCGCCATTGACTTCTCGTCCGGNAATCACTCCNTCCNCCNCAGACTTTACCCCTTCTTCTGTTATTGAGTCAATGTCTACTCCNATGTTTCGTACCATCACGATCATTGATGCCAAGTAGTTGATGGCGTCCTCCTCAGACATCTTTCGGGAAGATATGGCATGCCTCAGTAAGTCTTCAGCGGCCACTGAGCCTTCCTTTATTGCACGGTTATAGTTGAGATTGTATTCTCGTATGGTAGTCTCCATCTTGGTGATCACCTCGGCTGCATCTGCTTGAGAAAGACTGTTGATTTTCTCCATCAGCACCGCCTGTAGATAGATGTCTGCTGTAAGATTGTGAGGTTGAGATTCCTTTAATTTCTTCGCTCCCTCATATATAGCACTAAGCTGTTCGTTTGAATAGTTTATCATCTCAGTTTTTGTTAATCATTAATTTAGAGTTCCTGTTATCAAATAAGTTTGCCTTTCGCAGCCATAAGTATGGGAGAGGTATTAGATTGCATATCATTATCTTTTCCAAGCCACTCATCAGCGAAATCTGACATTGATTCGTACCACGCTTCTTTCAAATGATACAAAATATCCAATTCTCCATTCTCCTTGAGACGGGTTATTAGTGAGCGTTCCTCTTCGGGTGTCATTTTGTCTTCTATATATGCAATAAGCTCGGAATCCTTTATCAAGTTTTTCATCATTTCTATGTGAAATTATGCATTCATTTATGGTATTTCTTCCTATATAGGAAAATTAACGATAACAGATGTTTCTTCGCTCTGTGTTTCAGGAGTGACATCATTGTTTGCTTCTGTGATGTTGTTAGCATAGTGTTCGGTGTTTCTCGCTCAACATACTTTATTAGCGTATCAAAAGCTTCTATGGGTGGGATCTCGTCTATGACAAGTAGANTAAGCACTTNGCGGTCTTTCTCAGAAAGTTTTCTCCATGCCCACCTAAGCTCTACCGACTCTTCTGATAATGACTCTCCATCAAAATAGTTGTATTTTATTAGAGTCTCCACCTCAGGATTTTCTTGCAACGAAACAGTGCTTTTTTTCTTTTCCTCTTCTAATTCTTTATTCCTTATTTTGATAAAATATCTGACTGTGATTGTTGTGGTATATGAAAGTAAGCGAGCTCCGTTCTTCCCCTGATAGAGAGAAAGCTTGTGCCATTGGGGGATGCAGCCAATTATGGGCGAACTTATGAATTCATAATATTCTCCATAAATTGATGGTGAGTAGCATACTGCTCCTTCCCTATATTCCCCTGAGCAATTCATAATATTTTTTCCTATATATTCAAGCATTGGGCGAGATAGCCGATTCAGAAAAAAATCCACTGCCTCAGAAACATTATTTTCCACCCTACGTGCCAACTCAATGTCGCTCTGCGTATTATTGAGGGTAACCAGTATCTTCAGTGGTAGGGATGACAATTTATTTTCAACCATGATGTTAAAGGTNAAAGAATCAATGTATTNCACTATGCATTCATATAAAACTAAATCCTCTGTAGGANAGGCCAGACATAGGTAATGNACTCTACACTCTCCATNACCCAGCCGAGCACTAATCATTTAATGCACTTTTGAAAATATAGCATCGTGCGCAAGAAGGCTGCCAAGTGTACATTGACCTAATAAATCTCCATTATAATCAAAATATACTTTGACCTTTTTATTTGAATCTATTTCCATAGTTATTGTCACATTGCCGTCTTTTGGTATGCTCTCAATGTATTTTTTTAAGTCAATGTTAACCTTCTCTTTTCCAACTTGGAGGTAAACATTACACTCATGAAAAATGTCGGTTGGGACATCTTCAGACTTTCTCGTTGGGATAGTTGTATCATGAGCAACCAACGTTATGAAATCACGCACATACCCATCTTTTTCCAGTAATATTAAAATATCATATTCAATGATATCAAGTAAAAGCAGTCCTTGTTTCTTCCTGTTCGGATCACTTTTATCAATCAATGACTGATATAATATCCCTCCCTTGATCATTCTTTCATCTGATTCTTCTTGGCCATTTGCATCTGTAACTTCTTCAATAGATATAATTTCAATCACCCCTTCTCCACACTCAAACTCACATAAGAATTTGCCATCATTAAGAGTCATTCTTAGGTCAGGTGCGTAATCATATTCTTTGGCCACTATTTCCCATAGCGCATTAAGAGAAGCACGATGGATTATTCGCATACCATTTTCATTCGCGACTGAAAACTCGTGTAAGAGGATCTGCGACTTTAAGAACTCTGACTCGTTTTCAGGCAAAAGAAAAACTTGTGGTTTGTCAGGATTGAAAAGTCTAAAAGGAGAAATTTGTAAATCTGTGTAACACTCGTTTGGTAATATATCACGAANCTTTTGTACAAGAGTTTTATAATCTGATAACNGATTCCCTTTTACCTTAATTTTTTCAGCCAAAAATTTATCTTTATGATAGATAACCTCGAAGCTATCGTCACAAACTCTAAATATCAATATTTTAAGTCTATCCATAGGGTCTAATTTATAATCTTATTTTTCAATAATTCCAATTCAGATGGATCTACCGATACTCGAGCCCCTCCTAATATGTCGATGCGGACCACGATAAAGGATTCTCCCGTCAACGTTCTTTCAACGACTCCTTCCAATCCCGAAAGTCTCCCTTTCACCACTTTCACCCTATCATATTTCTTGAATTCCCCTTCCACAAACTCCACTGCATTCTCCGATTTGCTGAGCATAAACCGCAGTTGCTCGATCTGCTCTTTAGGGATATGCGCGGCTTCCCGATGTCCCGGCAAAGAAAGCACCTTTATAATGAGAGGATGTTTCTTCACAGTCTGTATGTCTTCTTCATCCGAAACCTCCGCAAAGATTATCATTGGGATGACAACTGCCTCCACTATCTTCTTCCTGTCGCTCCACTGCCTGACTACATTCTGCGTGGGGGCGTATGTACGTATATGGGTATTCGGAGCTTTGGCTATGTCATTAGCCGCTTTCTTCTCGCTTTTCGGCCGGGTGTAGGCTGCTATCCAGAATTTCGGGTGCGCTTCGCGGTCGTCAGCCACATTGGCTGCCGGTCCAATCTTGCTCAAATTATCTTTTGGCGCTTCCATAATTTTTGGCTGAAAACGAGTCTAATTTGATTATTATTGGCATCTATCCCTGTCGGGAAAAAACCTATTACATCACAAAATTACACAAAATTTCCCATTCCCCAAAACATTTCCCCAACTTTTTTCCCAATTTTCTTCCCACTCCCCTCTCTACCCTATGTCATCTGGCATCTGACATCTGACCTCTGGCCTCTAAATTCCAGCCTCCACTATCACACTCTTATACGTACCCGGAATATGACACTGATACAGATTGGGACCAAGCGCTTCAATCCCCGAATACAATGGTGGCGTCACCGGTACTCCCCCCTTAGTCATCAACCCATAATAATTATCCACACTATATTTCAACATTTCCGCCTCCTTCTCTTTTCTATTCAAATCCTCATCATATTCATCAGTATAATAACTAATGCAATATATCTCATCAAACACAAATTCATCCACAACATTCCCCCCATAATCCAACCGCTTCTGAGAATGATCTGCCATCCCTACCACTATTCCACTCTCAGGATAAATATGGACATGATAATATTCCAAAGGCACTATAAATTTCCCATCTCCTCCTATCACTCCTTTTTTACCATCCTTCTCGGCGTACCACACGTTTTTTGGAGCTATCTCTATTTCTGAATATTCAGGACTATACACCCACTCCCCTTTCCTATTGACAAGACCAAACCTTCCATCCACAGGGATAGCAGCATACTCTCCATGATACGCATATCCGTTATATCCCCAATCCCTGGCATACTTCTTCCCATTTATCGGCTTTCCTGAATGATCAATGAAATACACAGAATCCCCTTCACATACGGCTGCTGCCCCGTCAGAAAATATCCATGCGGCATCATATTTCAATGGTATCGACATCTTTCCCGTCAACCGGTTCCAATACCCTCGCTTTCCATCCTTTGCCACTACTATCANNCTGTCGCCGTCGAGAGGCNGNGCTATCCANTCNATNCCTTTCAANANCTTCTTCTTCGTATGCACGTTATAGATGAAAGATGTGCCATTTTCATACCCATTATTCCTAAACTTATAGGCCTTACTTACATAAGGATCATACCGCNCATCATAGTTCCATGACGAATGACTTACTATATCACGAACAAAGATATATGCTATCATCCCCGTGACACACANGATGCATATCGTGATTATCGCCCATATCACTCTCCAAAACGGAGTCTTGCTCTTCCAAGAAAATATATTCTTGACAAACTGCCACACGCCGCCAAATACGATAGCAATCCACTCCCTAAACGAAATTTTCTTCTCCATTGCAATTCAAATTAATAATTTAAGTTTCGCCAGCTCAANTTANNGGTTANGANGTTAAGGGGTTAAGGGNGTTAAACCTACCAGTTGTAGAGGCATAAAAATATCATAATTTATCAGTCAAATCATAACCTTTTAACCCAATAACCCTATAATCTTCAACTTGAGTTTGTGAAAGTTGAATTAATAACTCTTATATAGAGTATCTTTCGATAAGCATTCTATCTCCATCCTCTATATAATTATAATGCAAAATTAGAAAATTCTCCCGAATTTTCTAATCATCATTGGCAAGCCTACAATCCCTTTACTCAACTCCTTAATCCTAAATACTATAAATCTCCATTCCCACCATCCCCGTGTAAGGACGCCCCCCGCAATACGGTTCAAATAGTCTTCCGACCATCAAAGNAGCCCGGAGNGCTACCAATCTTGTTAANCCTNGGCNCAAGCCCAATGNTGGTAAANTANGTTNGCTTTAGANGCTCTTGGACGCATGCGGAGCATGCTCTATTACTTAGTTTGCCAGTAAAACAGTATACAGAAATGTCTACTTCCATGACGATAGGCGGTTATTTTACCAACATTAGGCGCAAGCCCAGGGCTGGGACATCTCACACCTTCCCCCGAAACAGATAACCTGACAACCTGACAACCCGACAACCCGACAACCTCAAAATTATCTCAGAGAATTAAGATATGCAAGCAAAGCCATTTTGCCACGCATCGTCTCGCGGGGTGTGAACTCCCCGTTTACCCAGAAATACCTCTGATTGAAAAATGATTCCTGTGAGGGCCATCCATCTTCCCATTTTGGATAGCAATATGCCAGAAGCACCCTCGCATCTCCGCCATTATGTCCCGGCGACCATGTCTCCGTGCCATTAAATGGAGTCTGTCCGGGATGAGTGCCTGGCACTCCGTCGTTGCGTCCAGTGCTGTAGCAATCAGTGATATGACGCTGTCCAAGCCCGGTCATCTCCACAGTGTTGGAGGGATTGCGACCTAAACACCAGTCAGCATCCAATATCATAGCCCGTTCAAGCGCTGCCTTCCTCTGAGGATCATCCACAATGCTATGTGCTATCATAAGAAGCTGGAGATTCTCTGAAGTTTGCCAGCGAGGATCGTTGGTTGTCCGTCGGGATGGGCGCGTTTGCGACTTGCTAAGATGCAGATCATCTGCCTGTCGATTGACTGCTTTCACCATATTATTATATATGTCAGAGTAATTCCGCTTGTGAGGCGAATGTAAATATGCCGCTGT
>WFLX010383540.1_pt1 | contig 11717 bp, 11 predicted proteins | sample 4967041 | NCBI WGS metagenome assembly WFLX01 (sample SAMN12857096, study PRJNA449069) | gut metagenome | isolation source: stool from male and female vole | host: Microtus ochrogaster | place: USA:Florida | collected 2017 | reverse complement strand
ATTTCGCTTTATATCAACAGCCCCGGCGGCTCGGTTTCGGCCGGACTTGCAATTTACGACACGATGAACTATATCAAGTGCGACGTTTCCACCATCTGTATAGGTATGGCGGCTTCGATGGGCGCATTCCTGTTATCTAGCGGACAGAAGGGCAAGAGATACGCCCTTCCCAACAGCGAGATTATGATTCACCAGCCTCTCGGCGGCGCGCAGGGTCAGGCGAGCGATATAAAGATTGCCGCCGAACACATTTTGAGGACCAAACAGAAGCTGAACAATATTCTCGCGCAGAATGCCGGCAGACCTCTCTCGGATATAGAGCGCGACACGGACAGGGACAATTACCTTTCCGCGCAGCAGGCTTTGGACTACGGTCTTATTGACAGAGTATTCTATAAAAGATAGTTCACGAAAATTTGCTTGCGCAAATTTTCCGTGAGATTGCCAATGATGTAAAAACGCTTAACGGCAGAAGTGAATTCCGCCTTGCGTTTTTTCGGCGCAAATAATATAAATTAAAATAATGTGAAATTTTTGCCTTGAAATTTTTTAACGCAAAGGCTGCTTTGCTAAAATTTCTGCGGCTGAGGAGTTTTTTTGAAGGAAAAGAGATTTTGTTCTTTTTGCGGTAAAACCGAGGATAAAGTAAAAAGGCTTATTTCTGGGCAGGACGGCGCGTGTATCTGCGACGAGTGCGTTGAAATCTGCGGCGATATGGTAAAAGATCTGGAAGGTACGGGTATGGAACCCGTTCCCCTCAAAAAGCCTGCCGAGATAAAGGAAGAGCTTGATAAATATATCGTAGGTCAGAACGAGGCGAAAAAGGTGCTTTCGGTTGCGGTGTATAACCACTACAAGCGCATCAACAACCTCGCGAGCGGCGTAAAGGACGACAGCGAAGTAGAGATTGAAAAGAGCAATATTCTTCTTTTGGGTCCCACGGGCTGCGGAAAGACTTTGCTTGCAAGAACGCTTGCAAGAATTTTAAACGTGCCTTTCGCGTCCTCCGACGCAACTACATTGACGGAAGCCGGCTACGTCGGCGAAGACGTTGAAAATATTTTGCTTAAATTAATTCAGAACGCCGACTACGACATCGAAAAGGCGCAGCGCGGCATTATCTATATCGACGAAATCGATAAAATTGCAAGAAAGAGCGAAAACGTTTCGATTACGCGCGACGTCTCGGGCGAGGGCGTGCAGCAGGCGCTTTTGAAAATTATCGAAAGCACGGTTGCAAACGTTCCTCCGCAGGGCGGCAGAAAACATCCCCAGCAGGAGTGCCTGCGTATAGACACGACCAACATTCTGTTCATCTGCGGCGGCGCTTTCGTGGGGCTTGACAAAATAGTGCAAAAGCGCAAGGACAGCACGTCGCTGGGCTTCGGCGGTACGGTAAAGGACAACGAGGAAAACGTTTACGAAATGCTCGCAGACGTAAAGCCGCAGGATCTGACCGGCTTCGGACTTATTCCCGAATTCGTCGGGCGCGTTCCCATCGTCGTAAGTCTGCACCCTCTCAACGAGGAAGCGCTGGTAAACATTCTTACGCAGCCTAAAAACGCAATTATAAAGCAGTATCAGAAGCTTATAGCAATGGACGGCGTTAAACTTACGGTTGAAGACGGCGCGGTCAGGGAGATTGCAAACACCGCAATCAGATTAAAGACCGGCGCGAGGGGTTTGAGAACGATTATCGAAAGCTTTATGACCTCGGTAATGTACAAACTGCCCTCGGAGAAAAACGTCAAAGAAGTCGTCGTTACCAAAGAATGCGTAACCGATAAAGCCGAACCCAAGATAATTTACAAGGAAACGGCTTGAACCAAAGCATTTTAAATACGAACAGATTTTAAGTGTAAATTTTGGCTTATACTTCGTTAAAGCCCTTGACAATCCGTAGAGACGTATTACAAGCGGCGCGCGCGGAAAGAGCAAAAAAGCCGCGTTTAAGGCTGGTTGGTATTTAAAATTCTTTGGTTCTGATTAACGCGCCAAATGCGCCGTACCGCGCGCATTTGGCGTTTGCTTTAAACAGGAGATATTATGGCTAATTTACACGAGTTCCCGCTTTTGGCTTTACGCGGCAGAGTAGTCTTTCCCAATACGACTATGTCGTTCGATGTCGGCAGACTTATTTCGCTGACGGCGGTAAAACTCGCGTCCGAAAAGGATTCGCGCCTTTTGGTATGTACCCAAAAAGTGCAGGACAAGGACGATATTGACGAAAACGACGTTTACGACGTCGGCACGGTCGTAAAAATAAGGCAGATAACCCGACTTCCCGGAAATACTGTAAGAATTTCGGTGGAAGGGCTTTACCGCGCCCGCGCAAAGCAGATTTTCAAGGAAAACGACAGCTTTATTTCGGTTGCCGAAGAGATTACGCCCGTTCACGGCGACGTCGCTCTGGAAGAGGCGTATTTCCGCACGGCAAAGGAAATTTTAAAGGACGTAACCTCGGACAACCGCTTCGGCAAGGACACGCTTACCGCGCTCGAAAGATGTACCGACCCAGACGAGTTCGTAAATCTTGCCGCGCACTATATGCAGCTTCGCGTGGACCAGAAGCAGGAAATTCTGGAGTGCGAGCGGACTGCGGACAGGCTTAAACTGTGCGACAGGTATCTGAACTACGAGCTTGAAATCAGCCGTTTAGAGCGCAAAATAGGCGCGGTCGTAAGACAGAATATAGAAAAGAACCAAAAGGAATATTACCTGCGCGAGCAACTCCGCGCCATTCATACCGAACTTGGCGACGACGGCGAGGAAAAGGACGAGTTGGAGCAGAAAATCAAGGAGAAGGGGCTTCCGCAGGAAGTCGAAGAAAAGGCTCTGAAAGAGCTTTCCAGAATGTCCCGTATGCAGTCCTCTTCGCCCGAATACAACGTTTTGAGACTGTATATCGACTGGCTTTTGGATTTGCCCTGGAAGGAGGCTACCGCCGATACCGAACTATTGTCGGACGCGGTTAAAATACTCAACGAGGACCACTACGGACTTGAAAAGATAAAGGAGCGCATTACCGAATACCTTGCGGTGTTAAAGCGCACGGACGGCGCAAACGCGCCCATACTCTGTTTCGTAGGTCCTCCGGGAGTGGGTAAAACTTCAATTGCATCGTCCATAGCAAGAAGTCTCGGCAGAAAATTCGTCAGAATGAGCCTCGGCGGCGTTAAGGACGAGGCGGAAATACGCGGTCACAGAAAGACCTACGTCGGCTCTATGCCCGGGCGCATTATCACGGGTATGAAAAAGGCTGGTTCGATTAATCCCGTGTTCCTTCTGGACGAGGTCGATAAAATTTCCTCCGACCTCCGCGGCGACCCCGCAGGCGCGCTTCTGGAAGTTTTAGACCCCGCGCAAAACTGCAATTTCGTAGACAGGTATATCGAAGTGCCTTACGATTTGAGCAAGGTTCTCTTCGTTACCACCGCAAACACTCTCGATACTATCCCTGCGCCCCTTTTGGACAGAATGGAAATTATAGAGCTGGGCGGCTATACCTCGGAAGAGAAAAAGGAAATTGCAAAGCGCTATCTCGTTCCCAAAAAGCAGGCGGCTAACGGCTTGAAAAAGGAAGAGTTTTCAATAACCGCAGGCGCGATAGACGCCCTTATAGAGGGCTACACATTGGAAGCCGGCGTGCGCAATTTAGAGCGTATGATAGACGCGGTCTGCCGCAAAGCCGCGGTAAAGCTTTCGGACGGCAAAGCTGAAAAGGTCAGTGTCACCGCTAAAAATTTGGCCGATTTAATAGGTGCTAAACGTTATGACAGAGAGGGCGGCGCGCTTGACGGCGATGAAGTGGGCGCGGCTACCGGTCTCGCGTGGACGGCGGTCGGCGGCACTACGCTCACGATAGAAGTTTCCGCTATGCGCGGCAAGGGCGATATACTGCTTACCGGAAAGCTCGGCGACGTCATGAAGGAGAGCGCAAGGGCTGCAATAAGCTATATCCGCTCTAATAGCGAAAGCTACGGCATAGACGTTTCGGTGTTCGAAACGACCGATATTCATATTCACGTTCCCGAGGGCGCGACCCCCAAGGACGGTCCCAGCGCCGGCATAACTATGGCTACGGCCATACTTTCGGCGTTCACCAAAAAGCCCGTTAAAAAATCTATCGCTATGACCGGCGAAATTACCCTGCGCGGAAAAGTTCTGCCTATCGGCGGACTCAAAGAAAAGGCGCTTGCCGCTTACCGCAAGGGCATTCACGATGTAATTATTCCTGCGGACAACCAAAAGGACTTGGAAGACATTCCCGAAGCCGTCCGCGGCAGTATTAACTTTATACCCGTAACCGAAGTGGATACGGTGTTCAAAAGCGCGATTATAGGAATTTAAAAAGTTGAAAATCACTAATGCGGAATTTATAACAAGCGCGGCAAACAAAGAACAGTTTATAAAGAGCGACAAGCCGGTTATCGCGGTTTGCGGTAAATCGAACGTCGGCAAATCGAGTTTTATAAATATGCTTGCAGGCAGAAAAAAACTTGCCAAGGTTTCAAAAGACCCCGGCAGGACGCGGCTTGTAAATTATTTTGACTTCGGCGAATTTATCCTCGCCGATTTACCGGGCTACGGCTTTGCTCGCGTTTCAAAGCAGGAAAAGGAGAAGTGGGGACGGCTTCTTGAAACTTTCTTTGCCGAAAAGCGCGCGGACCACGTTTTCGCCCTCTGCGATATTCGCCACGACCCCACCGCGGACGATTTGCAGATGGCGGAGTATCTGTATTATAACTTAATTCCTTTTACGGTAATTGCGACCAAGGCGGATAAGCTCTCCCGCGCTCAGATTGGGCGTAGCGTGCAGAATATCGCAACCGCCTTAAAGTGCGGCGCCGGCGACGTTATCGCCACCTCCTCCGAAACCCGCCAGGGTCTTGATAAAGTACATTTACAAATTCAAACCGTTATAGAAACTTTTAAAATTTAACTCGANAAGTCNTTCCGAANGAGGAAAGNCTTTTTTAATTTATAAGCNATATTTTGCGTTACAATTCGCTTTAAATGTTAATAATTATGTTGAATTGAATAGGCTTGAATAGCGGTGAAATCGCGATACTAACGCTTGCATTTTATATTAGTGTATAGTATAATTAATCTAATACTATAATTGCCGTATTATATGGTTTTGTCGGAAATTACATAGAAGGACAAATTTATGATAATTACTAAAACTCCGTTCCGCATGAGCTTTTTCGGCGGCGGTACCGATATGCCTCAATTTTTTGAAAAATACAGGGGCGCGGTTCTTTCAACAAGTTTTGATAAATACGTGTACGTTACGGTAAGACATTTGCCGCGTTTTTTTGAATACACGACGGAGTTAATTTACTCTAAAAGCGAAAGAATTTGCAAGCTGGACGATATGGAGCATCCTATGGTACGCAACGCTATGAAGATGCTCAATATGAAAGAATTGCATATAGCTTACGACGCCGATCTTCCTGCAAGAACGGGGCTTGGTACTTCAAGCACGTTCGCCGTAGGACTTTTGAATGCGTTTTACTGTTTAAAGGGTGAGTACCGTTCAAAAAAGCAGCTTGCTAACGATGCAATTTATTTAGAGAGAACGCTTTGCAACGAGGCGGGCGGCTGGCAGGACCAGATTGCCGCGTCTTTCGGAGGGTTCAACCGTATAGATTTCGGCGCGAACGGTTATCACGTAAATCCCGTAATAATCAAGCCTGAAAGGAAAAAGCGGTTAGACGATAATTTAATGCNGTTTTTTACCGGCTTTAAAAGATATTCTGCGGAAATACNGCAGTCTACGGTTTGTTCTTTGGAGGACAAGCAAAAGCAACTTTTCCAGATGCTTGATCTTGTTGACGAGGCGCAGCGGATTCTTGAAAATAACGAAAGCGATTTGGACGAGTTTGGCAGACTGCTTGATAAGACCTGGCGTTTAAAAAGACAGACGGGCAGTAAAGTTTCTACCGATTCGATTGACGTACTTTACGAAAAAGGTATTCGTGCAGGCGCGTTGGGCGGTAAGCTTCTCGGCGCCGGCGGAGGCGGATTTTTGCTTTTTTACGTTCAGCCCGAAAAGCAGAACAGCGTAAGAAGCGCCTTGTCCGATTTAATGGAAGTTCCTTTTGAATTTGAAAGGAGCGGAACGAGGGTCATTTACTATACGCCCGAATTCTTTGATAAANGCACCNGCNAAGNNGNCTGATATGAAAGTCGTAATTATGNNCGNNGGTANGGGTACGCGTATATCTTCGGTTGCGCGCGATATCCCCAAGCCGATGATAAAAATTGCGGGTAAGCCCGTTTTGGAGCGCGAAATAGAATGTCTGCGCGGGCAGGGGTTAAACGATATAATTATAACCGTCTCGCATCTCGGCAAAATTATTACGGACTACTTCGAAGACGGGTCAAAGTTCGGCGTAAATATCGAGTATTATTTCGAACGGGAACCGCTCGGAAATGCGGGGGCGCTTTTTAAATTAAAAGATAAATTAACCGAAGATTTTCTGCTTTTAAACGGCGACGCCGTTTTTGATATCGACTTCAACCGCTTTGTGAAATACCATAAGAGCAAGGGCGGACAGGTTACGCTTTTTACACACCCTAACAGTCATCCTTACGACAGCGGACTGATTGTTGCGGACGAAGAGGGGCGTGTCAGACAATGGCTTGCCAGGGAAGACGCGAGACCGGAGTATTACCGCAACAGGGTGAACGCAGGTCTGCACGTAATATCTCCAGAAGCTTTAAACGTGGAAATTACTTCCTCGAAAGTTGATTTGGACAGACAGCTTTTAAAGCCTTTGGCCGGCAGCGGAAAAATGTTCGTATACGACAGTCCCGAATACGTAAAGGATATGGGAACTCCCGAACGGTACGAAAGCGTTTGTCGAGATTTTGAAAAAGGTATCGTCAAAAGCAAAAATCTGCGGAATAAGCAAAAGGCAATATTTTTAGACAGGGACGGAACTATAAACGAGTACGTCGGCTTTCTCAAAAATATAGAGGATTTTAAACTCTGCGCAGGCGCGGCGGAAGCCGTTAAAAAAATAAACGACAGCGGCTTTTTGGCGGTAGTCGTTACAAACCAGCCCGTTATCGCGCGCGGCGAAGTTACGTTTGAAGAGCTTCGGCAAATCCACAATAAGATGGAAACGCTTTTAGGACTTAACGGCGCTTATCTTGACGGCATATATTTTTGTCCTCATCATCCGCACAAGGGGTATGAAGGCGAAATTCCCGAACTGAAAATTGACTGCGGTTGCCGAAAGCCCAAAACGGGTATGCTTATAAAAGCGGCTGAAGATCTGAACATAGATCTCGCGCAAAGCTGGATTGCGGGCGACGGCGAAAATGATGTTTTGTGCGGCATAAACGCAGGCTGCAAAACGGCAATTATCGGAAATGATAACAGGGCTGATTTGCACGGCGATGATTTACTTGATTGTATAAATAAAATTTTGGAACGGATATGAAAAAAGAATTACAGAAGCACGTTGAAAAACTTATAAACCGTTATCCCGTTTTATCCGCGTGCAAAGAAGATATAATCAGCTCTTATAACCTTTTGGAAAAGTGTTTCGCTTCGGGACGCAAACTTTTAATTGCCGGTAACGGCGGCAGTTGCGCCGATAGCGAGCATATGGTCGGGGAACTTATGAAAGGTTTTAAACTCCCCAGAAAATGCGCCGACGGGTTTGCTTNGANATTGNAAGAANTTGACGCCGTACGCGGCGCCGAACTTGCCGAACGGTTACAGGGCGGTTTGCCTGCAATAGCGCTCGGCGGACATCAGGCTCTTAATACGGCGTATATAAACGACGTGCAGAACGGCGGACTTTTAACTTANGCCCAGCAGGTNAACGTGTNNGGACAGGAGGGCGACGNTTTATTGGNAATATCTACTTCGGGTAATGCGAAAAACGTTATGTTTTCAACCGTAGTTGCAAAAGCGAAGGGGTTGAAAGTAATAGGGCTGACCGGAGCAAACGGCGGCGAACTTGCAAAAAGCGCGGACGTAGCTATAAAGGTACCCGAAACCGAAACCTANATGATTCAGGAATTGCACCTNCCCGTTTANCACTGCCTGTGCCTGATGCTTGAAGAAAGATTTTTTGGTTAAACGAATGGANAAAATTCAGTTTTTAAATACGTTTGTCAATAACTGCACTATGGACGAGTGTATTGCCGCAATCGAAAAAATGATAGCGGCGGAAAAGAAGTCCTATGTCGTTGCGGTAAACGTTGACGTTATTATAAAAATAGAAAAAGACAGCCTTTTAAAGAAAATAACNGACGAAGCNGANATGGTTCTCGTTGACGGCAANCCGCTTATCTGGATAGCAAAAAAGCACAAAAAGCCGGTATATGAAAAAGTGTCCGGTTCGGATATGGTGCCGCTGCTTTGCGAAAGAGCCGCGGATAAAGGTTACTCTGTTTTTATACTCGGCGGAAAAGAAGGCGTTGCGGATATGGCAAAAACCAAGCTTGAAGAAAAGTATCCGCAAATTAAAATTGCAGGAACTTACGCGCCGCCTTTCGGTTTTGAAAAAAGCGGCGAAGAGCTTGAAAAAATCAACGCAATGATTAGCGAAGCGCGTCCCGATATACTTTTAGCTTGTCTCGGGTGTCCCAAGCAGGAAAAGTTTATTTACGAAAACATAGATAAATATGACGCAAAAGTTTCCGTTTGCGCTGGCGCAACGGTAGATTTTCTGGCAGGCAACGTTAAACGCGCTCCCAAATGGATGAGCAACCACGGTTTAGAGTGGCTGTACCGTTTTTTTAAGGAACCGGCAAGATTATTCAAAAGATACTTCGTTGACGACATAAAAATTTTCAGACTGGCAAGGAAATATAAACCGCGCAAAAGTAAATAATTAAAGGATTGCAAATGAGAGAAATAGTCGAATTAGATGAATTGAAAAATCTTGAACTTGAAATAATGAAAAAAATTCATCTGTTTTGCGTTGAGCATAATATCACATATTATCTTTCGTACGGAACTTTGCTCGGCGCGGTACGGCATAGCGGCTTTATTCCCTGGGACGACGATATCGATATTCAAATGCCAAGACCCGATTATGAAAAGTTTTTGCAATCGTTCCCAGGGTTTGCAAAGCAGAACGGTTTAACNGTTGTCAATCATACTACTAAACCCTATTANGGAAGAAATTTTTCAAAGGTAATCGATTNCAATANGATATTNGTNGAAGCNGCAATACAAGACCGACGACCCTATCGGTGTGTTTGTTGATATCTGGCCCCTGGACGGCTTGCCCGACGGTAAGGTTAAACGATATTTTTATAATAAACGCGCGGATTTTCTGGCGAAACTTATACTTGCGGCTTCTATGAAGAAAGATAAAAGTTTGAGTTTGTTCAAAAGAACGGCAATCTTTTTTGCGGGGGTGTTCAAGCCGCACAAACTTATTTTAAAACTTGAACGTCTGATGAAAAAGTATCCTTTTGAAAAAAGTAAATTTGTAAAATGCTATTTAGACAGCGTTGTTTTTGAAAGAGAAGAATATAATGAAAAGATACCGATGCCGTTTGAGGATGCCGAATTTTTCGCGCCTGCCGCATATGATTCAATATTGAGAAAAGAGTACGGCGATTATACAAAGCTTCCGCCTTTGGAAGACAGAATTCCTCACCACGTTATAAATACCTATTACAAAGACCGTGCGGACGGGAATATTTAAAGAAGTATAAAATAAAAATCTGAAATCGGTTTTATAAATGACAAAAAAAGAAACTTGCTTAAAAAATTCAAATATTTTATTTTTTACAAGCGTTATGAAGCAGGGTGGCACCGAACGCGTAATTTTGCAGATGTGTAAAATTCTTAAAGACCGCGCGAATAAAATTTACGTCTGTTCAAGCGGCGGTGACAGCGTAAAGCTGTTGGAGCAGTTAGGGATAGAACATATAACCATATCGGATATCGAAAGCAAATCACCTGTCAAAATTTTAAAAAATGCGAACTTTTTAAAAAGAATAGTAAAAGAAAAGCAAATTGATATAATTCATTCCCATCACAGGATGGCGGCTTTTTTTGTCAGATTATCGGGGCTGGCAAAAAAGAAAATTCATTTTATAAATGTTCATAACACCTTTTATAATAAAAAGCGTTTAACCCGTTACGCGTATAAGTATTCGCGCATTTTTGCCGTCGGAGAAAAGGTAAAGTCAAACCTTTTAGAATATTACAATCTGCCTGAAGAGCAGGTATACGTTTTGCGCAATGCGGTAGAGCCTTTTGACGGAAATATTACTCCGCTAAAAAATATAGCCGATTTCAAAAATCAGGGGTATAAGATTGTTTGCAACGTCGGCAGATTGACCGAACAAAAGGGGATGGAATATTTCATCAGGTCCTTGCCTTTGGTAAAGAAAGAAGTTCCCGGTATTAAGTACATTATTGCAGGCGACGGCGATTTGAGAGAGTATTTATCCGATTTGGTAAAAAGTCTGGATTTAAGCGAAGATATTGTATTTTTAGGTTATCGTACCGATATCAGAAACGTAATGGCGCAGTCCGATTTTGTGGTTTTAAGCTCGCTTTGGGAGGGCTTGCCCCTGACGCCGATTGAAGCGTTTTCGGTTAAAAAGACCATAGTGGCAACCGCCGTCGACGGAACGGTGGAAGTGGTAAAAGACGGAGAGAACGGTTTACTTGTACCGCCAGAGAACTCACAGGCGATTGCCGGAAAAGTGATTGAATTGTGCCGAAACACCGAACTTAAAAAACAGTTTGAGGATAGAGCTTTTGAGACTTATAGCGCGCATTTCAGCTTTGAAAGCTATTCCGGTCGCGTGCTTGATTATTACAACCGGTTAATTAATAATTAGCGGTTTCATAGCGGAGAAAAATATATGAAAAGAGTTATAACGTACGGAACTTTCGATATGCTGCATTACGGACATATTAACCTGTTGCGGCGCGCGAAAGAACTTGGCGACTATTTAATCGTCGCTTTGTCCACAGATAAGTTCAATTCTGATATGAAGCATAAAAAGTGCTTCTTTTCCTACGAGCAGAGAAAGATGCTTCTCGAATCAATCAGGTTTGTCGATCTGGTAATACCCGAAGAAGACTGGGAACAAAAAAAGAGCGATATGCATCTTTATCATATCGATACTTTTGTGATAGGCGACGATTGGAAAGGTAAGTTCGATTTTTTGAAAGAGGAAGGTGTGGAAGTGGTCTATCTTGAAAGAACGCCTGAAATCAGCACCACGCAAATCAAGCAGGATTTGAAAAATAAAAAATAATATTTACAATAATGGGCAATAACGAAAAGATACTGGCGCATATGCACAGTCTGCATCTTATACTTGCAGACGAAGTAAAGCGCATCTGTGAAAAACATAATATCAGATATTTTATGATTGCGGGAACTCTCCTCGGCGCCGTGCGTCATAAAGGCTTCATCCNTTGGGACGACGANATGGACTTCGGNATGTTNAGGANAGATTACGAAAAGTTTCTTTCCGTTTGCGCANCTGAAATAGACCAAAATAAGTNTTATCTTCAAACGGACGAAAAGGACAAGTACTATACTTTCAATTTCGCAAAACTGCGTTTATGCGGTACGAAAGTTTTAGAAAGTTTTTCTTCGGACGTTCAGACAAATCAGGGAATATATATCGATATTTTTCCCATCGATAATCTTGCCGATAACAAAACGGCGGCGTATTTCCAGCGTAAAAGATTCTGGTTTTACAGAAGCCTT
>WFLX010116574.1_pt1 | contig 11717 bp, 8 predicted proteins | sample 4967041 | NCBI WGS metagenome assembly WFLX01 (sample SAMN12857096, study PRJNA449069) | gut metagenome | isolation source: stool from male and female vole | host: Microtus ochrogaster | place: USA:Florida | collected 2017 | reverse complement strand
AATATTGTGCAGGGGATTCCGGTTGTTGTGCTGGCGTCTCTGGTTCTTCTTCCCGGAACGAGGATGCATCTGGAACTGGATGATGATGAGTCGATCGCCAGCGTGGAACATGCGATTACAACGGACGGCAATGTATTTCTGGGACTTCAAAGATCAGAGAAAGAAGAGGTAAAGGAGCTGACCGACATCTGTCAGATCGGTGTCATGGCCAAGGTGGACCGGATTGCCAGAGTATCGGGAAAGCGGGTACATGTTCTGTTTGAGAGTTGTCAAAGAGCCTGCGTATCTTCACTGGCGCTTACGGATGTGGAGTTTCCGGCGGCGGATATCATGCTGATGCAGGAAGCAGCTCCCGCAAAACGGGACGTTCTGCGTTATGAAGCAATGCGCAGGGAGAGTCTTGACCTGTTTGTGCAGTATTATGACGGGCATGGACAGATTGACCAGTATCTGACGGAGCAGTTGAAACATGCTGTGATGCTGGGGGATTTTCTGGATTTACTGGCAGGAAATCTGCCGATACAGGCAGAGCAGCGGCAGTTGATCCTGGAAGCGGCGGATGTTCCTGAAAGATATGAGGTTCTGGCGGATATTATGCGTAAAGAGATCGTGACAGACCGTATCCGGCAGGAGCTTGGAGATAAATTGTCCGATCAGGTGGAACAGAATCAGAGAGAATATATTTTGCGTGAGCAGCTTGCTTTTATTAAAAAGGAATTGAATAAAAATGCCGGGGAGGATACGGAGGAAGAAAAGTATATAAAGGCGGTAGAAAAGCTGACCGCTTCTGAAGAGATCAAGAAAGCGATCAACAAGGAAATTCATCGTCTGGAACTGATGAGCGATGCTTCGGCGGATGCAGCGACACAGAGAGTATATCTTGAGACGCTTCTGGAACTGCCATGGGATAAGATGTCGGAGGATCATATCCGGATGGATGAGGCAAAAAAGATTCTGGATGAAGATCATTACGGACTGGAGGATGTCAAGAAACGTATCATAGAATATCTGGCAGTTAGATTATTGACGCAGGAGACGCAGAGTACGATTCTCTGTCTGGTGGGACCGCCGGGTACGGGAAAGACTTCTATTGCGCGTTCCATCGCGGAAGCCACCGGCAAGAAATATGTCCGCGTCTGTCTTGGCGGCGTGCGGGACGAGGCGGAGATCAGAGGGCACAGACGGACTTATATCGGTTCTATGCCGGGACGTATTACCACGGGCTTGAAGCAGGCGGGAGTGAAAAATCCGCTGATGCTTCTGGATGAGATCGATAAGATGAGTCAGGATTATAAGGGCGATGTGGCATCGGCGATGCTGGAGGTATTGGACTCGGAGCAGAACTGCAATTTCAGGGATCATTATGTGGAGCTGCCGATGGATCTTTCCAAGATCATGTTTATCGCCACGGCGAATACAACCCAGACGATACCCAAACCGTTATTGGACAGGATGGAGGTTATCGAATTATCCGGCTATACGGATACGGAGAAATTTCATATTGCCAAGGAACATCTTTTCCCCAAGGTATTGAAGAGAAATGGCATGGAGGCGAAGCAGGTCAGGCTTCAGGACAGTGCGCTGCGACAGGTGATCATGGGATATACCAGGGAGGCAGGGGTTCGTGAACTGGAGAGGAAGCTGGATAAGATCTGCAGAAGGACAGCTGTGAAGCTGGCGGAAGAGGAAGAAATCCGGTCTGCGGTTAAGACATGTACCACAATCACAAAAAAGAATCTTACCGATTATCTGGGAAAGGAAAAATATCAAAATACCCGGCGTAATGCCAAGGCAGAGGTCGGTGTGGTGAGGGGACTTGCATGGACCAGCGTGGGTGGTGACACGCTGGAAGTGGAAGCCGGTATTCTGCCCGGAAAAGGCGAGGTGAAGCTGACGGGACAGATGGGAGATGTGATGAAGGAGTCAGCGATGGCGGCAATCAGCTATCTTCGGTCCATAGCGGGTTCGTATCAGATCAAGCCGGAATATTTTAAGGAGCATGATATTCATATCCACATTCCGGAGGGTGCAGTGCCGAAGGACGGTCCCAGCGCAGGCATTACGATGGCGACGGCAGTATTTTCTGCAATGACAAATAAAAAGGTAAGACCGGAGGTTGCCATGACCGGCGAGATTACTCTGCGCGGCAGGATTCTGCCGATCGGCGGATTGAAAGAAAAGACGCTTGCCGCTAAGCAGGCGGGTATGAAGACGGTTCTGGTGCCGGCAAAGAATGAAAAGGACGTAACGGAAATATCTGATGAGATCAAGTCGGGACTGGACATTGTCTATGTGGAGAGGATGGAGGATGTGCTGAAACTTGCCATCAAAAAATAATAGGGGATTAGATTGAAAAATAAGATTGATATCTTATTTTTCAATCAGCAATTTAAGTCAGAGCCTCAAATTGCTCTGACATGGAGAATTTGTATGATTATCAAAAGTGTAGAACTGGAAACTGTCTGCGGCATTACGAGCAGGCTGCCGGAGAATACCTGTGCGGAATTTGCCTTTGCAGGGAAAAGCAACGTCGGAAAATCGTCGCTGATCAACGCTCTGATGCAGAGAAAGTCGCTGGCGAAGACAAGTTCACAGCCGGGAAAGACGCAGACAATAAATTTTTATAATATTAACCATGAGCTTTATTTTGTTGATCTTCCCGGATACGGGTACGCCAAGGCGGGAAAGGAAACGACGGCAAAATGGGGAAAAATGGTGGAACGTTATCTGCATCAGTCGAAGCAGCTGAAGGCAGTCTTTCTTCTGATTGATATCCGCCATGAGCCGTCTGCCAATGATAAATTGATGTATGAATGGATCGTGGCACAGGGATTTGATCCGGTAATCATTGCGACCAAGCTGGATAAGATCAACAGAAGCCAGATACAAAAGCAGGTGAAGCTGATCCGGCAGACGCTGGGAGATAAAAATGAGAGCGTTATTATCCCATTTTCTGCACTGTCAAAGCAGGGACGGGATGAGATCTACGAGTTGATCGAAGAAAGGAAATAAAGATAAAGAAATATAGATATGAGAAAGCCTTCGGTGACAGCCGGAGGCTTTTTTGCATATAATAAGCGCAAAGGGAAAATAAGCGGCTGCGAAGCAGACATTTATTTTCCCTGCGCTATTAACGAGCAAACGGTCGATGAAATCGACCGGAAAGCGCGTAAGCGCGGGTTTGCGAGTGTAGATGATATCTTAGTATGGAGGTGGCGGATGGAAAAGGTCTTGGTTATGGGCGGTGACAGCAGGCAGTATTATGTTGCGGAAACGCTGCAGAAAAACGGATACAGCGTTTGCTGCTATGGTGTACCCGTTAAGGAAAAAGGCAAGCTGGAGATTTTGAAAACAAGTGCATTAAAGCTCCAGATGGGAGAAGCGGATATCATTGTGCTCCCGATCCCCGTATCGGTAGACGGCAAGACGGTCAAGCAGGAGACGGAGGATGATGTTGTGCTTTTATCGGAGTTGTATGAGAATCTGCGGGAAGGGCAAATACTCTACGGCGGTCTATTCGCAGAAAATCTTATAAAAATATGTAAGAAAAAAGGTGCGCTCTTATATGATCTGATGAAGGATGAAAATGTTGCAATCGGTAACGCTATCGCTACGGCGGAAGGGGCGGTTGTGGAGGCGATGATGTTGAGCGAGGAAACGCTTCATGGTAAAGAGTGTCTTGTCATCGGTTATGGCAAGTGCGGAAGTGTTCTGGCGGATAAATTGAAGGGACTGCAGGCAAAAGTGACCGTTATGGCAAGAAATACGGTCAGCCGCACAAAAGCGCGCGCCATGGGTTATGAAGTCAGGGAGATGTTTGGACGAGGCGATGAACAGGCGGAAACATATACGTATGTATTTAATACGGTGCCGGCGCCGGTGCTTACCGAGAAGGTATTGTCCCGCGTTGACCGTAATGCGGTGATTATTGATATTGCGTCTAAGCCGGGCGGTACGGATTTTGATTACTGCCGATATGAAAAGATCAGAGCCAAACTTGCTCTCGGACTTCCCGGCAAGTATGCTCCGAAGACGTCAGGTGAGATCTTAGCAGAGGCGATCATGTCACAGTTTTCCTAAATCTGCATATGATAATCCATCAACGGATATCAAAAGGAAGGGGTATGCTGGTATGAAATTATCAGAGTGCACTGTGGGGATCGCCATTACAGGTTCTTTCTGTACATTTGATAAAGTTTTAAAAGAAATCGAAGCACTAAAGGAAAAAGGTGCAGATCTGGTTCCGATCTTTTCCGATCATGCTGCCGAACTGGATAACCGCTTCTGGAAGGCGGAGGAGTATCGTGAGCGTATACAGAATATCACAGGTAATCAGGGGATATTTACCATACAGGAAGCGGAGCCGATCGGTCCGAAAGCTTATCTGGATGTGCTGGTGATCGCGCCATGCACCGGCAATACGCTGGCAAAACTTTGTAACGGTATTACGGATACGGCGGTTCTGATGGCAGCCAAAGCGCATCTGCGCAACGGAAAACCATTGGTTATAAGCGTTTCCACCAATGATGCGCTGGGGATCAATTTTAAAAATATCGGCGCGCTGATGGCAATGAAAAATATTTATTTTGTGCCATTCGGACAGGACGACTGCGTCAAGAAGCCCAATTCCATGATTGCAAAAGTCGATCTGATCGGAGATACGATATTAGCGGCATTGGAAGGCAGACAGATTCAGCCGGTAATCGTGCCGCTGTAAAAAGGAAGTTCCAGCCGGTGATCGTACCGCTATCAAAAAGAAACTGCCCGGGGTGACCGGACAGTTACATATATTTTCAAGCATGCATATTCATAATTCATATCAGAAAATCTCATCTTTTTAGTATTTCTTTTGCCGTAAAATCAGGACATGCGTATATCGATCCGATACTCGCGGATCCAGAAATCAATCTGCAATAAATATGCCATCATCTGCGGACCGCACATCAGCTGACCATACCATGGTGCGCCATAGTCTTTCGGGTTGGAAAGGAACTGCTGCAGCGCTTCCATATCCAGAAAATCATGCAGCGGCGATTCGCTGTCCTTGACCACTTCTGACAACATATCAGATAACAGTTTTTCGTAATAAGGATTGTAAGTCTTCGGGAAGGGACTCTTTTTCCGCAGCAGGATCTGTCTGGGCAGAAGATATTCCGCAGACTGACGCAGCAGCGATTTGACCAGTCCGTTTCTTGCTTTCATGCTCCATGGTGCATTATAGACATATTCTGCAAGCCTTCTGTCGGCAAATGGAATCCTTGCCGTCAGTCCTGTGGAACGCGCGCAGCGGTCCATACGGGTTAAGAGCGTCTGCATAAACCAATGGATCGTTAAGTAGGTATAACGACGTTTGCAGGCATCTGCAGGAGATTCTTCCGGCAGTACATTGATCCCGCGGATTGCTTTATGGTATGTCTCGTTAATATAATCTTCCATGTTCAGAAATTCAAGAAATGATTCTTTTAACAGTTGTTTGCGGGGGGCACAGTCGGCTGTCCATGGGAAGGTATCCGCCTGCAGCAGTTCCTCTCTGTGGAACCACGGATAACCGCCAAAAATCTCGTCGGCACATTCCCCGGTATAAGCTACATTTTTGATTTCCTTCACTTTTCCGCAGAAATACAGCAGGGAGGAATCCACATCCGCCATGCAGGGAACGTCATGGGAGCGTACGGAATCTTTTAGCATATCCGCAAGCGTCTGATGATCGCAGGTAAGATAGTGATGTTCACTGCCAAGGAATCTGACCATAGCGTCTACATAAGGACGATCCTGAGAAGGCTGGAAGGAGGACGCTTTGAAATATTTATCATTCTGATCAAAGTCAAAGGATACCGTAACCAGCCGCTGACCGCGTTCCTTCATTGCCCTGGCAAGATATGCACTGACGATACTGGAATCAATCCCGCCGGAGAGCAGACAACAGAAATCTTCGTCCTGTTTCAGTTCTTCGTTGATGATTTCGGATAACAGATCCGCTGTGTGGCGCACGGTGGTTTCGTAATTGGCAAAATGTGCGGTGCAGGGCAGCGACCAGTAAGGCGTGGAGCAGCAGCCGTAGCGGTTGACCGAGATACAGCAAGCAGGTTTTACCTCGTAGATATCGTCAAACACGGTCTTTCCCGGTGTATGGGCAGGACCAATGCCAAAGAGTTCATTGAGTCCGTTTTTGGATACGGTGGGAGGACAATCGGAATAAGCGAGGAGGGATTTTAATTCGGAAGCAAAGATAATGCAGTCCTCCTGCATGGTATAAAAGAGCGGTTTTGTGCCGAAGTGGTCTCGGAACAGGTAAAGTGTTTCGTGGCGCGCGTCAAAGATCACAATGCTGAAATTACCGTTCAACTTTTGGATAAATTCTATGCCGTATTCCATAAAGCCCACCAGAATGATTTCGGAAAGACAGCTGTCTTTTGCTTCATAGCCGCGCTGACGTAACAGTTCAAGCAGTTCTTCCAGGTTAAATACATTTCCGTCCACCGCGATATAACAGCAGCGGTCTTTGATGCAAAGGTGATAGGAGGTGGAACTGATGACGGCAAAATGCTCGGTATGCAGCGGAACGCCGGGCTCTGTGCTGATTCTGCAGAGAGGAGCGCTGATTGCGTTTAGTTTCTCCTGAAGGTATTCTTCTTGATATTCTTTTTGTAAAGTATAATCAAAAAATCCGGAAAATCCGTTCATAGGTATCCCCAGTTCGTTTCTTTGTTTTCATAAATATGCAGCTGAGGAAGAAGATATGCCGGAAACAAATGTAAAACTTCTTTTAACATAATGAAATTGTATTTGAATTCGAAAATTTGGCAAACAAATAAAAGAATAAAAAAACGTGGGAAATTCATACTAAAAATAGCAGAAATATTATTGCTGGAAAGGAGCATACAGATATGGAAGGAAAAGCTATTGTCACGGCAGAAGTAATTATTTCCGTTGTTTTAGTGTGGATGGGTCTTGCCGGCATCCATCTTCTATGGATTGACAGTGCGCGCTCTGCAGCCATTACTCTCGGCGTGATCGGCGCGGTTTTCTGTGCGGCCAATTCTTATAAATTTCTAATGACGCGTCCCGGTCATCCGATTTCAATCGTGGGAAGCATTATCGGGGTAGTAGCAGTGATCGGGCTTCTTGTCCAGGTCTTTGGCTGGGAAAGATTTCCGATTCTGGGAAATGCCAAGATAACACTGGTGATTTTAGGAGTCGGCATCGTTGCAAAAGGCATCATGGGAAGATTTCAGGAAGCGCTGAAACCGGTAGCAGAGTAGGAAAAGTGAAAAATCACCCTGACGCTGTCCGTAAGGATTTGCAACAGGGTGATTTTTAACTGGTAATTTTATGTATGGATATAATTATGCTTTGTAGTTGATAATCTCATCCAGAAGAAGCGGAACCTGTGTGNCCATNGTTTCATCAGTGAANTGGCAGGTGCCNACNGCNTTGTGNCCGCCGCCNCCGTATTTTAACATCANGGAGCCGACATCCACATTGCTGGTACGGTTTAAAATGCTGTAACCGACAGCGCAGGAACATCCCAAACCGCCGCGTCCGCTGACAATNNATACGGAGATATTCTGNTCCNGATACATACTGNATATCATAAAANGGTTGCCGGAATAAATGGGANCNACGCCGCGCAGATNCGTAATGNNGACATCTTTTTCAATGCGTGTATGCGCTTTCACCATTTCCTTGAATTTTTCGGACTGTTCGTTATATACCTCAATGCGCTCTGCCACATCGGGAAGGGCAAGAATTTCATCGGTACTCATAGTACGGCAGCATTCCATAAGTTCTTCCATCAGTTTATAATTGGGAATGGTGAAGTTGCGCCATCTGCCAAGTCCGGTACGGGGATCCATCAGAAAGCCAACCAAAATCCAGCCGGTGGGATTCTGGATCTCGTCAATGGTCAGATTGCCGGAGTCCACCTTATCCACAGCCACCATCATATCATCAAAATGTTCAAAGCGTTCTTTGCCGCCATAATATTCATAAATAATACGGGCACAGGAAGGAGTGATACGGCTTTCTCCTTTGTATTTGCCTGCCAGCTGGTTGCGTTCATGTTCGCTGGAATGATGGTCGAACCAGAGTCCGCATCCTTCCACAAAGGGAACATTGGCCAAACAGTCATCTTCCGTTACTTCTACAAGACCATCCTGAATATCCTTAGGGTGGGCAAATTTCCAGCTGTCAATAATACCGGCTTCCAACAGAAGCGCGCCGCAAGCCAGACCGTCAAAATCAGAACGTGTTATCAGTCTCATATCCTTACTCCTTTTTGTTCACTAGATTTGTGAAAGCTTTTTTTCTATTATAGCGAATAATGTGTCTTATGACAAGAACTCAATTTAAGAAAGAATCAGCTTTTTCTTTATTATTTTATTTTTTTGTGGTATGCTTATGGAGTGATACCGGATAATTCATTTGAATTAAAAATATGTGATTGCGAAAGAGGCGAGTCCGGTTTACATAACTCTTTGCTTGAATATTTTTGTTTCAAAAACATCATAAATGAAATCATTTTTGAAACAAAAATATTCAAACTGCGTGTTATGTAAACCTCATGGGCAGAATCGCGACATGGAAGAAAAAACTAATAGGCAATTGCGAAACTCCCATTTTCTTCAACGACACTCTGCAAAAAAGAGTTTCGCAATTACCTGAGAAAAATTATATTAGGAGAGGAGAGGGAGTACCAACATGGATGAAAAGACGGAAATAAAAAAGGATGAGGGAATAGAAGAACGGGTCAGTAAAAATTTTATTGAGCAGGCGATCGATAAGGATCTGGCGGAGGGGGTCTATGATACGGTGCATACCAGATTCCCGCCGGAANCGAANGGCNATCTGCATATAGGTCATGCGAAAAGCATACTTTTAAATTACGNACTGGCTAAGAAGTATGGNGNCANATTTAACATGCGTTTTGACGATACGAATCCCACTAAGGAAAAGACGGAGTTCGTAGAGGCGATCAAACAGGATATCGAGTGGCTGGGTGCTGACTGGGAGGACAGGCTGTTTTTTGCATCGGATTATTTTGCACAGATGTATGAAGGGGCGGTCAAACTGATCAAGAAAGGTAAGGCATATGTATCAGACCTTACGGCGGAACAGATCAGGGAATACCGGGGTACGCTGACAGAGCCGGGCAAAGAGGATCCGTCCTGTAACAGGAGCATGGAAGAAAACCTTGCGATGTTTGAAGATATGAAAGCCGGGAAATATGCGGACGGTGAAAAGGTACTTCGCGCCAAGATCGATATGGCTTCACCGAATATGAACATGCGTGATCCGGTCATTTACCGGGTTGCCCATATGAGTCATCATAATACCGGAGATAAATGGTGCATTTATCCGATGTATGATTTTGCACATCCGATCGAGGACGCAATCGAGGGGATCACCCACTCGATCTGCACGCTGGAATTTGAGGATCACAGACCGCTTTATGACTGGGTGGTTAGGGAATTGGAATATGAGAGACCGCCGCGTCAGATTGAATTTGCCAAAATGTATCTGACCAATGTGGTGACGGGAAAGCGTTATATAAAGAAGCTGGTGGAAGATGGCATCGTGGACGGCTGGGACGATCCGAGACTGGTGTCCATTGCAGCGCTTAGGAGGCGTGGATTTACGCCGGAGTCGATCCAGCGTTTTGTGGAACTGTGCGGTGTCAGCAAAGCCAATGCTTCGGCGGATTATGCCATGCTTGAATACTGCATCCGGGAAGATCTGAAGCTGAAGCGTCCCCGGGTGATGGCGGCGCTTGATCCGATCCGGCTGATCATTGACAATTATCCGGAGGGGCAGGTAGAGGAGCTGGAGATACCGAACAATCTGGAAAATGAATCTCTGGGCAGCAGGAAGGTGCCGTTCTGCAGGGAGCTTTATATCGACAGGGAGGATTTTATGGAAGAACCTCCAAAGAAATATTTCCGTCTGTTCCCGGGCAATGAGGTCAGACTGATGAGCGCGTATTTTGTCACCTGTACCGGCTTTGAGAAGGATGAAAACGGCAGGGTGACCGTGGTACATGCCACATATGATCCTGAGACAAAGCAGGGCAGCGGATTTAACGCAAGGAAGGTCAAGGGAACGATCCACTGGGTTCCGGCGCCCTATGCGGTAAAAGCGACAGTCCGTTTATATGAGAATCTTGTTGACGAGGAGAAGGGCGTTTATAATGAGGAAGACGGCAGCATCAATCTGAATCCGAATTCTCTGATTGAATTAAAGGAATGCTGTCTGGAACCTTCTCTTGCGGGTGCGAAGCCGTATGAGAGCTTCCAGTTTGTCAGACAGGGATTTTTCTGTGTGGACTGCAGGGATTCCAAACCGGATGCGCTGGTGTTTAACAGGATCGTCGGATTAAAGAGTTCTTTTGTATTGCCAAAATAGCGGAAACATGTTTTAATGATAGTAACCGGTTTTCCGGTGTTTAATGAACGGTATATGATTGAGCTTATCAGGAATTGAGCTCATCAGGAAAGGGAAGGTCAATCTATGTCAATTCTTAGCGGATTGGAGTCGCTTGGACTGGGCGGTCTGGAAAATGTAGATATCTTTGAAAGTAAAAAAGAAAAAAAGGATGAGGGAAATAACGGGGAAAATGACGGGAATGCAGTGATCAACGAGGAAGATTATCTTCTGCAGAAGTCATTTGAGTGTCCGGTGTGCGATGCGGAATTTAAGCAGTCTGTCATACGTCATAACAAGATCAGGAATTATGGGCATGATCTGGATCTGCGGCCGCGTAATGAAGGCGTGGATACTTTAAAATATGATGTTGTTTTTTGTAATAAATGCGGATATGCCGCCTTGACTAAGTTTCACGGTCCGATGCCGAGACCGCATCGTAATCTGCTCAAGGAAAATATCATGCCGAGGTTTAAGCCGATGAAGACGGAAAATGTCGTCATTACCTATGAGGAAGCCGTAGTGCGTTATAAGCTGGCGATGATGAATGCAGTGGTGCGTCAGGCAAAGGACAGTGAAAAAGCGTATATTGCGTTGAAGCTGTCCTGGATCTACAGAGGGATGCAGGAAACGCTGCCGGAGGATACGAAGGATTACGAAGAAACGCTGGAGATGCTTAAGGCACAGGAACGGGAAAACCAGAAGATCGCGCTGGAAGGGTTTACCAAGGCGATGACTGCGGAAACACCGCCATATGCCGGGATGAATGTTGAAACGCTGGATTATATGCTGGCAGTGTTAAATATGGAAGCCGGAGAGTATGTCAAAGCCAAAAGGATCCTTTCAACGATCCTTTCCTCACCTAAGACGACCAAGGTGCATAGAACTCAGGCCGAGGCAGTATTGGAAGAATTGAGGACGCGTATGAAATAAGGCGTGGGAAAGCCGGACAGATCAAAGAAGATGAGCAAAATAAAATGTGAAAAAGCTTGAAATATAGCAGTAAAGTATGTTATTATAAGAATGGGTATTTTTTCAATTACTGCACCCCTGTCTTTTGGAAAGGAGTGATACGGCGTGTCGGAAACACAATCCCAGCTTGCGATGTTTGAACAGTACCGATTGACGAAGGATATCGGGCTGCGCAACGATATTGTGCTGAGATATATGGATATCGTGCGGTATGTCGCCGTATCTACGCGAGGTATTTACTGCAAATATGCGGAAGTGGACGATATTGTCAATGAAGGCGTATTAGCATTGATAAAAGAGATAAAGACCTATGACATGGAGAGAGG